>Ga0190359_1002718_pt1 | contig 10465 bp, 6 predicted proteins | sample 48721823_MG_FD_161269 | JGI IMG/M metagenome (GOLD analysis project Ga0190359, IMG submission 161269) | Hydrothermal vent microbial mat bacterial communities from Southern Trench, Guaymas Basin, Mexico - 4872-18-2-3_MG | ecosystem: Environmental > Aquatic > Marine > Hydrothermal vents > Microbial...
AATCGCCGCCTCAAGATCGTCCGGATCACGGTCAAGACGCGTCCGTAATACCGCTTCGACTCGCTCCGTAAAAGGAGAACGGGTCAGGTCCGTATAGTGTGTCGTATCTTTTGTAAAGGTACCGGCAGCATCGGTATACGTGACAGACTCAAGCGCTCTCCCCTTTGCATCCATAAACCTGATAAGAAAATTGGAATTATGCAGCTCGTGACCGATCTTGATAAGCAGCTTGTTGTCACCGGCGAACAGCCTGACCTTCCGGAGAAACATATCGGCGCCTGTGTTGCGAAATACCGAATCGGCAAAAACACAATTATCGTTTAGAAACACCTTGAAGGAGCCCGATGCGCCGAATCCAAGATAGACCTGTTGCTCCAGCCCGGAATGGATATTTGCATAATAATATAGTATCGCATTACTGAAGTTATAGTTGTATTCGGTAAAAACCCAGCCGTCTGTCCTCTGGTTGTTGAAAGGAAACCATGATGCTTCCCCGCCGTCCTTGCCTGTATAGCTCTGCGAAAAATCAATCTCCTTCTCCGGCGGATAGATTTTCCTGTAGCCTGAGCCGGAGATGTTGTCAAAGGGACCGATCATCCGAAACGAACGCACAATACCCATCCGGGACACCAGGCGTTTCGCCCGGGACAGCCGACCGTCATTGACATATCGGTCAACCAGCAGTGAGGTATGATCGCCGTTGTGCAGACTCGGCTCTTTGGTGATCATGTTCATTACCTTATATCCCTCCTTGAACGTATGGCCAATCCAGTCACGCCCGAACGAAAGAATATTTATCCACGCAGCATTGAACAGTGCCGTGTCTTTATCGGTAAGAAAACTCTTAAACAGCATGGCCATGGTACTGTCGTATTCACCGAGAAATTTATAGGTGAACGCAAGCCCCCGGAACGCTTCACCCGCAACCTTCTCGTTGGATTCGGTGCACTGCTCAAGGAAAATCTTTCGCGCCGCAAACGGCTCGTTGTCAACCAGTTTCCGCCACCCTGCAGACCCGGCAAGTACCGTTACAGATACACTGAATAAAAACACCGGAAACAGTATTGCCTTTAGTGGATTTCTATTTCCCGTACACGATAATCCGCGGCCTTTTGGTTCACTCATAGCATACAGTCCTTCCATGAAAAAACAATAGTAATTCGCATGTAATATCCGCTATAGCACAATATATGTAGTATAAATAAAAACGCATACCTATAGTATATAATTGTTCCCGATAAGGAGACGGTAATAAAAAAGCGCCCTGTAAAAAGGACGCTTCTGCAGTAATTCTTCGTTACAGAAATGTCATATTACCCTTTTTCAGCAAGGTATTTCTCTACCGTTGCAGTACAGGTGTCTATCGAGGTCAGATTCGGAAATTCAGATTCAGGAATTGAAATACCAAATTTCTTCTCCATACTGGCGAGGACTTCCAGAAGAGCCATGGAATCAAGTTCCAGATCTTCAACAAGATGTGCGCTGTCAGTAATCTTCTCAGCTTCAACATCCATATCTTCTGCGATTTCTGTAATAAGATCGCGAATGACTCCTTTGACTTCAGCAGTATCCATGTAACGTTCTCCTCTATAAAAATGGTACGCAACTACAGTAATTTATATTCACACATTCTTCAATACGACTGATGAGCAGTTTCCTTCACAGGAAAATTCCGTCACCAGAATATATTCACTCTCTTTATTCTGTATTGTTTCAGAGACAAGATTCACACCGTTGATTGTTGTATAGGCAGTACCGGTACCCGATACCCGGTTGTATTGCATATCCGCCAGAGCACAGGCGCAGTTCAGCGCTGAAGACCCTCCGTAACAGTCCCCGGTTTTTGCCTTGTATGCGGCAACCGGCTTGTCGCCGAATTCCGCAGTCAGCACCCTGGCAATCATGGCATCACCGCCGGCAATCCCGTTTGCTCCCGAGACAATAAAGTCGATCCGGTCCGGATCGATCCGTGCCATGCCCAGGGCTTCACGGATAGAGAATGTGGCGCCTTCACCGTCAGGATTAAATCCCGGGACTCCGTTACCGGGATCAAAGACGTTGCAGTACCCGGCAATCTCCGCAATAACGGGAGCGCCGTGCGCCTTCGCAGACTCTTCAGTCTCAACCATGAACAGCGTACACCCTTCACCCATGACCGTACCGTCGGCATCGGCGGCAAAAGGTTTGATAACGCCGCCCGGTGACAGCAGACCGCTGCGCTCCATACCCATGAGCACGTAATAGCTGATCTCCTCCAGCCCGCCGGTGACAATCGCCGGCAGGTATCCCGAACGTATATGATCGCAGGCGTATATTATCGCATCAATACCGGAATTGGAACCGGTGGATACCGTCGTGCTGAGCTGCTTTGCCGCGTAACGAATATTCGCGTTACCGGTCGGTGAATTGATAACGGTATTGGCAAAATGCATGGGATTAACCGCGTTCACCCCGTTTACTATAGAATCACTCAGAAAATCACCGATACTCTGAACACTGCCGAATGATGTGCCGACAACAATCCCCGGTTTCCTCTCAAGAGGCTCACTCTCAAAACGCTCTTTAAACCCGAGCTCCATGGTTGCCAGCAGAAGCTTGGTGGCAAGATCCTTGGTACGCAGCCCCTTCTTCCCCAGTATCTCGGCAGGTGCAAAATCGGCAACGCGGAAACAGGAGGTTTCCCGGTCCAGTTCGTGAAATTCAAATGCCCGTACCTGCACCGGTGCCGGTGTCGCCGTCAGACCCGAACTCACGGCATCGTACCCTATTCCCAGACTGCTGATGCTGCTGATACCGGTGATAACTAATTTTGTATCGTTCATGCTGTCACACTATCCTTTAAACTTTCTTAGTACTATGGCAGAGGTATTTCCCGCAAAAGCATAAGCATTGGAAACGACCGTATTCAGTTCCGCCGGGCGAGCTTCATTGGGTACATAATCGAGATCACAATCCGGATCCTTTTCAGAGTAGTTAATCGTCGGCAGTATGACGCTGTGCTTCATCATGAGTATACAGGCGATCGCTTCAATGGCCGACGCCGCACCCATGGTATGACCTATCATAGATTTTACCGACGACATCGGTACAGAATATGCCCGCTGTCCGAAAACCTCTTTTGCAATAACCGTCTCACTCTTGTCATTCTCTTTGGTGCCGGTACCGTGTGCGCAGATATAATCAATCTCATCGGGAGAAGTACCCGCGTGGTGCAGTGCTTTACGTAACGCAATAATACCGCCGCCGCCCTGCGGATCCGGTATCGTCATCTTAAAGGCATCACAGCCGAGTCCGTAGCCGAGAAGATCCGCATAAATCGGCGCATTTCTACGCTGTGCGTGCGCCAGACTCTCTATTATCACAATTCCGGCTCCCTCGGCAACAGCCATACCCTGACGATTTTTGTCAAAAGGACGGCACAAATCAGGGGTTGTGGCAAGCAGACGGTTGAACCCGGTAAAAGCAATACCGGAAAAGGGATCACTGCCTCCCGCAATCACAACATCAGCACGACCCAGACGGATACAGTCCATAGCATACCCGATAGCATAATTACCCGCCGCACAAGCGGTTGGTATAATGATATTCGGTCCCTTCGCGTTGAATTTACGGGCGATATTCGCCGGAATTACACCGCAGGGATACTGACGCGGCAGCTCCGGCGGTATGGCTCCGGCGCTCGATTCCTTATACTTTAACCGGATCCCCCGGTTCAGTATCTGCGGCTCACCCATGGTGGTACCCACACTGACACTTACCCGGAAAGGATTCTCATCAGCAAGATCCAGCCGGGCGTCCGCAAGAGCCATCTTCGTGGCGGCAACGGCAAACCGGCTCGAACGACCCATTCGTGCAATTTCTTCGGAAGTGAGGTACTCCTCAGCCCTGAAATCACGCACCTCGCCGCCGGTCTTGGTCTTATAATCGGTGACATCAATACACTCTATAGGAAAGATACCATTGGTACCCTGCACCGCAGCATCCCAGAATGCCTGCACATTGGTGCCAATAGGGGTCACTGCCCCAAGTCCCGTTATGACTATGCGTTCTTTTTCCATGTCTAAACCATTGTTCAGTAACGTAAAACGTTACATAGGTAATACGAATAATAGTTATACAATTTAGAAAATACGATATATTATTTCAACGGCAATTCTGTGTACTGCACTCCATATCGGTGAAGTGCATAGGGTTGAAAAGGGGTTAATATACAAAAAAACACAATTACACAACCACTTTTTTGAATCGAGGAGGTGCATTTGAATTTGGTCGGGTGTCACGTATCACCCAATTTCAAACTATCCAATATCCAATCCCAATCCCCAATTTCCAATATCAAATATCCAAAATCTAAAATCCTTTACGCATTCCCAATCCCGAACATCAACTCAGCCTTGGCCACGGTCTTCTCATCCACTTTTGCTACTGCGTTCACAAACGCACTGGGCCCGAATATCTTTTCCACGGTCACGGTCGTAACAAGCTGATCACCAGGCACAACCGGCTTGCGGAATGATGCCTTGCTGACCTTGCCCAGAAAGTAGACCTTGCTCTCATCCACACCACCGGCGGATTTCGCCAGAAGAAACGCTGAGGACTGAGCCATATTCTCAATAATATAGACACCCGGAAATATCGGCTTGCCCGGAAAATGACCCATAAACTGCATCTCATTGATACTGATATTTTTCAGTGTGGTTACGGTTTCATTTGCCGTAAACTCAACAACCCGGTCAATGAGCAGAAACGGAAAGCGGTGCGGTACATTGCGCATGATTTCTTCAACGTCGAACATAATGCCATCACCTCGTGATTAAAGATTAATAATAATAATTTGTTTATCAAATTGAGTGGAAAAAATAATTTAAGAGTGATTGGATAATCAGAAAAAAATAAATATTGTTTTATCCCCCGATTAGATACGCTGCCTGGCCCACGGTGGCGGGGCTATTATTTACGGTAATAATGATATACCTTAAAAGGGTTGTCAATGCCTGATTCGACAGTGTTTATCTTGACATCATCACAGGTGTCTTTGAATACTTTACAGAACGGCAGCACATGGTGAAATCCTTACTGATATTTCCTGAACAGAATCGGCAGAAAGATAAGGGCGAATGATGAACTTATCAGCATCGATAGAAATATGAAAAGCCCGAAATTACGGATAGGAGGGAAACTGGAAAAAACCAGCACAAAGAATCCCGCACCCACAACAAACGTATTGAACATGATAACCGTACCCTTGTTTTTCATCGTCTGTACCAGGGCATCGATAGGCGTACTGAATCGTTTGTGTATATACATGAACCCCGCGGTAAAATGAATTGAGTAATCGATACCGATACCGATACAGGTATTCATAATGATGACCGTTACCATATTAACCGGCACATTAAACAGTCCCATAAGCGCATACACGGTAATTGTGGAGAGAATCATGGGCAGGGTAGTGAAAAAACCGACTTTGACGGATCGGAAAAGCAGCGTCAGAATAAAAAATACCGAAAAGAATGCCAGTGTGATACTGGAGATCTGTGTTTTGATAAGAAGCGTTATCATAGAGTCAATAAGCAGCGCCGGTCCTGCAACGTCAACTTCCCAGTCCGGGTAGCCGGCCTCGATGTGTTTCTTTATCTGCTCCGCCAGAACGGTATATTTAAACCCGGGAATGTTTTTGCACAAAACATCAAGCTTGGTGGTGCGCTTATCCGGCGTCACCCGGCTCTGAATCAGACTGCGAAACCGTTTCCCGAATAATCCCTTCGATTTCAGCAAAAGAGAAATACCAGAGTTTGAGATGGATGTGTTGCTAAGAAGACGGCTGGTCTCCTTTAACAGCGGCATGATAGAGTTGACATCACCTATATTCTCGTTGCGCCTGATATAGGATATGATGGAATCAACCTCGGCCCACCGGGTGGCCGTGGTAATCTCTTCCTTTTTATGCTTCAGAAGAATGTAAAAGAACCGTGTCCCTCCGAACTGCCGTTCAATCAGCTTATCCGATTTGCGGATAGTACTTTTCTTTGAAAACAGCGAAATAGGATTGCTCTCATATCGTACCCGGAGCGCACCGATAATACAAACAACTATAAGCACGATGAAGAGAATCGCGCAGAAGGGTGATTCGAATATGATTTTACGGTATCGCTCCAGAAACGAATCGGGCAGGTACAGATTGTCTCCCTTTATCGTACGTACCGTTTTCGGTTTCGGCTCATAGTATAGGAATATGGGAAGAAGGAGCACGGTCAGAAAGAGCGAAAACATAACACCGATACCGGTAAATATCCCGAAATGCCGTGTCCAGGAAATAGACGAAAAAACAAAGGAGCCGAATCCGAAAAAGGTGGTTATGGAGGTCAGCGCTATGGGCCGAAGAAGCTCATGATAAGTTGCCGAAAAACTGACGATAAAATCCTTCCGCTCCTGCCGGCGAATGCGGGAGTAGGTTTTCAATACATGAATCGAGTTGGCCACCCCGACCGGAAACAGAATAATAGGAATAACCGAAGTAACCACGGAAAAGGGAACACCAACCAGTCCCATAATCCCGAATGTCCATATAACCGCTATGGCAATAATACTGAGGGATCCAAGAACATACAGCACCTTGCGGAAAATAAAATAGAGCAGCAGCGATGCTACCAGCAGACAGATAGGCAGAAGAATCGCAAAATCCCGTTTCATAGAACGGCTGAGAAGATAGGATGTTGACGTCGCGCCGGTCAGATAGGTCTTTATCGAAGGATAGGTGTCATACTGCTCTACCATCTTAACGACATGTGCGACAATTTTAGGACGATTGAGGTCCGGATTTACCAGCAGAATCATACCGAGAATCGATTCATCATCCGAGATATAGGTGGCTGTGAACTGACGGTGCTTCTGAATTCGTTTACGGAGCTCGTCACTGGTAATGTTCTTCTTTCGCGGTATAACATTTTCACTGGTTAGACCGAGGAAACCTCCTTTTACCGGTACCCTGAGTGTACCGAGGTGGATAGTACCCGTAATACCCTGACCGCTGTCTACCGTAATTTTCTCAAACCGCCTGGCCCATACTGCCATAGAGTCGCATTTCTCGACAAGATCGGCTGAAGCAAATTCCGCCATGAATATCAGAGTAAAAGGGGTGGAAAATTTCTCCTGCAGCGCCTCAAACTCAACCTTCTCTTTCAGATCGTTGGGTACGGACTTCATGTTGTCATTGTCAACATAAATCTTGGTGTTGCCGTAAATGAAAAAGAGCGTAATAATAGCCATACCGCACATAATGGGTATACGGTATTTAATAATAGAATTGACAAGATTCTCGGAAGAAAGGGCCATTACCCGTCCCCTGTTTCGCTGCCGGTGATAAAGGTTATAAAAATGGCTGTCACGGTATTCCGCCTTAAGAGAGCACCCACTTAATCTCCCGACCTTCTGCCGGGAGTTGTTCCCTCAAATGAACGAAGTATATAAAATAATATCGAACCGGTAAAATTGATTGGTTATTATATTAAAAGTCCAAAGTTTTGTCATTTCGAACCGGAGGGAGAAATCGTTCTTCTCGCAAACTCAATAACCTGAAGGTTTCTCACTCCGGTTCGAAATGACGGCGTTACCCGATTCTTGGACCGATAATAATTATAAAGAATACAGATTGTTTGTCGGACAAATTTGTGGATTGTTATATTTTTTATTTCCTTTCTACAAAAAACTATCAAGAAGATATTATGGCTATACTGATTTACATCCTTGCAGCAGCGGTCCTGATTCTGGTACTGTATCTTCTCAATCCGAAGCGGAGACCGTTACCCACTGAAAGTGATTATTCGCATCACACATCACCCTGGTGGGAGCTCTATTACGCCTCCAAATATCTCCGGACGATTAAAGTGGCGGAAAAGGGCTCGAACCTTGAAGTGCATTTCAGGAATACACACCTTCCGGCATCACAGGAGCTTGGCTCTCCGAAAGAAATTACCATTCATGCCGTGGGGGATCTCATGACCCGGCGTGACCTGAATACTGCAACCTGTACCCATCTATGGGATGCGGTTGGCAGGGAGCTTTTCAGCGCCGATATGGTAATCGGTAATATGGAATTCCCGGTTAATCCGGACTGGATAATTAAAAAGCTCCTGCGCTACTCAGTCACTCCGGAGTATGCCGAGCCCCTCCTGGGCGATGCCCGCTTTGGACGGTTTGATTGCGTGACTACGGCAAATAACCATACCAATGATTCGCTCTCTGGCGGTATCGTGTCCACCTGCGATTTTCTTGACTCGATACACATGCCCTACTCCGGATGCAGCCGCACTCCCGATGAGGTGGATGATTTCCCCATCTTTGAAAAAGGCGGCATCAAAATTGCCGTGCTCGCCTACAGCTTTTCAAACAACAACGTTCCCTTTGAGAAAGGATTCTCCCACGGCCTCAACCTGGTACGGTTTAACGCACTCAATGACCGTGATTATGACCCGTCCCTGATACGCCACCACATTAAACTGGCACGCGAACGGGGCGCGGATATTATCCTGTCGTCACATCACTGGGGAATTGAATTCGAGTATTATCCACCTTCCCGAATTGTAAAACGCGCACACGAACTGCTTGACGCCGGCATCGATATTATCGTCGGCCACCATCCGCATATCCTCAACCTTGCCGAGTGGTATCAAACCCGGGACGGCCGTAACACACTGTGCCTCTATTCCCTGGGAAATCTGGTATCGTTCGGATTGATCCGCCCCGCACAGAAAATGGCTCTCATCGCTGAAATCACCGCTGAAACAGGATTGGATACCAACGGAAAGAAAATAACCCGCCTGAAAAATGCCACACTGATACCAACCTATTTCCTGATGAAAGGCAGAGGTAAGAAAGCCGATCATAGAATCGTTCCCATACTTTCAACCGCCCGGGAAATACGCAACGGGAACCGGCCGGCATATATGAACGGCTGGGATGCAACAATAGTGAAAAGTCTCGATAAAGAATTCCGTACCTATCTATGGCAGGAACAGGCTTTTACTTATCGGTAACGTTTAACGACGCACCCTCCTTTTTCTTCATCTCCCTGCTGACCTTATGTTTCGCTTTAAACAGCAACATAGAGACACGACTGAGTATATTTACCTCGTTGTCACCGCTGGTTTCAATGGAGAGAAAATTAAGGTTGGGATAGAGTGCCATTATCTTTGCCTGTACCCCGTCGGATACTCCCGATGAGGGCATGCAGCCGAATGGCTTGCACGAAATGAATCCATCCAGTGTATTCGCATAATAAACAGCCTCTGCGACCTCCAGATTGCCTTCACCGCCGAAAATCTCCGGATGGTAATGCTCGTAGCCGAGCCTGGCAAGCAGATCGAGATCGAGAAGATGCCCTTTCCCACCGAACAGCTCGGGCCTTAAGGCGCGATGGTACCAGTTATAAAAAAACGTGATTATAGCAGTGCTGATCTTCTGCTTGCGTAGCGATTTTTTCCAGAAAGCCTTTTCTTTTCTGCTCGCTGCATAGGTTATGCCCCGAAGCGCTTCCTGTGTCCTCCGCCAGTTATCGTAAAGCGCCCGTTGAGAAAAATAACCCGGTATCACCTCACACCCCTCATCCATGATAAATCGACGAAGATTGTAATTCCCCTCATTGTGCGCGAGATTGGCGAAAAATTCTCCGGTAACGTAAATAAGCGGCAGCCGCGCTTTATGACGCGGTATCTGATTGAACATTTTTCCCACCCGCGCCAGGACAAAGGGCAGTTTAAGCAGGTACAGCCTGCTGGAAAAAGCCTTCAGCAGAATCTTCTCGGCTTCGGTAATGACCGATAAGGCATGCGCTTTGTCTTTTGCATAGGGCCGAAGGGCGCATTCCGCCATGTGAAGAAGATCCGCGAGAATAAAGGCTATCATGAAATTGATGCGGAACCGGAAATCAAAGGTAAAGGCACCGCCTTTACACTGCCGGTCAGTACCCAGATCCGATGAAAAGATCAGCAGCCGGAACCCGTGAAATCCGGCGTCATTCACAACCTTCAGATACTCCTGCGGATACATGCCGTATCTACAGGGACCGCACTGGCCGCCGCCGCCGAGAAAAATATACCGCTCCACAATCTCCTCTTTGGAAAGACCGGTCTCCTCCTGTATCTTGAAAAGATTGCGAATAAGGCTGCCTGAAGTAAAGTACATGGGGTTGCACTCCATGCGATTGCCCCACTCCTTCCCCCAGCGCACGTCCTCTTTGACATGATCGCCAAGGTCCTGATAGCGATACCCCTTTCGTTTGAAATAGGCGCGAAGAAAGTATGATTTCCGCCGCTCAAGAAAATTGTACAGAATCGTAACCTTCTTCTTGTCCTTCTTCGGCCAGGAGGGATTCCGGTAACCCTTCCATTGCTTCTCTTTCACATACTTCGGTTTCTTAACCCGTATAATCTTCGATTGCACTGAGGTCGACGAATTAATGCTCATG
>Ga0190359_1002719_pt1 | contig 10464 bp, 10 predicted proteins | sample 48721823_MG_FD_161269 | JGI IMG/M metagenome (GOLD analysis project Ga0190359, IMG submission 161269) | Hydrothermal vent microbial mat bacterial communities from Southern Trench, Guaymas Basin, Mexico - 4872-18-2-3_MG | ecosystem: Environmental > Aquatic > Marine > Hydrothermal vents >...
CAGTGCCTCCGCAGTCTCCTCGTTCTCAGCGCGGGTCTGCTGGTCAAAGTGCGCCCGGATCTGCTCCGCCAGCACACGCGAGATGCCAGGCACCTCCATCAGCTCAGAGACGCTGGCCTCTCTGATCCCATGGAGTGACCCAAAGCGTTTCAACAGGGCCTTGCGTCGCACCGGCCCGATCCCGGGGATCTCGTCGATCTGAGAGGCCAGCCCTACCTTACGGCGCCGCTGGCGATGATAGGTGATGGCGAAGCGGTGTGCCTCATCCCGCACCCGCTGAAGCAGCAGGAGCCCCGGCGCCGTCTCCGGCAGACGTACCGGCCTACGGCGGCCCGGCAAGAATACCTCCTCATAGCGCTTGGCCAGACCAATCACCGGTACCCGGTCCTGCAGCTCAAAGCGCTGCAGGACCTCGACCGCCACGCCCAACTGACCTTTGCCGCCATCCACCACCAACAGGTCAGGCAACTTGGCCCAGGCCTGGCTACCCCGCACCCCCTTCAGCGCACCGCTCTGGAGCTGCCGCCAACGCTCAAAGCGGCGCTCAAGCACCTCACGCATGCTGGCGAAGTCATCCTGTCCACGCACGTCTCGGATCTTGAATCTCCGGTAATGACTCTTCTTGGGGGAGCCATGCTCAAAGACGATCATGCTCCCCACCACCTCCACACCCTGCGTCGTGGAGATGTCGTAGCATTCGATGCGCACCGGTGGACGCGGAAGCGCCAGGTGCTCCGCCAGCTCCTGTAGAGCCACCTCACTGCGGTGTTTATCCATCTCCCACTGGGCCTTGAGCACACGCAAAGTCTCGGCTGCATTGGTCGAAGCAAGCTCCAGGAGGTCACGGCCTGTACCCTCATGCGGAACCGTGAGGTAGACCACATCGCCGCGCTTGGTACGCAACCACTGCTCCAGCACAGCAGCCTCGGCGATCTGGGCCGGCAGAAGGATCTCCTGCGGCACCGAGGCAGCCTCGGTGTAAAACTGCTTCAGAAAGGCTGTTACGATCTCCTCGGTCTCCTCCCCGCCGCTCCCTTCCATGACGAAGTACTCCCGCCCCAGCAGCTTGCCATTGCGGACGAAGAAGACCTCCACACAGGCGTTGCCATCATCGCGGGCCAGTGCGATGACGTCCTGGTTGACAGCCGCGGTGGTGATCACGCGCTGGCGCTCCATCACCAACTGGAGCGCCTGATAGCGATCCCGAAGCTGCGCTGCCCGCTCAAACTGTAGCGCACCGGCGGCCTCATCGATCTGCCGCCGTAACTCGGCCATGACCTCTTCGGTCTCCCCACCCATAAAGCGGATCAACTGCTCGATCACCGCCTGGTATTGCACCTTGTCCACGGCGCCGATGCAGGGGGCAGTACACAGTTTAAGGTCGGCATAGAGACAAGCCCGGCGGTCTTGCCCGGTGATCTCACGGTCACAGGTGCGGAAGGGGAAGAGACGCCGCAGCAGATCCAACGTCTCCCTCAGTGCACTGCTCGAGGTGTAGGGGCCGAAATAACGACCCCCGTCCTGCGTCATCCGCCGCGTGATGAGGACCTTGGGGAAATCCTCAGCCGTGACCTTAAGGTACGGATAGCGCTTATCGTCTTTCAGACGGACGTTGAAGCGCGGCCGGTAGCGCTTGATCAGGTTGGCCTCCAAGATCAGCGCCTCGACCTCGGACTGCGTCACGATCCACTCAAGGTCCGCGACCTCCACCGCTAGCCGCCGCACCTTAGGATTCTCCCGGGCTGAGGCATGGAAGTAGGAGCGCACCCGGTGGGCCAGATTGATCGCCTTACCCACGTAGATGACCTGCCCTCGGGCATCACGCATCAGGTAGACGCCTGGGCTTCTGGGCAACGCCTTGAGTCTGTCCTCGATTGCCTCGTTCGCTGCCATGGTAAGCTGCATTATAACGAACAAACACCCCACGGGCCACCGCCCGCGGGGTGTTTTTGCTCCGTACAGTCGACTCGGGTTTAGATCAGTCCGTTGACCGCCGAGAGCAGCGCCCCCATGCTCTGCCCGGTCTCTTCCAATAGACTCGCCACAATCACACCGCCTACGATGCAACAGCAACACAAAAGAAGAAGCACCGCGATCGCGATGATGACGATCAAAAGCGTATTGTCCTTCTTCCCCTCGGGCGGCCCAGGAGCCTTGGGGACCTCGGAAGCCGGGGCTGATCCTCCGGAGACCACCTCCGCCGACGTAGTTACCACGACTTCGGCAGCCGGCTCCGCGACACCCTCGGCCTCCACCTCCTCAAACGGGCTGGGCACCTCCGGTTCCGGTGCCTCCTCTTCCTCGGAAGCAGCCGGAGTGATGACCACGGTACCACCCTCAGGTCCCTCCGTCGGTTCCCCCTCCGATGCAGCAGGGGAAATCACCACTGTCCCTTCCTCTGCCTGCGACTCGGGCAAGGGTGGGGGCGTGAGGATCTCTGCTCCCGACTCGGGGGCTTCCGCCTCGGCGGACGCTTCGGATTCCGACCATTCCTCTTGGTTTGCGGATGATTCCTCCAACATGCCTCTCCTTTCTTGTCAGTCAGGTCTTGGCCTCAGAGTGCTATCTGAGCCGTTGTTTAGCCCAGCAAATGCAGGTCGATGTTGAAACCCATCTCCCGTAGCATCTCGAGAATTGGATCGCCCAAGAACCAACCTGCCACCAACACCGCACAACAACATAAGAGCAACACAGCGAGCACAATAACTACGATCAGCCACGTCTTGCGATTGCCTCCGGATTCCATTGCATCCTCCTTGCACCAGCAAGCTCACCGTCATGGACCACCATCAGGCAGACTCGATCCGTGATTAGCGGCCACGGGCGACCAACCGTTGTCGTCGCCAACGCAGAATTAGAACCACCAGCAGGATCAGCAACGCCAGCCACGCAACGACAAGATAGGGAAAGAGCAGGGATACCAGAGCGGTGAGTGCAGACACCGCATCCTCAATCGTACTGACGACTGGATTGGCCGTGCCTGCCGAGATCGCCGTCAGCGCAGGGCGCGCGCCCGCCTTCACGACGTGCACACCTCCCGCCAGAAGCACCCCACAGGCAAAGGCTAGTACAGGATGCAGGTGGATGGTGCGCTGCGTAGTCGCGGCGAAGAGAATAGCACCAGCGGTGGGACGGGCTAAGGTCTGGACCACATCATTAGCCGTGTCCACGGCGGGGATCTTATCGGCCAGCTCCTCGACGGCCAGCAGCACGGTCAGGAGCCCGATAACCCACCAACTCGTCAGGGCATCCCAGGGTGCTTCGAGTTCCACCAAAGGGGTAAAGCGTGCCAGCAGGGCCAGGGTCAGCATGGGGATGTAAGCATTGAGGCCCGCCGACGTCGAAAGGCCAAAAGCCGATGCCAGATCCAGGAGCCCCTCAATCATATTGGAATCCCCCTCCCTGTTCCTATTATACGAAGTCCTCCGCCTTTCAGCAACCGGGATCTGGCAGCACCTAACCGAGATCCGCCGCTGTGTCCACTACGAAGCGGCCCGCCGCGGGTTGCACGGACCATCACCAGTCACCAGATCACAGGCGGCCTTCCGTGCACCTGAAGATAGGCATTGGCGCGAGTGAAGTGACGACATCCCAGGAATCCCCGATGGGCCGAGAGCGGTGAAGGGTGAGATGCCTGCAGGACAAGGTGCCGGGTAGGATCCACCAGGGCAGCCTTGGCCTGAGCGTAACGCCCCCAGAGCATGAAAACCAGATGCTCGCGCTGGGCACTGAGCTGGGCAATGATCGCATCGGTCAGCCTCTCCCATCCCAGCGCGCGATGCGAACCTGGCCTCCCGGCCTCCACTGTGAGAAGTGCGTTGAGCAACAGCACACCCTGCACTGCCCAACGGGTGAGGTCGGGATCGACGTCGGGCGCCTCCCCATCATAGCAGTCCTCAGCCACCTCGCGCAGGATGTTGCGCAGCGAGGGCGGTGGTCTCACGCCGTGCGGCACGGAGAAGGCCAGCCCATGAGCCTGCCCTGGTCCATGATAGGGATCCTGTCCCACGATGACGACGGCAACCGATTCGAACGGCGTCAGTTCCAGCGCCCGGAAGACCTGCTCCTGTGGAGGATAGATAGTGTGGCTCTGACGTAAAGAGGCCACCTGTTCCAACAGGTCCAGATGATAGCCCACCCGCATCAAGGGCACGGCGGCGACCCACGTTGCCAGATCAGGCGAAGCCGGTTGATTCATACCTAGACTCCCACCAATGATCCATTGCATCCACCATGCTGCCGGGTAGAATAGTGCATATCACACAATCGCAACATCTTATCCGAGGAGACCAAAGTGATCAAGCTTGCTGATCGCGTCGACCGAATCTCCCCCTCCATGACCCTCGCCATCTCCAGCCGCGCCAAAGCGCTGAAGGCCGCGGGGGTCAATGTGTGCGACTTCAGCACAGGAGAACCCGACTTCATCACCCCGGCACCCATGCGCCAGGCCGCCAAAGACGCCCTGGATGCCGGGAAGACCAAATACACGCCGACCGCTGGTTTGCCAGAGCTCCGCGCCAGGATCGCCGAGAAGCTTCAGAGGGAGAACGATCTCCCCTACACCTCCGACCAGGTGTTGGTGACCACCGGCGGTAAGCAGGCGCTTTTCAACGTCCTGCTCGCCCTGCTGGATGCGGGGGACGAGTGCCTTATCCCTACCCCAGCCTGGGTCTCCTACCCCGAGATGGTCAAACTGTCGGGTGCCACGCCGCGCTTCCTACCCACCGATGAGTCTAATGACTTCAAGATCACACCCAGGCAGCTAAGCGCCGCTATCACGCCCCGCACCCGCGCGCTCATTCTCAACACACCTGCCAACCCCACAGGCACGATTTACACCCGTGAAGAGCTCGCAGCCCTGGCCGAGGTCATCGTGGCCCATGATCTTGTGGTCATCGCCGACGAGATCTATGAGAAGCTCACCTACGACGGCTATCAGCACGTGAGCCTGGGTAGCCTGGGGTCGTCGATCTTCAGGCACACCATCACCTGCAACGGCTTCAGTAAGGCCTATGCAGCCACTGGCTGGCGGCTGGGCTATGTAGCAGGCCCCCGCGAGGTCATCCAGGCAGCAGCGGCCATCCAATCGCACAGCACCTCAGGTGCCAATACCTTTGCCCAACATGGAGCGTTGGCGGCCTTTGAGGGGCTGGAGGGAACCATCGAAACCATGCGCGCCACCTTCCAAGCGCGGCGCAACCTGGTGCTGGCCGAGCTACGCGCGATCCCCGGCATCTCCTGCACCACTCCCCACGGGGCCTTCTATGTGTTCCCTAACATCCGCGCCACGGGGCTCGATTCTATGAGCTTCTGTGAGCGCCTGCTGGAGACAATGCACGTCGCCACGGTTCCTGGTCGCGCCTTTGGCTCGGACACCAACATCCGGATCTCTTACGCCACCGACACCGAAACCCTGAAGGAGGGGCTGCGACGCATCCGCCGCTTCGTCAGCTCTCTATAGCTCAGGCCTAGAAGATCCAGGAGAGGATACTCAACACGAACTGCTCCAACAAGCGCAGCAGGAAAAACGCGATCAACGGGGAGAAATCGATCCCGCCCCAAGGCGGCAACACCCTGCGCAAGGGTGCCAACACCGGCTCGGTGACGTCCCAGAGCACACGCATCAGGCGCGAGGTATAGGGCACGCGGAGCCAGGAAAAGAGCACCCGGACCAATAACGCCAGGCCGTAGAGATCGAAGGCCAGGATCACCAGATACTGCAACAGACTACCCAGCCCGCTGAGCGGATGGGCGAACATACCTGGGATCACCAGCACCAGGCGGAACAACGCCACGATCAGTGTGCGAAACACCCAGAGCAACAGTAATGCAGCCAGCACCCCCACCAACTCCGAGGATGATGGCCCCAGGGCACCGCCGTAAGGAGCGCGGGCCATCGGAAGGCCCAGGATTCGATAAGTAAGGGCCAGGAACGGATCGGTCAGTTTCACCACAGCACGCCACAGCGGGTGGCTGCGGCGCAAACGGAAGAGCACTACAACAAAACGCAAGATCAACAACAGGCCGATCAGGCCCAGGATCAAGTCTATCCCATCCATCACTGCAGTGAACCCTATGCTCAGTCCCATCACCACTCCTGCTCCGTCACATTGTGCCCGACAGCCGCCCTGCTATCCGCTATGCCCCAGGGGAAACCGGCCGTGGGCCAAAAATCGCACGTCCAAGGCGCACCATGGTCGCCCCTTCCTCAACCGCCACCTCAAAGTCATCGCTCATACCCATGGAGAGATGCTGCCAGGAGACCTCGGGGAACCGCTCCTGCAACACGTCTCGCAACGCGCGCAACGAGGCGAAGACAGGCCGCACCATCTCCGGGTCATCCAGCCAGGGAGCCACGGTCATCAAGCCCATTACTTCAAGGCCTGACAGCGCGACTAAGCCTGCCATCTCCTCCACAAAGCTCTGGAGGAGCTCTGGTCGTTCCTGCCAGCCGGCAAGCTGATAGCCATACTTCGTGACCTCCCCTGAGACGTTGCACTCAATCAGCACAGGAAGCTGACGGCCTGCCTCGAGCGCCAACCGGCTCAGCTTCTGAGCCAGCCTGAGACGGTCCACCGAATGGACCAAGTCAAAGTGAGCCACGACCAAACCAGCCTTTCGACGTTGCACATGCCCGATCATGTGCCAGGTGGGCCGGCAGCACCCCGTTGCTCCCCCTCCCTCTTGCTCAGCCAGCCAGCGCGTCATGGCCTCAATCTTAGGAGCTCCCTCCTCAGGACGATTCTCACCGAAGTCGCGCTGTCCGGCCTCCCAGGCCTCCTGAATGTAGCATAGAGGAAAGGTCTTGGTCACCGCGACCAACGTCACCTCGCGCGGATCCCGCGCTACCCGCAGGCACGCCTCGGCGATTCGCTCGCGCACTGCGCGAAGATTCTTCGCAATCTGACCTATAGGCATCGACATAGACGTCATTCCCACACTCCCATCCAGGGGATCGCACTAGCCCGCGGCCCAGCGCAAAGCCCAGGCAGGCAGCCAGAAGCCCCCCAGGTGCAGTCCATAGCGCAACACCAGGGCGCCAACGAAGATCACCACGCTCAGGCCGATCAGGGCATAGTCACGAGGTCGGTAGTGAAGCTCATAGATCCAGGTGCGTTCACCAACGCCAAAACAACGCAGGTCCATGGCGTTGGTGATATCCTCACCGCTCAGGATAGCGTTCATCGTCACCGGCACCACCAGTGGAGCCATCTTGCGGATCTGTGCGATCAGCCCCCCCTCCAGTTTCTCCACCTCGTAGCCCCGGGCACGTTGTGCATCCAGTGTCACACTGAAGTCCCTTGCCAGCGTGGGCACGAAGCGGAAGGCCAGATCCATGGAGAAGGCGAAACGATCTGGTATCCCCATATGCCTGAAGGTCGCGCCGTACTGGCGGGGGTCCATGGTGTAGGGCACGATCAGGAAAAGGCCCGAAATGGCGAGCATGCGCACCACCTGCGAGGCCGCGAACCAGACGCGCTCCACAGTGATGGTCGGATGGATCCTGAGGCCCAGTACCTGGAACTCCACGCGCCACAGCACATGCCCTCCATGGAGTACCTCCGCCGTACCGCCCCGACCGGTGAAGAGCGTGTTCAGGGCCACGATACCAAAGACCAAAATGAAGACAAAGGTCCAGGCCCGTCGTGTTTCGGCCCAGGTCACGCGCGCCAGGACATACTGGGCCAGCACCAGGGCAAAGAGCCCAAGCAGGATCCGAATATCCCAGAACTGGGTCAGTGACAGCATCACCAGGAACGAGAAGATCCAGCGTGCACGTGGATCTAGCTTCTCGATAACGCTGCCACGGGGACGATAACGCCATGTGACGAGCATGCTCACACTCCTGGCTGAAAATCCGGCCCTGCCCCGATCTCCATTCGCCTCATGCGTGCCGTCGGATCGGGTTGATGCCCGAGGCAGGGCCGGTTATCACTGCCTCAACTAACGTCCAGATCTGGAGACGACTGCGTCGTAGGCCACCATCAAGATGGGGACCAGGACCAGACCGTTGACGATGTCGCTCAACGCCGCGGGCAGCCAATACCCCACGATGGCGGTGTTGACGTCGATCCCGCTGAAGGGGATCTCCAGCAGGGAGGGGACAAGCATGCCCACAGCAGCCCCGATGACCACCAGGATCTCTGCCTTGATGATCGTTGCGGTATCTTTGTAGGACGTGATGCCCAGTGCCATCAACCCGGGGATGAGCCCCATGATGCCATTACCCAGGTCCCAGTACCACCAGAACCCCCAGCCCGAAAGGAAGTCACCAAGCACATTACCCAGGAAGCCAGAGATGAATCCGACCAGGGGGCCAAAGGCAACACCAAAGAACATGGGAATCGCCACGGCTGGTCGCAGGGCGATGTTGCCGGCAGCCGGCAGCCCCACGAAGTTCGTGACCCAGGAGAACACACCGTAGAGCGCGGCGCCAATCGCTGCATAGACCACTTCGCGCGTACCAAACCCCCAAAGTGACCGTTTCTCTTCCATACCTGCACCTCCTTACGCCATAAAGACCTGACCACACTCAAAACGAGACCCTGTCACACAGCCAACCCGATCCCGGCACAGCATTTAAAGACCAAACACTCATGCTCTCAAACCGATACTCCTCAATGCACTGCGTGCGCCAAAAGCTCGGCACGCATGAAACGCCCAGTTAACGGCAACATTTCACGATTGAGCCGCAGTAGTGAGGTCGGGACCACCCGACAATCCAGGAGTTGCTCTTCGTCCAACAGCACCTCCTCGGGTGGACCTTCCGCCGCCACTCTGCCATCCTTAACCAGCACAATACGGTTGGCATAGCTGATCGCCAGGTCGAGATCGTGCGTGATGAAAACAATGGCGTCGAATCCCGGCATCTGCAGAATGGCGTCCATGAACGCCATGTAGTTCCAATAGTCCTGTCCAGCCGTGGGCTCGTCCATCACCAGGATACGGGAACGCATCGCCAGCACCGCCGCGATGCTGATGCGCTTCTGCTGACCAAAGGAGAGCGCCAGTGGAGGTGAATCGGCATACTCTGACATATGGACCACCTCCAAGGCCCAAACTACAGCCTCAGCGATCTCCTCCTGACTGGCGCCCAGGTTGCGTGGCCCGAAGGCCAGCTCCTCACATACAGTGGGCGCGAAGAGCATCTGGGAGGGGCTTTGGAAAACATAACCCACCGTACGGGCCGCTTGAGCCACCGAAAGCTCACGGGTATCGCGGCCCTCCAGTACCACCGATCCTCTTGTTGGCTTGAGCAGACCCAGCGCATGTTTCACCAGGGTGGTCTTGCCAGCGCCATTGGCGCCCAGGATCGCCACCACATCCCCTTTGTGGATGGTCAGCGAGACATCATGCAGCACATCAGGCAGGGCCTCGGCATAGCGGAAAGAAACGTCCTCGAACTGGATCAGAGGATCTGCGCCGTTGGGTTTGACGGCCAGATCAAACTGTATGGGGGGATCGCGCCTGGCACGCTCAACAACCACGGGTGCTGGCAGCTTGACCTCGTGATAGTCCACTTCAGCCATCAAGCCCTCTGCGGCCCCGTAGTACACCGGGCGTCCCTCACGCAGGTAGAGCACAGCATCAGGGCCAATTTGCAGCACGTCCTCCACCCGATGCTCCACCAACATGATCGCTACCCCCTCATCGGCCAAACGTCGAAACAGGTGCAGCGCCTCCTGAGCTGACGCACTGTCCAGGCTCGCCAAAGGCTCATCGAGGAGCAGGATCCGCGGTCGCATGGCTAATACGCCTGCCAAAGCTACTTTCTGCTTCTCACCACCTGACAGGTTAAACGTCTCACGGTCCCGCAGATGGAGGATCCCCAAATAATCCAGGGTTTCATCGACCCGCCGGAGGATCTCTTCTCGCGGCAGGCCCAGATTTTCCAGACCAAAGGCGACCTCGTTGAGCACATAGCTCCCCACGATCTGGCGTTCAGGGTCCTGAAGCAGGGTTCCTACCTGCTGCGAAAGCTCCGCCATTTTCATCCCTCGCGCATCGCGACCGAAGATGTGGACAGAGCCGGACAGTTCACCGTGATAACTACGAGGAATCAGGCCATTGATGCAGCGCATAAGCGTCGTCTTACCACAGCCACTGACGCCGGCCACCAGCAATAACTCACCCTCGTGGAGGTCCAAAGAGAGGCCCGCAATCGCATTGGTGTCGCGGATCCGATAGCGAAACGCCAAATCCCGAATGCGCAGAGGAAGTGTGTCATTGCCTGCTACCACGGGCACCTCCCAAGGATGGTCTACGCCAACCACCCTCGAGTACAGTGAAATAGCGGCCCCCTGCAAGCGCACGCGCCAGACGGACAACTGCCACCACAGGGTTGACACGGGGCGACAGTCACGAAGGTGCGTCCATCAGGTAGGCAGAGTCGCAATCGACAACGGCGATGGTTGATATTGAGGGGATGCACGAGGTGAGTGTCGCCAGCGCAGCTCGCTCTGT
>Ga0190359_1002720_pt1 | contig 10463 bp, 6 predicted proteins | sample 48721823_MG_FD_161269 | JGI IMG/M metagenome (GOLD analysis project Ga0190359, IMG submission 161269) | Hydrothermal vent microbial mat bacterial communities from Southern Trench, Guaymas Basin, Mexico - 4872-18-2-3_MG | ecosystem: Environmental > Aquatic > Marine > Hydrothermal vents > Microbial...
TCCCAGTCGTTTTTTTGTAGAACAAGGAGGTATATCAAAAATAAAGAGGTTTTATAAAGTTTGACTTTATATTATATATTTTTTATAATTAACATGGTATACCGTATACAAATAATTCCACTTTATTTTTATATCCGTTCTGTTTAAAACAACATTTTAAAGTCAGTTATTTATTAAATTAAAAAAGAGGAGCTAAAAATGGAAATTAAAACAATCACTATCTGCGGAGGAGGAAATGCAGCCCACACATTAATACCTATCCTAAAAAATAATTTTCAAGGCAAAATAAATCTTTTCCTTCCTTACAAAAACGAGGCTGATTGTTTTATAAGATTAGTTAGAGAAAAAAAATCTATAATTGCCATAAAAGGGGAGAAAAAATTATATGGTCGACCAGATAAGATTAGTAGATTTGCGAAGGAAGTATGCCCAGATGCTGATTTAATACTTCTCCTTTTACCGGCTTTTGCCCACGAATCAACTCTATGTCAGATAGCCTCTTTTTTAAAAGAAGAAGCCATCGTAGGAGCAATTCCAGCTCGAAGTGGATTTGAATATGCTACTTTAAAAATTTTAAAAGACTATCGCCAAGAAAAAGTAAAAATTTTTGGTTTGCAAACACTTCCTTGGGCTTGCAGAATAAGAGAATATGCTAGTAAAGTTGAGATTTTAGGTGAAAAAAGATCAGTTGGATTAGCCGCCTTTCCCCATAAAATTACCTTTAAATTAGCAAATATTTTAACCCGTTTATTTAATTTGAAGATAGAACCTTTGCCTAATATGTTGACGCTTTCTTTAGCAAATATTGGGCAGATTCTTCATCCCGGAATTATGTATGGACTTTTTAAAGGGAACGAGGGAAGAAGGTATCGAAAAGAGGAAATCCCTTTATTTTATCACGGGGTCACCAAAGAAACCGCCCAAATATTGGAAGAGATGAGTAATGAGATTCTTATTTTAACTAAAGAAATTCAGAAAAAAGATAAATATATTGATTTAAGTAATGTTTTTCATGTAGAAGATTGGTTAATAAATTCTTATAGAGACTCTATTCAAGATAAAAGAAGTTTGCAAAGTTGTTTAGTTACCAATGAGGCTTATCGTGGCATATATGCCCCAATGCGAGAAATAGGGGAGGGTTATTTTCTGCCAGATTTTCAATCACGTTACTTAACTGAAGATGTGCCCTATGGATTGGTAGTTACCAAAGCAATTGCTCAATTGGCTGAAGTTAAGACGTTCATAATTGATGAAGTTATTTTAATGACTAGTAAATGGATGGGAAGAGAATATTTAGTCAATAGATATTTAAAAGGGAAAGACGTAAAAGAAAGCAGAATTCCCCAAAATTATGGAATTAATTGTATAGAAGAAATTATGAGCTATTAGTTATTTAATAAAAATATTTTATTCTCAATGGAGGAGAGAGATTATAAAATGGATAATCCTACAAAAAAAAGGCGAGTGTTGAACTGTTCTATAGACCCTTGTGTACATACTTTGGGCGTAGAAAAATTTGCTGAATGGTTAGAAAGCAGAGGAACTGGTTATGTTGCCGTAAAATTAGGACCAGCTGTTTCTATTGATGAGTTGATAGATAAAATAAGAGAGTCGAAAGCAGAAGTTGTAGCTTTTTGCTATCGTTTGGGTGACCTGCATGTAGATGAGATAATTAAGGAATTAGTAGAGAAAGCGTATAAGTATGGTCTTGAGCCAGAAAAAAGTGGAATTCGTTATTGTTTTGGAGGATTAAGACCAGCAGCTAATTTAGTTAGGGCAATGACTGGTTTACCAGTTTTAGAGGATAAATTTTCCCCACCAGAAGATAGACATTACGATTTAGAAAAAATAGCAGAAAAATATAAGAATAATAAGAAATTACAGGGATTTTTTGAATTAATAGTGGATGATTATGTTACTATGGAGGAATTGGAGTATTTTGCCCAAAAAAAGGTTAGACTTGCTAAGGAAAAGATTAAGTGGGCAGATGATCTACTAGAGAGAATAAAGCAAGTACGGGAATTAGAAAATAGACCAATCCTTCGAGCTCATATCGGGGCGGCAGCAGAAACAATCGAGCCGACAGTAGAAGGAACCAAAAAATTAAGTGAATCTAGAGCTTTAGAAATTGTTTCTTTGGCTCCTGATCAGGCATGTCAGGCATTTTTAGCTAAATTTGTTAGAGGTGAAGAAGACCCCACAAAGTATCGTAGAGGAGAAGGTGGTGCCCCTATTCGAAGTAAAGAAGATTTAAAGAAATTGAAGGAAGCAACCAAATGTGGGAATTGGCCTATGATTAGAATCTATTCTGGAACTGATGAATTAGTAGAGTTGGCCAAGATTTTTGAAGAAACCTTACATATGCCCTTTCCCGCAGTACCAGTCTTTTTCTATAACCGTTTAGATGGGAGAGGTCCGCTTTCAATATTGGATGGTATTAATGAGCACTTTAATACTATGCGTTGGTGGGCTTCAATTAATAAACCCTTAGAAATAAATGATCCTCACCAGTGGCAACTACGGAGATGCTCGGATGATATGTATGTAACTGACCATGTATTATGTGGAGTAATTGCTTTAAAAATGGGCATAAAAAATTATGTTATGCAACTTATGTTTGATTTACCTCCTGAGATAAATCCTATTTTTGATTTAGCCAAGATGAAGGCCGCTTATGAATTAATTGAACCTCTAACTAAATATTTTGACTTCAATATTATTAAAGAGACTAGAGGTGGGTTATCCAGCTTTCCTCCTAACCTGGATAGAGCTAAAAGCCATTTATCAATGACTACTTATTGGCAGATGTTTATGGAGCCAGATATTGTGCATGTAGTAAGTTACTGTGAGGCACATCATGATGCCAAACCAGAAGATATTATAGCGAGTTGTGATATTACCAAACAAGCAATTGAAGAATATTATCGTGCTCCTCTTCCTGATATTTGGGAAAATCCCAAAGTACTTGCACGCAAAGAGGAATTGAAGAAGGGAGCAATGTATAATATCTTACATTTGGCTTTAATGGGGGGATATGAAGGGAAAATTAATTTAAGAAATTTTGAGGAATACGCAGTTAGCCCGGAGGTAGCTGCAAAAAGGGGAAATATTAATGATAGAGAAAAAAATTACCAAACTATGCTTTTAGATTTTATTGATGAGAGAAATTATCCTTCTGGAAAATGCGATATGATTAGTGCGGACAACTTAGATTTAGCTCTTCAAGTAGGATTGTTTCAAGCCCCCCAGGTTACTGTGGTGGACAAACGTTATGAATTAACTGGAATGTGTAAAACTAAAATTGTAAATGGGGCCTGTCGAATTGATGAGTTTTGCCGACAGAAAGTAAAAGATGAAATAGAAAGAGTTGATCTAGTTAGGAAGAGATTCCCTTGGTATTTCGATAAAAATGTTAGTCAAACAGATGAAATTTCGTTAGTAGCGGAATCAAAAGATGCAGTTGAAGAAGATAATACTCTGGCCTTGAGAGAAGAGTTGGGCATTACCGATATTGAAAATAAAAAAATATTAGCAGTTGATTTTGGTAGCACTTATACTAAGATTGCTATTTTTAATAGTAACTCAGATGAAGTTGATTTACGATATGTACCGACCACTATAAATGATATTCGAGAAGGACTAGCTAATGGCTTAGGCTGTTTGGAAGAATGCCGTAAGAGAGGTGATTGGGAACCTTTAAGAGAAAAAATGAATGAGTTTGATATAAAATTACCTTGCAGTAGTGCCAAAGGCGGGCTAAAGATGGTTACCGTAGCTTCTACTTCCAGGGAAAGTGGTTTTGCTGCTGATCTAGCTGCCCTTACTGCAGGGGCGAAGCTTTTAAATAGTTATAATGGAATGTTAACTATTAAAGAAGGGAGAAAAATATATTTAGAAGATTGTCCCGAAATTATCCTTTTAAGTGGAGGAGTTAACGAAGGCGGGGATTCAGAAGCGGTATTACATAATGCTAAAATTTTAGCTGAATCTGCAAAATTAGCAACTTATGCAAAATACGGAATACCGATAATTTATGCTGGAAATGAAGATGTTTCTGAGAAAATACTCGATATTTTTCATAGTCATAATATTGATGTTCGAGCTACGGGAAATATTATGCCTGAAGTGAATACATATAATATTGAGGTGGTAAACGAATCGATTAGAGAGTTGTTCCAAACTGTAGTTATTCGTGGGAAAGGATTTGATGTAGTAGAAGAATATATGAGTACAAAATTTATACCTACTCCGCGAGCTGCATTTTTGGGGATAAATCTTTTAGCTCGTGGTTATGGCAAAGAAGAAGGCATAGGAAGTATTGTAGCTTTAGATGTTGGTGGATGTACTACAGACTTTTTTGCTAATGTACATTCAAATCCTTTGTATGTTTATCCTTGGGATGATCCCAAAAAGAAGGTTAAGAGGACTATATTAAAGACCCCCAACTATCCCTTGGCCTATCGGAGGGTAGAGGGCAAATACGGATTAGCCTATAATGCTGAAAACCTTATGGAACTTGAGAAGTTTAGAAGTGGAAGAATAGAAAAAGAAATTGATGAATGGTTTAATCAGAAATATCCCAATTTTCAGGGAAATGGTGACCATTTTGACCAGTTTTTTGTGAAGAAAGATGGAAAGTGGCATATTATCTTAAAAGAATATCTTAAATGGATACATAATAACCCTCACATAATGCCTAGGACAGAAGAAGAAAATTTCGTACGAAGTATTCTTGCAAAAGAGACTTTAGCCATTGCGACAGCAAATAATGTAGGGCATGTAAAAGAGACAGATGTATATTTCTTGCAAGAAGGTGTTAATTTCTTTACTCAAGATTGTACTTTAGTCTTAGTAGGGGGGACAATTTACCACAAATGCAAGGAAGACAAGGATTATCTTTGGGAAAATATAAAAATAATTGCCAAAGGAGCTCTTTTTAATCCGGAGGAATATACTGTTTTGAGACCAAATAAAAAGGTTTTGCTTGACGCCTCATATATTCTCTCAACAGTGGGGGGGCTTTATGGTAGAATTGATCCAGAAAGGGCTATTCATATTCTAAAGAAAAATTTAAAACCGTTAGAATTGTAAATAAGAAGAAGGAAAATATTATATCAGGGTAAATTAAAAGAACAATAAACCAAGATTTCTCTTTGGGATCTGTTTACTATTACTGTAATAATTCTTGCTAATGTTAGTACATTAGCTTTGGAGGTTTTAAAAAGAAAGAATAAAAGGTAAAGAATAAAATAGTTGGCTGATTTAAAGGCAGCCTATTAGGGCCGCCTTTATTTAAATTTTATATCGATTTAAGATATATATATGACTAACAAATTTACCAATAAAAAATAATATCAAAGGTTAACCATGGCTTGCTTAAGAGTTTTTATATCTTTCCAGGTTAGCTCTTTGGGGCTGCCTGGGAAAGTTCCTTCATTTCTTAATAAATAACTGGGATGAAACATAGGAAATATTTTAATCTCTCCTAACCAATCAAACCATTGTCCCCGAAGTCTGGTTATTCCTTCAGTAGTTTCTAAAAGATATTGAGTAGGGACATTGCCCAGAGTGACAATGATTTTGGGGTTAATTATGGCAATTTGAGTTTCCAAATAAGGAAAACAGGTTTCTATTTCACTTTTAGAAGGATTACGGTTCCCTGGTGGTCTGCATTTTACCATATTGGTGATAAATACTTCTTTTCTTTTTATATCTACTGATTGTAAAATTTTTGTTAAAAGCTGACCCGCTTTTCCTACAAATGGTTTACCCTTAAGATCCTCTTCTTCACCCGGAGCTTCTCCGATAAACATTATTTTTGATTTTGCATTCCCTTCACCAGGTACAACCTTGGTACGAGTAAGATATAAAGGGCATTTTTTACAACTTCTACATTCTTCGGCAATTTCTTTCAGGGTAATTGGCTGGATATCTTTGGACATCGTTTTTCGCCTCTTTGTCTTTTAGAAATAGATAACCATAAAAGAAATATTATTAATCATTTTATATAAATAAAATTTTTAGTTATTTTAATTTTACCATTTTATTGCACTTTTTAGCAAGCAATTTTAGAAGGGAAGTGTCGGGTATATAGTGTCGAGTATCGAGTTAAGAAAGAAAAAAATTATCCCTTGCTTTCGCAGGGGCAGGCTCTATTAAAACGCAACCTTGTCCCCTTAAATAAGAGAGATTATTGAATTATTCAAGTTATATAAAAAAGTTTAAAAGATATCCTGACAACTGTAAATATTTTATGATTGATGCTGGTATTTTGAATGGAGATTATGTGATAGTTTCTCAACAACAAACTGCTGAACCAGGTGATATAGTCGTGGCCCTTATTGAAGATGAAGCAACAGTGAAAAGATTCTATAAAGAAAGAAACAAAATAAGACTACAACCTGAAAATGATGCAATGGTACCAATAATTGTTAAATCCGATGAAAATTATGTTAGAATAGTTGGTAAAGTAAGAGGCGTAATAAGAAAAATCTGAAAAAGGATGTATAAATAAGATATTATGGTTGCAAAAGTAAATTACTTAATTTTTTAAGTGAAGGAATAATGGAAACAGGTATAAATCACGGTTCTATTTTTTGTGACCTCTTTTCAGGAAGAACTGTTGGAGTAAATTGTTAAGGAGAGATAAATTATAGATTCACATCACAGAGCATTACGAAGCTATAGACTTTAGTGACTTAAAAAGGTAAATTTACTCCTCAGTTAGTAGAATACTTTCTTGATTCTCATACGGATGAATTTTAGATATAGGAGTATGTTATGAAAACATTTGAGGTTGTTTTAACCAAATCGTATATTGTGAGAATAAAAGCAGAAGATAAAAACAAGGCACAAGTGTATTCAGAGTTATTTACAGGCGATATTCAGGATATTTCTTCAATTGATTATAGAAGAAAATTTAACTTTGAGATAGAAGATATTGATTGTAAGATAAACGAAGTTTTTGAAGTTCAAGAATTATCATAAATAAAATTAACTAAAAAAGAGATAAATATATACAGAATTTGATAATTCCCAGTTTTTATAAGAAAAAATGGTAAGGCTTTAAAACGCAGAAAATATAAGGGTTTTTGCGTTTTTTTATTACAGGGGATGGTGGGAGTGCTTATAAAATAGGGAGAAATTAAGGTAGAAATTCCCCAAAAAATGTATTTTGGAGAGGCTGAAACCATTGCAAAATAAAGGTTTTAGACAAATATTGCAATGGCGGCATTTTTTTCGAGAGGGTAAGGTGATTGTTTATGATTTTTAAAAATGAGCGCGTAAAATGGCTAATATTAGATATAGTTGAAAAGCCTTATTTTATAACTGATTTAGTGAGTTTTGGCTAAATAAGAAAATTGAGACTATTATAAAGAAAGAGGAATTTTCAAAGTTTTATAGTATATATAGTAGTATTGGAATTTCAAAAAATCCGATACTAAAAGGTAGATTTTTTTAAAAGGAATGGGCTTTACAAGACTTTCAGGAAAATTTTGGCATAATATTAAAAATAGCAAAATATATAGAGGTTCAAGGGAGTAAATTTCCCTGACAATCTTGTAAACTGTATTATAATTAAAAAAAGTGTTTGCAATTGTAGATGCTATATATAGCAGAAAAGATAATAATTATCGAATTTTCTATTTATAGTAAGTGGGGGTGGGCGAATTGAAAAATTTAGAATTATCCCGCATATTTGAACGGATTGCCAAAATATTAAAGATTAAAGATGAGAACCCTTTTAAGATTAGAGCTTATGAAAAGGTCGCCTTGGTTTTAGAAAATTTACCTATTGATGTAGAGACAATTTACCGACAGGGAGGATTAAATAATATTCCGGGAGTTGGTGAGGGTATTGCTAAAAAGATTGAGGAATTTTTAAATACTGGTAAGCTGGAGTATTATGAAAAATTAAAAGAAAGTATTCCTTCTGGAGTCATAGAGCTTTTGGACATTCCTGAAGTAGGTCCTAAGACGGCTAAGCTTCTATATGAACAATTAAAGGTAGATAATATAGAGAAATTGGAGAAAGCAGTTAGAAAACATCAGATTAAAGACTTGCCAGGAATGGGAGAGAAATCAGAAACAAATATTTTAAGAGGGATAGAATTATATAAAAGGCGAAAAGAGAGATTCCTTTTAGGTCTGGTCCTCCCTTTAGCGGAGGAGGTCGTAGAGAGATTAAGTAAATTAGAAGAGACCGATAAAATAAACTTTGCCGGGAGCTTAAGACGAAAAAAAGAGACTATCGGAGATATTGATATTTTGGTAACCTCCCAGAAGCCTGAGAAGATAATGAAGACCTTTGTTTCCCTGCCTCAGGTTAGGGAAGTTTTAGCAGAAGGACCGACCAAATCCAGTGTTATTACTAAAGATGATATTCATATAGATGTGCGGGTGGTAGAGCCAATAAGTTTTGGGGCAGCTCTGCAATATTTTACTGGATCCAAAGCCCACAATATTAAGTTAAGAGAATTAGCAGTAAAGAAGGGTTTAAAGATAAATGAATATGGAGTATTTGATTCTAAAACCGGTCAGAGGATTACGGGGGAGGAAGAGGAGGAAGTCTATCAAATTTTGAATTTACCTTTTATTCCCCCGGAATTAAGAGAAGATAGAGGAGAAATTGAAGCAGCCCAAGAGAACGAATTGCCTCGATTAATAGAATATTCTCAAATTAAAGGTGATTTGCATCTTCATACTAAATGGAGCGACGGAGCCCATACTATTAGGCAGATGGCAGAAGAAGCTAAGAAAATGGGGTATAAATATATTGCCATTACCGACCATTCGCAATCACTTAAATTTGCTGGGGGATTAACTGAAGAGAGACTGAGAGAGCAAATAGAGGGGATTCAAAAATTAAACCAGGAGTTAGATAATTTTACAGTTTTGACCGGGATTGAGGTAGATATAAAATCAGATGGCAGTTTAGATTTTTCTGATGAAATATTAAGTAAATTAGATGTGGTAGTGGCCGCAATTCATTCTGGTTTTAAACAAGAAAGTAAGATTATTACCGAAAGAATTATTAAAGCTATGCAAAATAAATTTGTACATATTATTGCCCATCCTACTGGACGTTTAATTGGGTATCGTGAGGCATATCAAGTAGATATTAATGAGATGATAAAGGTAGCTGCAGAGACCGGAACTGTTTTAGAAATAAATGCTCATCCGGAAAGGCTTGATTTGAATGATGTCTATTGCCGGATGGCTAAAGACAGGGGAGTGCAATTGGCCATTGACACTGATGCCCATAGTGCAGAAGGATTAGCTACTATGGATTTTGGAGTAGCTGTTGCCCGCCGAGGTTGGTTAGAAGAAAAAGATATCATAAACACCCTTCCTTTGGATAAGTTAGTGAAGAGATTGAAAAATAAATAACAAAGCAATTCTTTAAAAGGAAGCAAGAGTATTGATGTTTAATATTAACAATAAAGAGGAAAAAATAGATCAAGAAAAAATTTCTAAATTAAAAGATGTCATTGGATGGCTTTTAGATTCTTACTATAAGGCTACTGGGTTTAAAGTATTCTTTATGGATAAAGAAGGTAAGATATTTTTATCTTCTACTCCGGAGGTATTTTTTTGTGATTTTTGCAAACTAATCCAGAGTAAGTCAGAAGGAGAGAAAAGGTGTTTTAAATCTTTTAGTGATAGTATGTCAAAGAGTGCCGAATATGGATTTCCCTATATTTATCGCTGCCATGCCGGTATTATTGAATGGAATGCTCCTTTCTTATTTGATGGTAAGTTTTTAGGTGCTTTTATTTCTGGTGGAGTCTTGATGAGGAAACCAGATTCTTATTTTTTAAAGGAAATGAAAAAGGTCAATAAAACTTTAGGAATAGAAGAATCTCAGTTAGAAGAATTTATTAATAAGATTAAAATAGTTTCTGAGAAAAAGATAAAAGCAGCAGCAGATATTCTCCAGGTAATGTCTGCTTATTTAACTAAGATGGAGTTAATAGATATTAAATTACGCCAGGAGAAATACATTCAGCAGGCAAAGATTTCCGAGGAGATTCAGAAGATAAAAAGGGAAGAATTAGAGTTGAATGAGAAAGAAGAGAAAAATGAAAACTCTTTTATTTCTATCTGTTCGCTTTATCCCCTAGAAACCGAAAGAGAATTATTAAGAAGAGTTAGATTGGGAGATAAAGAAGGAGCAAGAGGAGTATTAAATGAAATATTAGGAAAGATATTGTTAAAAAATGCCGGTCAAATAGAATTAATTCGAGCGCGAATCTTAGAACTGGCAGTGGTTCTTTCCCGAGCTGCAGTTGAAGCTGACGCAGAATTAGAAATGGTTTTGGGATTAAATTTTGAATATATTCAAGAATTAGGCAAGATGAAGACCATTGAAGACTTGTGTATCTGGATTGTAAAAGTTTTAGATAGATTTACCGAATCTGTTTATGAGAACAGAAATATTAAAAATGTAGATATTATTAGAA
>Ga0190359_1002721_pt1 | contig 10463 bp, 10 predicted proteins | sample 48721823_MG_FD_161269 | JGI IMG/M metagenome (GOLD analysis project Ga0190359, IMG submission 161269) | Hydrothermal vent microbial mat bacterial communities from Southern Trench, Guaymas Basin, Mexico - 4872-18-2-3_MG | ecosystem: Environmental > Aquatic > Marine > Hydrothermal vents >...
TTTGTTTTTCATTCGACGTTGGACGTTCATCTTTCAAAAAGTATTTTCGAGGTGACCAATGGAGCTTAAACAACTGAAACGTCTGGGAGAGTATCAGTGGGAGATCCCAATGGATAAGGACATGAGGGTACCCGCCTTCATCTTTGCCAGCCGGGAACTGGTCTCCGAGATGGATGAAAAGGTCCGCGAACAGCTCAGTAACGTGGCCTCATTGCCCGGGATCGTGAAGGCTGCTATTGCCATGCCTGATGCCCATTGGGGCTATGGCTTTCCCATCGGGGGAGTAGCGGCCTTCGATCCGGACGAAGGCGGCATAATCTCCGTAGGCGGAGTCGGCTATGATATTTCCTGTGGAGTCAGGAACCTGCTTACCGGCCTGACAAAGGACGAAATCCTGCCCTTTCTCGAACCCCTTATTGATCGACTCTTCCAGGTCGTTCCATCCGGTGTAGGCTCTGAAGGCAAGATCAGGCTTGCACCTGCCGAACTGGACGACGTCCTCACAGGAGGTGCCCAGTGGGCAGTAGAACTGGGTTACGGGTTTTCTGAAGACCTGGATTATATGGAAGAGAAAGGAAGGCTGCCAGGTGCCGATCCTTCCTGCGTCTCAGATGTTGCCAAGCACAGGCAGTACCGGCAGGTTGGGACCCTTGGCTCAGGGAACCATTATCTGGAAATACAGTACGTGGAAGAGATATTTCACCGGCCCTCGGCCGAGGCCTTTGGTTTGAAAGAAGGAGATGTAGTAGTGGCAATCCATTGCGGTTCCAGGGCACTGGGTCACCAGATCGGTACCGATTACCTTCAGGTGCTTGGCAAGGCCTGCAAGAAGTATCAGATCCCGATCAGGGAAAGGGAGCTTGTCTGCGCCCCGATAAGATCTCCTGAGGGAGAGAGATATTACAAGGCTATGGCCTGCGGGGTAAACTGTGCACTTGCCAATCGACAGGTAATCACTCATCTTACCCGCCAGGTCTTCCATGAAATATTTCCAAATACGAGCTTGAAAATCCTTTATGATGTCAGCCACAATACGTGCAAGATTGAAAAACACAAGGCAAACGGCGGGGTGAAACGCCTTTATGTCCACAGAAAAGGGGCTACCAGGGCCTTTGGTCCTGGCAGAGCCGAGATACCCGAAGCATTCAGAGGCGTCGGTCAGCCCGTGCTTATAGGCGGGACCATGGGGACCTGTTCGTATATTCTGGCAGGCCAGGAAACCGGAGAGGCCCTGGCCTGGGGTTCTGCATGCCACGGTGCAGGCCGTTCAATGAGTCGAAGGGCCGCACTGAAACGCTGGAAAGGCCGGAAGGTAGTTGCCGAACTGGCCCGCAGGGGAATCCTCATCCGGGCAGCGAGTTACCGGGGCGCGGCAGAAGAGGCGCCCGAGGCATATAAGGATGTCACAAGGGTAGTGGATTCCACGCACAGGGCAGGACTTGCAAGAATAGTGGCAATAATGAGACCCATGGCTTGCATCAAGGGTTGATAAGGGCTTTTATGCTCCCTGATATGTTTTTAAACTCGAATTTTCTTAAATTTAAGGGCCGGTCTGTCCTGCGTCCCATAGAATAGAGAAACTGGAAAACATGCAGTGTGCCATGCCGAAATGCCCTTTGAGAACCAAGGAGATAAAGCATCCATATCCTTGTAAACTCTTTGCCCATCATTTCCCTGATCTGCGTGATGTTTGCCTTAAACCGCCTTATCCAACAGCCCAAGGTCAGGTCGTAATGGGGTCGCAGGTCCTCCAAGTCTAAAAAATCAATACCAGTATCCTGTGCATTTTCTATTATTTCACCAAGAGCGGGTATGTAGCCGCCTGGGAATATGTATTTTCGTATCCATGTATCCGTGGGCTCGGGTTTCAACCGTGCGATGGTATGCAGCAATAATATTCCTTTCGGACGGAGCAGTTTTGCTGCTTTATCAAAAAAGGCCGGGATATTCTCCTTGCCTACATGCTCAAACATACCAATGGATACTATCCGGTCATAGGTCCCATGCTCTTCGTCAGGGACCTCCCTGTAGTCCTGAAGCCGGATTTCTGCCTTACCTGACAATCCCGCTTTCTCTATTCGCCTGCATCCGAGTTCATACTGGTTCTCGGCAACAGTCAGGCCAACGGTATTCGCTCCGTAAGATCTGGCGGCCTCCATCACCAGGCTTCCCCAACCGCACCCGATATCGAGCAGCCTCTGTCCCGGCCTGAGCCTGAGCTTGTGAAGCGTATGATGTATCTTCTGTAGCTGTGCCTGCTCCAGGGAATCATCTTCGTTAATAAAATATGCACAGGAGTAATTAAGGCCCTTGTCGAGCCATAGCTGATAGAAGGAATTGCCCTTGTCATAATGGGCCTGCACGTCTCTTTTTGTCTGTTTCAGACCCGCCTTACGCCTTAAATTCAGCCAACAGAGACGGACCTTTTGTGCTGGTGAAAACTTTGAAAAGAGATCTTCTTTGTAGGCCAGGCTCAGCACCTCGCCCAGGTCTCCATCCACCTCTATATCGCCTCTTGCATAAGCCTCTCCGAACCCTGTGGACAGATCTGTCAGGATGGCATCAAATGCATCCGGTACCCTGAAATGTATGACAAATGCCGGAGCCCCTCTCCCAAAAGACATTTCAGAGCCATCCCAAAAACGTACTTTGCCTGAAATTGAAGGATCATTGCCAAGAAGAGACAAGATCAGGCTTTTGGCATGTTTTAATTCCATGCTTTCTCTTCCCGTGTTAAGATAACCAGTGGAATCCGGCTTATTAAAATAATAATACCTTAATTATACGCTGTCACTGCCAAGATTCTTGAAAAATCCCATGAAGTATCGCCGACTCGTCTTCAGCGAGTTCAGGATGGCGGGGTCGCATGAATAAGATATAATCAGACCAGGGCGTCCGCTCCTCCGGGACAAGGATACCGGACTATCTTCCCTTCAAAGGTGCGGAATATTGCCTCATCTTTGCCGACTTCAAGCAGATATGAAGGCATCATCATGGCCTTCCCGCCGCCGCCAGGCAGATCCGCAACATAGTTCGGAATGCACATACCACCTATCTTGCCCCACATCCCCTGAATAATTCCTATACCTTTCCTGATATCTGTTCGAAAGTGATCTGTCCCCTGTGCTGCATCACAGTGAAAAAGGTAGTAGGGCCTTACCATGATCCTCTGGAGTCCGCGACACAGATCTCGTATCACTCCCGGGGAATCATTAACCCCCTTCAGCAAGACTGTCTGATTGGACAATGGTATCCCTGACCTAAGGATCCTTTCGCACGCCTCTGCGGACTCGGGAGTGATCTCTCTGGGGTGATTAAAATGGGTATTTATCCAAAGGGGACGGTGTCTGGCCAGCATCCGGCACAGATCTTCAGTTATGCGCATGGGGAGAACAACAGGTATCCTGGTACCAATACGCAGCACCTCAACATGAGGTATCTTTCTTAATGCCTTCAGGAACTCGTCAAGCAGCCTCTGTTGCATTGTGAGCGGATCTCCTCCGGAGACAATGACTTCACGGACACGTGGATTGCCTGCCACATAGTCCACCATACGATAAAGGGCCTCTCTTGTACTGCCGGCCTCCGGGTTTCTCCATGTGCGTTTCCTGTTGCAATGACGGCAATACACGGCACATGTACCGGTTGCCATGGCCAGTACACGGTCGGGATACCTGTGAATCAGGCCGGGAACCGGCATGTGCGCCCGTTCGGCCAGAGGGTCTTCTTCTGAACCAGGAAGTGAAAAACTTATCTCCCTTGGATCAGGGATGCACTGCTTTTTGATAGGATCATCGGGATCTGACCAGTCGATCAGGGAGAGATAATAAGGCGTAACGGCATACCTGTATCGTGCAATGACATCTCTGTAAATCTCTTCCTCGTGTGAAGCAAGTTGCAAGAACTCTGACAGTGCACCAAGTCCCCTGGTCCGGTTTGAAAGCTGCCAGCGCCAATCAGACCACTGCCCTGCTTCGCTTCCACTCATGATTACACCGCTTTTTATTACTGTAAAAAACTGATTACTTCCATGAAATCATATAAGAACTTCTTCGAAAGGACTAATTTTGGTGATAAATTCAGGACCCTTTCAAAATATTCTTTTGCCTGCTGATACATTTTCAGCCTCTTGTAACAAATAGCTATATCGCATAAAATCTGGGGGATATTTTTATATCCGGGATCAATTTCCATAGATTTTTCAAAATATCCTACGGCATCTTTGTAATTTCCTGCATCCTTGCATATTTTTGCCATAAAAAAATAAGGATTCAGCATTGTACTTGGCCGATTAAGCCTGGCCCCAGGGATTGTAACCGCCACCGCCGGTATTTGAAGCTCAGAACAGGTAGTGTTAGTTATAATTACTTCCAGATTATTCTGTTTAATTAAATCTACCGCCCTCTCTATCTCTATTTTAAAATCCGCATGTTTATAAGTAGGTATCTTGTTAAAAGAAATAATTTCTTTATTTTCTATTAAATATGAAGCCTCTTCCAAGGTTTTAAAATATGGAAAGCAATAGGTAGGTCCCCCTGGTTGTTTATGTCTTTTTTCGTTAAAAATAATCTGCGCCCTATGTTGAGCCAGTTCAATCAGGGCACGAATTAAGGCAAAATCACGATTCAAGTGTGCACCTGCTGCATTATATATCATGACTGTATTTGTTGGTGGATTTGAATCATAGGCAAGGACACTTATAGTTGGAATGTTTAATCCCATGGAAAAGTCCTTGATATAAAGCTCAATGCCTGAATTAAAGAAATTTTTTATCAATGACTTCGCAATATGGTGATCAATAGAAGAAATATCAATAGAGGGGGTAGGTAACTTTCCTTTTATTATTCTTGAAACATTATGCCTTTCTATTACCTCTCCTATTGCCTGAAGTATTGCCTCTTGTATTGTATTTCCACTAGCAAATCCTGTAGTACCATAAATAAGATAAAACCAATGCAGAGGGAAAAGTATAGATTTATTATAAGTTAAAGAAAAGGCTTCTGTCCAGGGAAGAGGGATCTTTTTTAAATCTTCTAATATCTCATCTGTTTGATAAACAGAGGGTAAAGGTAAAAGTAAATCTAAAGGACTCAACGCATTTTCTTTTAAATTATCATAGCTGGAAACAATAAAAGGCTTTCTTTCTTTTATAAATAACTCACAACTATAACGTTCAACAGCCTCCATCAAGGCACTGGCCTTTGCCTGCTCTATGGATACACCCTTCCCGCAGCTGTTACCTATTCCCAAATCGGACTCAATTTCACAAATAAAGGCCGGAATGCCTACTTTATCAAGTTCATCTATGCGTAAAATATTGCTTAAACAAAACAGCTTCTTTCGTTTCAGCCGGTTTAATACCGTCTTTATAGTCTCTTTTGGAATGAAGGCCTTGTCCTGACCATATGTATAATGTTTAGGGCAGGAATGTATCATATATCGATTCTTTTTTCCGGGTTTCAAGGCTTATTCATTGCAGACCAGGGGGCCGGTGCGATCCGGCCCGCTTCAGTGGACCACGATTCATAAAAATATTTACCAAATTTCAACTCGAATTACAATTCGGCCTATAATCCCGAATTATGCAGCAGCCAAGTTTGCCAAAGATGCGAGGCGGAAGGCACGCAGACGTACTTTTGTACTTCAAGTGCCTGACAACAAAGCAGATTTGGTAAAATTGGCTGCCCCTTGTGGCTTCAAATACCGAACAATTTTTAACTCCGGTGGAATGCACCTTTTGGGTGAACATTCCAAACTGGACAATACACCATAACTTACTGATTTTTCTATTTGTTCCTTATTGTTCGGTGTTTGAAGTGCATAATTTGGGATAATTCCGGGCTATATACTTTGATCAATTATTGCAAAAAATATATGATAATTGGGTAAGGAGCAATGCAGGCAGGAATTCCGCTCACATTGACGTTCTTTCATAGCAGGCTTAGAATATCGCCATGCAGGGAAACGCAAGATCGGATCTGCCAGACTTTTCCGGTATATTATGGATCAAGGCCCAGGAGGCCAATCCAACTACAAATTACAAAATCACTTTGGGGTACCTGCAATGGCAGAAAAATCTACAGAGCGTGTACACGTATTTGTGAGTGGACGGGTTCAGGGAGTGTTTTTCAGGGCAAATACAAGGGCCGAAGCTAAGCGATTAGGGCTCAAAGGATGGGTAAAGAATATCCCCGACGGCCGGGTGGAACTCGTGGCCGAGGGGCCTTCCCGGGCTGTGAACGAGTTGATAAGCTGGTGCCATAAAGGCCCTGCCTGCTCAAGGGTAGACAAGGTGGAATTCCACAAAGAGACGCCGACAGGAAAATATGATGAATTTTCAGTCCGCTTTTAAGAAATCTTTTTCGATTCTGGTCTGCGTTTTTTTGCTCTGCGGGTGCGCTTCTGTCCATTTGGACCTTATGGACATGGATTCTCCTCTATGTCTCAATGACCCGGTGCCGCTGGGAGTGCTGGAAGTAAAGCACTTCAAGGATAGCATGAAGGCCCACTTCGGGCTTTTCGGACTTGTGACCTGGAGGCACCCGCCCCTGAAAAAGGTCTTTGAAAAGCAGCTACATGAATACAAAGGCAATGGGATAATAAATATATCCATAAAAAGTGAATTCAGCCCTGTGGACATGCTGCTCCTTCCGTTTTCCCCGCTGTGGTTCACCTGTACCTATACTGTTGAAGGAGATGTGGTGATCATACAATCATCCCTGAAATAGGAAACGTTCTTGAACTTACGGAAGTTATAAGCTATTGATAGAAAAAAAATCCGCTGGAGAAAATTGAAGTGTACGACTCCTCAGACCTCAGGAAAGGACTAAAAATAGCCATCGACGGAGAACCATATATCATCACTGATTTCCAGTTTTCCAAGCCCGGAAAGGGGCAGGCCCTTTATAAATGCAAGCTCAAAAACATGGTGACCGGTTATACTGTGGATCGTACTTACCGCTCAGGGGATAAATTCGAACCGGCCAACCTGGACGAAGTGCATATGCAATATCTCTACAGGGACGATGAAGGCTTTCATTTTATGGACACAAATACCTACGATCAGGTATCCCTGAGAAACAGCCAGGTGGGGGAGGCAAAAAACTTTCTACTGGAAAATATGGAGGTTGACATCCTCTTTTTCCAAGGCGTTCCTATTGACATCTCTCTGCCGACTTTTGTTGAACTTGAGGTGAAAGAATCTGCTCCTGGAATGCGGGGAGACACGGCCACTGGTGCCACAAAGCCTGTAACACTTGAAACAGGCCACGAGATCCAGGTACCCCTTTTCATAAAGGAAGGCGATATCCTGAAGATTGACACCCGCACAGGGGAATATGTGGAGCGGGCAAAAAATAGAACCTGATCTGAACAGGCTTTCCCGCCACCCGGGTAACACTATCCGCAAGGCCCGGAAAATCCGTTCCAGGCACGCGATACTGGAAAGCCGCGGCGAAATTATAAAAGCCATCAGGTCATATCTGTCAGGGCAGGGATTTCTTGAGGTCCAGACCCCTCTTATGATTAAGGCCCCTGTACCCGAGACCTCCATCGAGGCATTTCCGGTTTCCCAGGGAAAGGGCAAGCCGGACCTGTATCTGATACCCTCACCTGAAATCAACCTGAAACGCCTTTTGGCAGAGGGACTTGACAGGATCTTTCAATTAGGGCCTGTATTTCGACAGGAAGAGCAGGGCCGTCATCATCTCCCCGAGTTCACCATGCTGGAATGGTACAGGGCTGGCGCAGACTATCATGCCCTTATGTCTGACTGTGAAGCCATAATGGAAATAACAGCCCGGGCGGCCGGCTGGAAAGGTTATTCAGTCACATACAAAGGCCGAAAGATCGACATCAGCCCCCCGTTTCCCAGGATGACCATAAAAGAGGCATTTGAAAAATATGCCGGCTGGACACCGTGCATCGTACCGGATTTGGACCGGTTCAATGAAGATATGGTAACAAAGATAGAACCCAATCTGCCTCAGGATCTTCCGGTCTTTTTAATTGATTATCCGTCATACTGTGCATCTCTTGCCAGGTTGAAGCCATCCGGCCCCAAGGTGGCTGAGAGAGTCGAGATGTATGCAGGCGGCCTTGAGATAGCCAACGGCTTTTCCGAACTCACTGACCGGAAAGAACAAGAGGCAAGATTCAGGAAAGAGGCCTTAAGACGCAAAGAACAGGGTATGAATGCCTATCCCTGGCCTGAAGAGTTTCTGTCATCACTAAGCGGGCTCCCCGAATGCGCGGGCATGGCACTTGGGATAGACCGCCTGGTAATGCTGCTCACAAATTCGTCAGATATCAACGAGGTGGTGGCGTTTCCACCTGAAGAAGTCTGATTCCCAAATCGTCTCTGCTGCAAAAACACTTCTTGAATGTAAATATCCGGTGAACCCGTAGTCCATTCCGCAGACCGTTCACGGGAAGGGGATATTTCTTTTCACTTAACACTTCAGCCCCTTGTTTTCTTAAGGCCTTTGACATGGGGGAGTCTTGCCCCCTCCCCGTTCTCCTTCGCTGCGCTCAGGAGCCGGGGTTTCCCCCACAGCAAAAGCCAAGAAAACTACGGGGGCTTCCGTTAAACTGTTCAAAGAAATATCCCCTTCCAGTGAACGGTTGCCATCCGTGCCCTGCCGCAGGAGCGGTTTGCCTTTTGCAGGATTTTGGGTAGCGGGCCGGATTGCACTGCCTCTTTCGGTCTTGCAATGAGTGAGCTTTGAAACCCGGAAAAAGGTAACCGCTCCAAGGCAGGATATAACGGGTTCACCGAATATTTACTCTTGAATCAGCCGGGATTTTTACAGATTACTCAGAAATCCAGCCACAATGGATGAATGTCATTGGCCTCGTTTACCGCGTCGCAGGCAATAACTATCCGGTCTTCCGTAGCTACGGCCTGAGCATTATAACCCTTGGACGTCTTCTGAATACGGCTCTCGGAATCGGTCATGTTGGCCTTGCGCTTGATGGCTTCAGCCTTTCCTGCAGCTTTTTTCCTGGCCTCTTCTTCCGGATATCTCTTGGCCTTTTTGATCTTTGCGAGCCTTTTTCTGCAGTACCCAAATCCTCAGGAAGTTCATCACCACTCAAATGGACGCCAGATATTTCAAGATCGAGGATCTCAAGGCAGACACATTGATTGATAGATGTCCTACGGGAGGATTTGTGCTGGTATAGCTCAGGGGCTTCGCCCGCATTGGGGTCAGAAGTGTTTTCGCATATCTGCATATTTTCCATTACAAACCGGGAATGCTCCCTTAAGAAGAGTGAGAAATTGGGGGACTTAATAAATGGTGGTAATTATGCAAAAGGCTCTACGGACGAATAATGCCGTTTCAGCCTTGCCAGATCCCGGGGCGTGTTTATACTGGAGAGACATTCAAAGGAGGGACATACTTTTAGGATATCAGCAGGACTGACAATTCGGCACGGTACGTCTTTCACCAGAGACTTAAGGCTTAAGTCACCGGAATTGATTCGGTGATCAACAACGGGGAGGAGGGATTTATGATAGATGGCATGCAGTGGTTCAAGACCATGGGGTGTGACAGGTATGACAACAGGAGCCCATGCAGGAATCTCCCACATCAGATTGAGCAATTCCGAATTCAAAAGCGGCATGTCACATCCCAGTAAAAGTACCCTTTCTCCCTTTGCATGGCGGAGCGCACTTTGAAGCCCGGCCAAGGGGCCCAGTCCGGGCATGATATCCGGAAAAACAGGAAGCCCTGAATAGGAATATGGTTCAGGCTCGTCAGCTATAATGATAACTTCCCGGCACGCGCCAATGGCCGCCTTTGCCACGGCATCTATAACATGGCCGGTAAGCCAGGGGGCCAGGGCCTTGTTGCTGCCAAATCTCCTGCTTTTACCGCCCGCCAGGATGGCAGCCGAACGTGATGGACGTGAAGGATTTGGTGATTGAGGAATTGAGGGGTTATATTCAATATAATGCATTCAATGAACCCTTGAACACTTCAGCCTAAAACCCTTCCCATCTTTGAACCCGTGAACGGTTGCTAATAATGATTAGTGATTCAGTGTTATCAAAGTAAAAGTAAATATTCAGTGAACCCGTTATATCCTGCCTTGAAGCGGTTACCTTTTTTCGGGTTTCAAAGCTCACTCATCGCAGACCGGAGAGGCAGTGCAATCCGGCCCGCGATCGAAACCCTGCAAAAGGCAAACCGCTTCTGCGGCAGGGTACGGATGGCAACTTCCACAGTGGACCACGGGTTCACCGAATATTTACGAGTAAAAAACAATTTTTGAATAGTTCAGGTCGTTTTGGGTTCTTTTCGGCTTAAAACTGACTTGGGCGACCGTACCTGCCCACATATTTTTTATATATTCTAACATTGTTATTTGAGTTCGTTTCTTCTTGCAAGGATTTTCTCCTTGACAATTTCCCTCGGCATTAATATAAGGAAAATAGAAATTACTGAGCGGGAATTCAG
>Ga0190359_1002723_pt1 | contig 10462 bp, 9 predicted proteins | sample 48721823_MG_FD_161269 | JGI IMG/M metagenome (GOLD analysis project Ga0190359, IMG submission 161269) | Hydrothermal vent microbial mat bacterial communities from Southern Trench, Guaymas Basin, Mexico - 4872-18-2-3_MG | ecosystem: Environmental > Aquatic > Marine > Hydrothermal vents > Microbial...
GAACCAGGCCAGCTGTCTCGCAAGATGAGTTTTCCCAACTCCAGTAGGTCCAAGAAACATAAACACACCAATGGGCCTGTTTTTGGGGGATAATCCTGCTCTGGCTCTTCTTATTGCTTCAGAAACTACCCGGATAGCTTCATCCTGTCCCTTAACCCTCTTTTTAAGTTCATCCTCCATCCTCAACAATTTCTTAACCTCATCTTCCAGCAATCTGGTTGCCGGAATTCCCGTCCACTTTGATACCACAAGAGCTATATCATGCTCATCAACCACATCATCGATGCCTTTATCCTTTAGCCATTTCTTCTTCTTCTCATCATATTCTTTTTTAACAGCCTCAAGCTCATTCTTTAATTTCTCCGCTCTCTCAAGATCTCCATATTGTGTAGCCAGCTTTCCTTCCTCTGTAATGTTTTCTATCCTCTTCTCAAGTTCCTTTATCTCGTCCGGCATATCTGATAGTCTTAATCTTAAATAGGAACATGCCTCATCCAGAAGGTCGATTGCCTTATCCGGAAGTTTTCTCTCTGTAATATATCTATCGGAAAGTTTTGCTGCAGCAATAAGTGCTGAATCATCAATTTTAACCCTGTGATGTTCCTCAAATCTTTCCTTGATGCCCTTCAAAATTTCAATTGTTTCCTCCACAGAAGGTTCCCTGACATAAACAGGCTGAAATCTTCTCTCAAGTGCACCATCCTTTTCTATCCTTTCTCTATATTCATCCAGTGTTGTCGCCCCTATAACTCTGATTTCACCGGAAGCAAGTGATGGTTTAAGAAGATTGGCAGCATCCACTGCACCTTCCGCAGCTCCTGCTCCCACTATGGTATGAAGTTCATCTATAAAGAGTATTATCTCATCTTTCTTCTTTTTAACCTCTTCTAATACTGCCTTTAGTCTTTCTTCAAACTCGCCTCTGAATTTTGAACCTGCGAGTAATGCACCTATATCCAGTGCCAGAATCCTTTTGTTTTTTAAAATATCCGGAACTTTACCCTCCACAATCTTCTGAACAAGGCCATATACAATGGCTGTTTTACCAACACCGGGTTCTCCAATAAGTACAGGATTGTTTTTGGTCTTTCTCATCAGAATCTGAGCAACTCTTTCTATTTCTTCTTCTCTACCTATCACAGGGTCAAGTTTATCCATCTCCGCCATCTTGGTTATATCGTGGGTAAATCTTTCAAGAGCATTGTATTTGGTCTCTGCATGGGGCTCTGTTACCCTTTGACTCCCCCTTATCTCATAGAGTGCTTTGTAAATCTTTTCCCTGTCCACTCCCAGCTCTCTCAGAATACGCTGAGATGCACCTCCCCCTACCTGTTCAATGGCAAGTAGTATGTGTTCAGGAGCTACATACTCATCCTTGAGCTTTTCCGCCTCCCTGAAAGCCTGTTCAAGTACCTGTTGAGCTCTTGGTGTGATATATACCTGAAGGGGGCGGGCGCCTGTATATTCCACCTGAGGAATTTTTAAGAGGGCTTCCTTTAATTTTTCCTTTACAAAAAATGGTTGAATCCCCATCTTTTCAAAAATCTGAGGAACAACACCATTTTCCTGTGAAATCAATCCATAAAAAATATGTTCCACATCAAGCTGATTATGCTTAAATTGCGAAAGTGCTTCCTGAGCAAAAAGCAATGCCTGTTGTGCACCTTCAGTAAACTTATCGAATTTCACGATATCACCTCCCTGCGTGAGACTTTATGACTAACTGTTTCAATACGAACTGTCAAGGAGTAGGAAGAACTCCCATCTTTTTAAGATCAAAATAAAGGTATTCTATGGGTAAGCCAACCACATTATAATAGGAACCTTTTATACTTTTGACAAATATACCGGTAAAATCCTGTATCCCGTAAGCTCCTGCTTTATCTAAAGGATTATCAAATTTAAATATAAGTTCAATTTCTACATCACCCAGTTCAAATAAAGTAACCTCAGTCTCCACAATTCTTTCGATTTTTTTATCCATTGATCTTAAAACATACCCGGTATACACCTTATGGGTTTTACCGGAAAGTATTCTGAGGTATTCCTTTGCTTCTTCCATTGAAGAAGGTTTTCCGAGAATTTTACCATCACAAAGCACAAGGGTATCTGCTGCCAGCAGTATCTGACCTTCTCTCACATGTAATCCTTCCAGTTTTTTAGTTGCGTTGAGCAATGTGTCCTCAGGTGAAGTATGTACCTCTTCTGCTTCTTTGGGCTTTAGAACCTCAAAATCATAACCGAATTTTTTCAATATAGATATCCTTCTTGGAGAAGTGGAAACAAGGTAAAGTTTATTCATGAAGATGCTTCTCAAGTCCCTCTTTTTCAAGAAATGTTTCCGTTGTTAGAGGCACAACCCTTTTTAATATTCGGACCACCGCCTTTGCCAGCTCCCTCATTTCCCATTGGGCTTTTGGATTAAGGCGTAAGGTTATAAAATTCATGAGACTGCGCATATTTATAGTCCAGTAGAGTGTAGTTCTGAGGCCTGCAGGTAAAACTGTTCGGGCAGCCTCTTTTCTCAATCCAGATTCCACAAGTTTCCTATAAAGGTCTATTGCCTTTTTGAAGTGATTCATCATTTCCTTAAGAAGCTCATCTTTATTTTCAATATTTGATTCTCTTAATCCAAGAAACTCAGGGGGTATGTGGATTATCTCGTTGATACCCTCCACGGTGAATGATATCTTCTTCCCTTTATCGGGACTTGTATACCTGAAGGATCTTTTCAAGGGACTGGCAATTCTATGGCGAAGGAGCTGCTCACCTATGTACATGGGAATTCCGTCTATTTTAAAACGAAATACCTGCTGTTCAAAAGGGGAAAAATGGCCCAGATCAATTAATTTTTTTAGGAGTTTCTTGTTCGCTTCCTCGTCTCCTTTAGAAAGATAAGAAATTCTTGCAACCCTTGCAGGAGTAAGATCATCCCCCAGCATCTCCTCAAGCTCAATAAAACCCCCACCTTTAATATATTCTCTTATGGGAGGATTAAAAACTGTCATAAAGAAATTATAAATGAGTGCATTAATAATCTCAATTTCTGAAATTTACTTCCCGGACAATCTCTGATTTTGTAAAGAGATATTTCTCTTTTTAAAAGTAAAGAACAATTTCTCATATTTACGTTTCAGTTCTCTGTTGTAAAGTATGTTCTTTGCGCTACGTGGTTTAAATCTCCACTGTGGTGAGAGCTTCTGGAGTGTATCCGAAAGCTCCCATTTATGTTCAAAAATGCTGCCGTGCAATGATTTTACGGTTTTGAGTTGTTCAGGTGTAAACCAGTTAGGGTCCAGTTCTTTTTTAGCAACAAAGGAATCAATAATGAGGGTATCAATTTCGGAAAATTTTAAAATTATGTTGATCTCTTTATTGGAAAAACCAAATTGACTCCGTAAGTGATATTTACACTGTCTGGCATTATCGAACTTACGTCCTTCAATCAATGCAAGTTTTTCTGTATCAATACCTTCCTTCTCCAATCGATCTAAGACCTTGTGGGAAATTATGTAAGGAACCGGTTCATAAACTTTCTGCTGGAATACATTCTGCATGAAAAATAGTGCAAAGAAACTCATAATGCCAGCACTCAGTGGAGTTAAAACCCATCCCCATGCTATCTTTTTTAACACCCCAAAATTTATAGCCCTTCCTCCACCTCTGGCAAGACCAATGCCTATCACTGCACCTACAACTGCTTGAGAACTTGAAACCGGAACCAGTGGTATTGCAGGTAAACCATGAGTAATAAGAAAACGCTCAAGACTTTCAGATGCGAATATAAATAAAACCAGGGATTCTGCAAGAACAACAACAAGGGCGTTAATGGGAGAAAGTTTTAATATATCCCTTCCAACGGTTTTCATAACACGAAGAGAATACGTATAAATTCCAGCAGCAATGGCAAGACCCCCAAGGAGGAATAATTGCTGGGTGCCGGTGAGCCTTATAATACCAAATAAATTTACATCATTGAAAGGGTGGGCCGGGACAAAAACTCCCATGACATTTGCAATATTATTGGCACCGAGACTATAAGCTCCGAAGGCGCCTATAAGAATTAAACCAAATCTCGTATAGAGATCGATCTCTAAGAGGTGTATCTTGAGAACTTTTAACAGGAGGCGGAAAAGTTTAAATAAAAGATAAGCAAATATACCTGAAAGTATCGGCGAGATCACCCATGTAGAAACAATTTTTGAAAGAGTACTGGTATCAATCAAAAACCCTGTAAACAGGTCCCAGCCTATAATGGCACCCACAATGGCCTGTGTGGTAGAAACAGGCAACCCCAGCTTTGTCATCCATGCAACAGTTAAAGCTGCTGCAAGGGCCACAGTGAAAGAACCACCAAGGGCATTGACTGCACCAAGATGCCCAAGGGTTTTGGTTGCTCCTGCTCCACTGATAACCGCACCGATTATGACAAAAAGTGAGGAAACAATGGCAGCGGTCCTGAATTTGACCATCTTTGTAGCAACTGCTGTGCCAAATATATTAGCTGCATCATTGGCACCCAAAGACCACCCAAGGAAAAGCCCGCTTGTCAGGAAAAACCAGATCATGCTACACCAATCGTTTCATAGTATATATGGCGACCCTATCACCTACATCTTCTGCTTTATCGGCAATTTCCTGCAGATACATCACAAAGGTCTTGATCTGAATTTTGCTACAGAGAGGTAGGTCTTCTTTGCTAAAAACCTGTCTTTTAATTCTCTCCCCTACTTTATCTGACTCATTTTCGTAAAACATTACCTTTGTTAAATGGTCTCTTACAGCAGTAATATTCTTAAAATAGGCGCGAACAGTAGCAACCATCTCTTCTACTGCCTCAACACTGACACCAGCGAGATTTTCTATCTGATCCTTTAGGTCCTCTGGAAATTCAGGTTTCTCAATGGAAAACTCCATAATAGTATCAGCCAAGGCATTAAGAACATTGTCTGAATTTTCCAGAAGAGCAAGGACATCACCTCTTGCTTCTGGAATAAGCATCTCAAGGTATATTCTATTTTCAACTTCCCTTCTGATGTTGTCGCCGTTACTTTCCAGTCTATCAACCAACCTTGATCTCTTTTCAAATTCTTCCAGATCACCGTTCAGATAATATTTAAGCCCTTCCCTGAATTCCATAGAAGCCTTAAGAATGGTATCCAAAAACTCGTCAATCTTTGCTTCCAAGGCCTTTGTTTTTTTAATTACAGAAAACATAACACCCTCCTTTCTCAAATAGACTGCTGAATTTTAAAGTCAGAAAATTTTAATTGCAAATTTGAAAATAAACACCGAAAAGTGGGTAGCGGGAAGCGTAAAGCGGACAGCGGAAAGGGATAGGGATTATATTTATTTTATTCTATTCTCGTCCACCGTCTCCCGTTTCCCGTCTACCGACTTCCCTGTCATTCTGAGCGTAGCGAAGAATCTCAAAATATCTTTTATATTCCCCCTCACCCTGACTTTCTCTTCTCATTCCATTCGGAGACCTTAGATTCCCTCAAGGAATAAAAAATTTTATATCCCCCTCACCCTAACCCTCTCCCTCAAGGGAGAGGGAATTAAATTTTATTCTCGTCTACCGTTTACCGTCTCCCGTCTACCGAATATTCCCCTGCCCGCTTTACGCTTCATGCTTTACGTCCCTTTGAGATTCTTCGTCGTCTGCCTGAGGCAGACTCCTCAGAATGACAACAAGAATCCATTCTTCAATCGTTTACCGTTTACCACCTACCGAATATTCTCATCATCTAGCGCTTCTCGTATTCCTCAAGGAGTTTTTCAAAAAGTCTGGATGTTTCCCTGTCTATATTGCAGAATCGAACCTCTTCCAGCGAGGTTTCTTCATGCTCCAGAAAATCCCGAACAGTCTCAAAAATAACTCTCACGCCCCTCTCTTTCGGGAAGCCAAATATCCCGGTGCTAATAGCAGGGAGAGATATTTTCTTCAACTTATACTGGGTGGCAAGCTCAAGGGCACTTCTTACTGCACTCCTCAACTTATTATCCTCATCTCCCTCTCCCCATCGAGGACCTACAGCATGAATCACATACCTGGCTTTTAATTTTCCTCCCGTTGTTATGGCCGCTTTTCCCACTGGAACGTATCCTATTTTATCACTTTCTTCCTGAATGATTTTACCACCCTTTCTCACTATAGCACCTGCAACACCACCTCCATGTTTAAGATAAGAATTTGCAGCATTCACTATGGCATCTACATTTTCTTCTGTAATATCGCCGTGCACTGCAACCATATATTTGTCTTTGTTCTTTAACTTAACTCTTTTGACTTCCCCCATGTTCCACCTCCCAGAAGTATTCCCTTAATTTCTTTGACGCTGTAACTATCATATTTTCAAAAAACCCGTGGATTTTCGCAGCTATATGAGGTGTCATCAGAACATTGGGTAGCTCTTCAAAAGGATAATCCTGCCTGAATTCTTCTCCCTCTTCAGGATACTTCCACCATGTATCAAGACAGGCTACAAATTCAGGATTCTCTTTAAGATGATTGTAAAGGGCTTCCTCGTCTATTACCTTTCCTCTTGCAACATTTACCAGCACTGCCTTTTTCTTCATAACAGCAAATTCTTCCTTAGAGAGCAAATTTCTTGTCTCTTTCGTAAGAGGGAGTGCAACCACAATAAAATCAGCATTTTTCAGGATCTTGTGAAGTTCATCTCTGTCCGTGGCCACAAATTTAATTAAAGCGTTCCATTCTTCGTCCAGTAATTTCCATCTTTTAAAAACACTGATCTCCATATCAAAATGTTTTGCTATTTTCGCCACTTCCTGACCTATTGTGCCGAAACCGAGAATAGCAAGCTTTTTCCCATACAGTGTATCCTGATAAAGGTCCTGTCTGAATCTGTGATTCCTCATCTCATGAGTGTGGAAACAAATTCTCTTTACTGCAGCGAGCATAAAGGCAAACACGTGCTCTGCTATATACTTTGAGTTGGCCCCCGGAGCTCCATGTATTTCTATTCCCCTTTCCTCCTGTATATAGTCCGGTATATGGTCTGTACCAGCGGTTATTGCCTGAACAATCTTAAGGTTTTTCAGTTTGTCGAGCAAAGACTCGTTAATTACCCCTTTCCAGTGGAACACCATAAGTACATCCACCTCTTCCAGGGGAGCATTTTTTTCATTGAAGTAAATCTCTGCTATATCACCCAGATTTTGAACTATAATCTTTCTGTGCTCATGTTTTAAGCCATCTATTTTTACAAGAACTTTAAATTTCTTCATAAGGAACTAACTCCATTTTTTTGAGCCATTTATCAACTGCAACAATCTGGACTTTAAGCCTCTGACCCGGTTTTATAGTTAAATTTTTACCAACAAGTATTTTTCTTGTAGAGTCATACTCAAGGTATTCATCAATTATATCCACAGAAACGAAACCTTCTGTTAAGTATTCTTCTATTTCCACAAAAAAGCCGTGAGGAGTGACTTTTGTGACAAACCCCTCAAAAACATCGCCTACTTTTTCCTTCATATAACCGTATTTTTTAAAGTCTATTATATCAAATTCTGCTTTTTCTGCAATCTCCTCCCGTTTTGTCGAATGGATAGCTATTTTTTCAAGTTTCAAGACAAATTCCTGTGAAGTTCTGGGCTTACCATCCAGGACATTTTTGATAATTCTATGGACCACAAGATCGGGATATCGTCTTATGGGCGATGTAAAATGTAAATATGAATTTGACGCAAGACCATAATGTCCCACATTGTTCGTTGAATACTTGGCTCTCTTCATTGACCTCAGTAAAAGATAAGAAACAATTGTACCATGCCCCATCTCTTCTGCTTTTGTTATAATATTCTGTAAGAATTCACGGGTAATTTCAACATCTTCATCGAATTTTATATCTAGAATCCCTTCTACAACCCTCAAAAATTGCTTTAATTTATCTTTATCTGGTGTTTCATGTACCCTATATATGGTTGGAATCTCATTCTCTTCCAGAAATTCAGCAACAGTCTCGTTGGCTTTAATCATAAATTCTTCAATTATTCTATGGCTCCAGAGTCTCACTGAGGGAGCCACTGATAAGACCTCTCCCGTAGGTTGAAGTTCAATTACAGGTTCAGGTAAATCAAAATCAAGACTGCCCCGGGATTGCCTCTTTTTCCTCAATATTTTGGCAAGTTCAAGGGCTTGAAGAAGAAAAGGCCTTATCTTCTCGTAACTATTGCCAATAAAAACAGACACCGTATTTTCTTCCAGAGGCTTATCTTCGATTATCCTCTGAGCATCTTCATAAGAAAGTCTCACCCGAGAGCGAATCCGGGATCGCATAAACCTCCTCCTAATTACATTCCCTTCTGAATCTATGTCCATAAAGACACTCATGGTAAATCTTTCCTGACCCGGCATAAGAGAACATAAATCAGAAGATAATTTATGAGGTAACATAGGAACCACGTAATTTATAAGGTAAACACTGGTGCCGCGTTTAAATGCTTCTTTATCAGTAGCTCCACCCTCTTTAACAAAAGAGGACACATCAGCTATGTGTACACCTAAATGGTAAAGTTGTCCTTTCTTCTCTATGGAAATGGCATCATCAAAGTCCTTTGCATCCCGTGGATCTATGGTTATTATAAACTTATCCGTTAAATCATGTGCATCGTTCAAAACCTCAACTTGCTGTACTTCTTTATTAACTCTTTTTGGAAATTCTTCTTTTAACTCGTATTTAGATAAAACTGCTTTTAAATCAATGGATGGGTCATCTTCACGCCCGAGAATATCAACAATCTTTGCCCTCCCCCCTATAACCTCAAATGTGACTTTTAATCCTGATTTAATTTTTACTGATTTCTTTTTTATAATGGCAAGGCGGGGAGGCAACGTGAGTTCGTCAGGTTCGATGTAATAGCCTCTTCGCCCCCTCTTTATGGTCCCCACATACCTGTTTTTCGCCCTTTTAAGAATTCTTATTACTCTGCCTTCGGGCTTCTTTCCTGGTGTTTCGCGGACAATCCTCACAAGCACAGTATCCCCATCCATGGCACCATGGGTTGCATGAGGAGGAATAAATACATCCTCCTGCCCTTCTCGTATAAGAAATCCGAAGCCTGGAGGATATTTTTCAAAAACTCCCGTTTCTATATTCTCATCAACCAGTACGTATCTTTCTTTCCCCACCTTTAGAAGTTCACCCTCTTCTTCCATCTTATTTATCACTTCAAGGACTCTCTTCCTCTCTCTTTTCCGGAATCCTGCCCTCTTGAGAATTTGATTCAGAGTCATTCCCCCTTTGCTCCTCTTTAAAACCTTCTTTACTCTCTGTTTTATTTTTTCCATGACCCAATTTTAATGCTTCATTGAAGTAAAATCGAGATAGCTGTATAATATATGACAGAAAAGTCATAAAAGGAGGAGATGATGGAACTTTTTATACCTGGTTCAAAAAAGGAAAAAGAGAAGCTGGAGTATGAACTTGTTATCATAGGGGCTGGACCTGCTGGTCTAAGTGCAGGAATATATGCCACAAGATCCGGATTGAAGAGCATTGTTGTGGAGAAAAATGTGTCAGGGGGACTGGCAGCAGAGGCACCATTTATTGAAAACTACCCCGGCATAAAAGGAATCAAGGGTGAGGAACTTGCTAAAATGATGAAAGAACATGCCCAGGAATATCTTCCAGTGGAAGAAATAAATCCAGTACATGAGATTACAAAAGAGAATGGCAAATTTATTACAAAAACAGAAAAGGCTGAGTACGTGAGTGATGCGATTATCTTTGCGACCGGGACAGCCCATAAACATCTGGGTATTCCTGGTGAGAAAGAATTCTATGGAAGAGGATTATCCTACTGTGTTACCTGTGATGGTTATTTCTTTAAAGATCAGGATGTAATTATTATAGGAGGAGGAAATTCAGGTGCAATCGCAGGTATTTTCATGAAAAATATTGCCCGAAATGTTACAATAATCGAATTCATGCCCAGATATATGTGTGAAAATGCGTACGTGAAAAAGATTAATGAACTCGGAATAAATTACATAATGAATGCACAGGTAACAGAAATATTCGGCGATGATAAGGTAAAGGGGGTCAGATATAAAGACAGGAGCACAGGAGAAGTTAAAGAGCTTTTAGCCAATGGCGTCTTTATTTATGTGGGCCTTAAGCCGCAAAGTGAACTTGCTAAATCTCTCGGAGTTGAGTTGAATGAAAGAGGGTATATAAAAGTGGATAGCACTATGAGAACAAATATTCCGAGGATTTACGCTGCAGGTGATATAACAGGAGGGGTAGCCCAGGTAGTAGTGGCTGCTTCTCAGGGTGCCATTGCAGCTCTCTCAGCCTATGAAGACCTCAAACTTAAAGATTAGTATTGTTGAAAAAACCCCTCCTTTCCTTTTATAATAAAGAAGGGGCGTTAAATGAGATTACTGGATAAAATAAATTCACCGGAAGATTTGAAGAAATTGAGCATTGAA
>Ga0190359_1002725_pt1 | contig 10459 bp, 15 predicted proteins | sample 48721823_MG_FD_161269 | JGI IMG/M metagenome (GOLD analysis project Ga0190359, IMG submission 161269) | Hydrothermal vent microbial mat bacterial communities from Southern Trench, Guaymas Basin, Mexico - 4872-18-2-3_MG | ecosystem: Environmental > Aquatic > Marine > Hydrothermal vents >...
AGGATAAGGAGTATTTAAAAGATTGAGCTTGTTTTCTATATTATGTTTTTAAAATCAACTATTATTTTTAATTGCTCGCTTTCATCCCACGAATAAATTCGTGGGCTTTCCCGCCCACTCTGTGTAAACATCCCGGTCTATGTATAGAATGAGAAAACCATTTACTATCAACGCCCCCTAATTCACCATCAATTTCTATAATTTTTTCAAAAAATTGCATGAAAACATAAAAAGTTCCACCTTTATATACCCCTATTTCAACTGCAACTTTTCTCGATTTTAGCTCTGAAATTTTATCTAATAGCTATGAAAATTCTGATCCTATCTGAATAGCACCATATAAATTCATGTTCTTAAATATTTCAGATTTTAGCGTGCCGCCAGAAAACCTACATTCTCAAATAAGATAAAGCCTGACTTTTTATTAATCCAGTCATGAACCGGTAATACTGTTAAATCAGTTTTAACAATAAAAACCAAAGAAGAATAATCGGAAGACTTTTCAAAAATCTTATTTTCTTTTTTCAAAATTGATTCATCATTTATTACATTATCAATATTAATATCCCATATAGTTTCAATATTATTTTCTATATTAGAACGTATTTCAATCAAAGGGACCATAAATTCTTTTTTATTTTTTACAACTTTTTCAGTAATATGATTATCAGACTCATTTAAATAAAAGATTTTTTCATAATCACCAATTTCATATTTTGGTAACATTCCATCAGTTAGATAATCAATTTTACACTTTTTTCTTAACATATTTTTTTTACCTTTTAATTTCTGCCTTACATTCTTTTGAATATAATTTGATAAATCTTGCCAGTGCCCCGTACTTAAAAAATATTTTTGATATTCTGTCGGTTTCTTATCGGTTAATTCATAATAATTTCTATTATTTTTAAAGACAGATTTTTCTTGCTCATTTAACAAATTTTTCTGTTCTTTCAAATTAACAAGACTTATCTCAAGATAATAAGTCAAATATTCATCTATAGCCCCCAAAAATAACTTCCTGGGTTGATCATAACTTATCCAGATTCGATCATTATGATTTTGCATAAAATCAATAAAATCTTTTACTTTCTCAAATTTAATATTTTCCATAATTATTTCCTTTTAAATAAAAAAATACTATTGAGTTTATTTGGCACATCCAGTTCCCACATTCAATATTATCCAGCGAACAAGGTCTTTGTTAGATACACATGACAATTCCAAGAATATCGCCAATAATAGGGCCTCAAAGAAACCTATTCATATAAACCAGGTTTACAAAACTCACCAAAAATAATAGATTTTGAAGGTAGCCCTTCTTCTACCAGTTAAATTAAACATTTAGCACCCCCCGACCAGTTCTAAAGGGACGACTTTGCCTATAGGATTTTCACCTATATAACAGAGATTGCCACAACCTTCTTTTAGAGGTTGCATTCTACTCTGAAGCCCTGTGAGGGCGACTTTTTTATAATTATCTCTTAACTTTTTCCACAAAGCCCAACTGTGAATTCGTTTTGTTTTATCTCCGGCAAGGTCAAAAACTAACTCCTTCACATATTTTGATGGATACTTATAAAGAGATAATTTTTCATTAAAGCCTAACCCACGCCTGCCAATTACATAAGAGGCAGATTCATGGATAGTTAAGTTATACATTTTTTGATACTTAAATTTTCCTATAACAGAAGTAAAAGCAGGATTGACTTTCTTATACATAATCCCGTTCTCAATACATTTCCTCTCAAGTAATGTAGGCAACTTTTTCCAAACAAAATTACTTTTTATCCTGTTAAATTTTCTTCCTTGATTCTCAAACTCCTTTTTAAATTTCAGGTTCTCAAATACTATTTCCTTTATTTCTACTTAAAGCATATTGCGTAATCTGCTTAACTATACAACCAATTTCATAATCCCTTTTGTTCGTTGATGCAAAAGACATCCTATTGTTCAGTATAGAAAAAGAGTAGATTAAATTTCCATCACCGGCTACTTCGGAAATTGCCATCCTATCTGGATTAATATCTACGCCAATGACACCTTCAGAAAAGTCAATTACAATATCTGGATTTTTTACTTTGTAATCAACAATAACTCTGTAATGCTGTTCGTCTTTTCTTAATAGGCGAACATTATAAGAATTGCCTGAATTAAGGAGGGACAAAAGTTGTTCTTCAAATTTATTAGGAATAAATAATTTATATTTCTCAAATTCTCTATTGCCAACTGTTATCCTTAAATAAAAAATACCATTCTCGTTTAAAACTCTTATATTAGGATTTCCCTTCTTAGTTTTATCTCCTCTTGCACATATTTGATTATCCCTTTTAAATTTCCATTCTTGATTAGATATTTCTCCTTTCACCAACTTACTCCAATTCTTTTTCCCACCAAATACTACTTTTTTGTCTTTAACTCGTGAATATAAACCTTGTGCTTGTCTAACAACATCGCTTATTTGACGAGTATTTAAACTAGGATATTTTACTTTTGTCTTATTGCGGACTACACCAAAACATAATTTATCTTTTTGAAATCTACAAAAAACAATCTATAAGCTGAACTCCAATCAGCAACCAATCGATTAAGTTTACTAAAGCCTAGACTATAAATTTCACCATGTATGACTTTTCTCATATATCTAATTCCTCTTTTAGTTTCTTTCTATCACCACGCTTCCCATATAAACGGGCACTAAAAGAAGTAATCAAAGCAAGCATATCATCAACCAATTCTTTATTCTCGTCTTTTGATGGCTCTGATTCTATCACTTCAATCTTACAGCCCAGCCCGTCAAAAAAATGATATATTAATCGCAGCCCAAATCTCGATAATTGGTCTTTATATTCAACTACTATTAAATTAACTTCCTTTCTAATTACCGCATCAATCATTTTATGAAATTGTCGCCTCTTATCATTCAAACCAGAAGCTACTTCAATAAATTCAATTGGTTCTCCATATCCTTTCTCTTTACAATACTGTTTTAATCTTTCGGCTTGTCTGTTTAGATTATTTTCTTGTTTTCTTGTTGATACTCTTCCATAAATGGCAACTTTTGGAGAAACATTATTTATTGCTAAGAGCTTTTGAATATCAGATTCTAAATATCTTCTGTGTCCGCCAGGAGTTTTATAAGATTTTAGAATCCCCCTTTTCTCCCACTTTTTAAGACTATTATGAGTCAGCCGATATTTGTTTTTTATGTCACTTATTCTTAGTAGCAATAGATTTCTCCAACACTTTCTTTATATTTTTCAACCATTTTTCAAAATCTTCCCTAGATGGCAATTCATCAAATGGCTCATCAAACCATATCTGTTCCCCATTAATTATTGCATATTCTTTGGTCACTTTGTTAATCTCCATTTCATACTCCTTACATTATAATAAATTATTCAAAAAAAGTCAAGTCTTTTTTTGATATTTTTGACTGGTTTTGATAGTTATTTAACAACTGTTCAAACCTCCCACGCATCCTCAATAATACATGTATTAGAATTAATTGGTCTTACCTTTTCTTCCAGAGCACTTGAACAACAAATCACTTTATCACATAATTCTAAAATCTCATTAACAAAGGGCCATCCTATAAGGTCCTCACATAAATCACAATATACAATTTTACCCTGTTCTTTTAACTTTTTAATATTATCATAAACTTCTTGATTAAATTTTTTACCCACAATAATGACATCATAATCAGGGGTCTCTTGAAAATTTATTATAGAAGAATCATACCCCTGTTCCTGTAACCATTTATTAACATTCAATACTCTTATACGAGTCTGAGCAGCAATCCAGTTTTCTGTACTAATCCAACCTATTTTTAATTTTAAACCTCCTGGTTTCCTAGCTATAATAGCCATAGAAGGAGTTCCATAAGAGGGCTTTTGTCCAAGTCCTCCATAATTTTCAACAGAATCTACTATAAACCCATTACGTTCCATAACAATACGAATCTCTTCCTTTGAAAATCCGCATTTATGTATCTGAGCATCATCAGGCTCACCACCCTGACTTTCCTGTACACCATAAATGGTCAATTTAAACCATGCCCGAGTTTTCATAAAATAATTACTTTCTAAAGGTGCATTTAAATAAGAACGACAGCACTCTTCAAAATCAGGCATATATAATTCAACTTCACCCCCGGGCTTTAAAACTCTAAACCATTCCCTAATAGCCTTTTCTGCCCGATTAAAAGAAACATGTTCCAATGCATGTTCACTATATATCTTACTTATAGTATTATCCTTATATGGTATATCATCTAAATCAAATACTTCATCTATTTTAGACCCATGAAAAAGATCAACATTAACATAACCCTCTAATGTTTTACCCCCACATCCCAAATTTAATTTTTTTCCTTTGCCGTCTTTTAAATTTGACTTTTTTCTATTCAAAGCATCTTGCAAAATTTTTTTATTTTTTAATGCTTCTGGATAATTAGGTCTATATTCCAATACTTTATTATTATAATCATAAGCCTTTTGGATTTCTCCCAAGGTATTATAACAAAGAACTAAATTTATTGCTGGAGCCCAGGTATAAAATTTTGGCCTGTATGAGGCAAATAATTCAGGAGGTCTCCTTATATTCAGGCAAGTTTCAAACCATGGAATAGCTCTACTATAAAAACTCATATAATTATTTTCTAAACCCTTATTTAAATAATAAAGACCCATATAATAAAACGGCTCGGCCTGGCGATCTTCTATTTTTATTGATTCGAGTATATGTTCTTTAAATTTCTTCTCATCACCCTTTATAAGAAAACAATTAGCTAACGCAGTATGCGCTTGATACACGTTTTCCCAGAAAGCCCCCTCACAATCCAAAAATTTATGAAAATATTCAATAGCCTCATCGTGTCTTCCAAAATCAGTATATTCTTTAGCTAAATAATATAAATTTCGTGATGAAGGATTCTTTTCAATAATCCTTTCCAGAATAGTCAGATTTCTTTCTGATGTTCCATATTGTTTATTATGATGTATTTTAATATCTGAAATACCCATTTTCAATCCATTCAATGGTATATATTCATGAATTTCTTCCTGCCATTTTAAATTAAGGGATCTTTTTATAATCCGCTCCCGAGCTGTAATGAGCTCATCATTCCCATATTTATCATGGGCATAAACATAAGGACATATAATTATATCTTTATCTTCAAAATCATAATTTTTTAATTTCTCAACATCAGCCGGTAAGATATAATCATCTCCATCACACCATAAAAGATAATCTTTTGTACATTTCTCAAAAGAAAAATTACGGGCTGCTGAAAAATCATCTATCCATTCAAAATGATATATCTTATCTGTATACCTTTTTATAATTTCAAGAGTATTATCAATAGAACCAGTATCTACAATAACGATTTCATCTACACAGGATTGAAAACTCTGAAGACATTTATCTATAGTCTTTTCTACATCTCTTACTATAAGAACGAGAGAAATTGTCTGATTTGCCATACTAAATAATAGTTATTTGGCGGGAAAAAATAAAGAAAAATTTTTAAAAGATTATTAATAATATTTTTTTAAGAGTTTATTAAAATAAATCAATTTATTTGGAGGAAGTTTATTTTTTCTATCAGCTACAAAAAAAGAGAAAGAATCTGCCCAATCATCCCATGGATTTCTTTTAGCATAAAAGCGTGTAAAACCACCATCTTCTATCTCAGGATTGTAATACCATTCCCCTACTATTTCTGGAGCACCCAACTCTTGTATATGTAATCTTTTTAATCCCGGTTGAGGAACCTCACTCCATCCAGATAACTTCAACCAATCAGATTTAAGGGATAGATTTCCTCGGTGTTCATCATATGAATGACCAAATTCATGTAAAAGGGTCTGTTCAGGCCGGGTTATAAAATAGCCCCTATGATCAATAAAATCATCAGGTAGATCGGGCTCATGAAAAATATTTTCATTAAGAGCTATTAAATTACCAGAATAGTATCCATGATTCGGATAAAAGGGCCTATTTCTTCCCATGTCACTTCGAATAAAGATGATATTTATACCGCAATCTTTTATCAATGATGTTGATATTGGATTTAAAATATTAAAAATTTGACGAATTATAGAATGCCCTTCAGTAACTCCATTATCCAGCTCAACTTTTATTCCATAATCATTATATAATTTTAAGGACCAATAATCAGAAGCAATATATTTTAGATAAGAAGCTATTGTTATCATATCTTTATCTAAAATATAAAAAGAATATTAAAATTATTTACCAATATTCAGGCGCCATTGGGATATTACACGTTCCCAGGGTTTATCAGAAGAAATATAAAGGGGCATTTGATCTAAAGGAAGCTCAAATATTAGTTTTGTTATCCCTTTTTCCTTACAAACTCTCTTATTATAACCAAAACTATAAGGCCCAATCAATTCATAAATAAGATCTGCCTCATAATATCGAGATTTTGATTTAAATTTGTCTAAAGAAAAATCAATAATATTTTTCCAATAAGACGGCTCTGATGAAAAAAAAGAGGCTAAAACCGAGGCTAACATTTCTACATCTGAAATATTATAATGAGGCATAAAAATATCTCCTTATTATATTATATAGATTTCAGGAGATATTTTAAAGATATAATTATACTGAGAGTAATTTTTCTAAATTTTTAGCAGCATAGTCAATTAAAGGATTGATTTCAGTATCTCTCTGAGCACTGTTTTTTTCTTGAGCCTGGTCTATATATTTTTTTACCATAAATAATATCTGAAATCTTTTTTTTGCTCTATCACCTAATGGTCCTTTAATTTGGGATTCTTCTTTAGCAGCATTAAAAAGATAACCAACTATATCTCTTGCTATATTTAAATGTCTTTTAACCTCATTAAAATGGCCAAGATCCGCCCGTTTCTTAGCTTCTTGCAAATGCAAATAAACAGGATGTTTTTTCAAGTCAAAAGAAATCAAACGAATTATATGTGATAATAAAATTTTCATATATGATCCTTTCTCTTTTAAATACCACATATTAAAAGATTATTGTCTAAAACATCTTCTTGCATTTTATAGTCTGTGGTTATAAGGAATTGCTAAGAAAACCCCGTATGCTTGTATCGGGGATTGTGGAGAAGGTTTGTTAGACTGTCATTGAAGCAAGAAAAAAAACGTTTAGTAAACTAAACAGAGGCTTTGGGATTTGTCCCAAAGAGAGTACCACGAGCAGGATGCATTAAATGTGCTTAATCAGACTATGAGGAGCATATAATTTATTCACAGTCATGAAATATTTGATTATGTTTTAAGTAATTCTTGAACTCTGTTACTCTGAAATGTCATATTTTTTTCCTAATAAATATTTTAAACGAGCCTCTTCAAGTCCGGGATTCATTATATTTACTTTATTTTTATTTAAAAATTTTAAAACCATATTATGAGTTTGGTCATTATCACTAAAACCTTCTTTCGTTACAACAATAGTACCATATCCCGGTTCTTTTAACTCTACTCTATGAAGTTTTTTTATTAAATCAAATCTTTTTTCTAAAACTAAACGAATCCATAAATCCATCTGAATAATCTCCTTATATTATTTACAAGGAAAACCTGATTGGAAAACAGGCCGTAACTTATGTACCATTCTCTCATCTTTCTGTTCATAAATATAATGACATTTCAGACATTGAAACTCAGTAAATCCATATAATTTTTTTATTTCCTATTATATTATATAATTAGAATTAAAAAATTTAAATTAAAAAATTTTTTGATTTAATTTCAACCCTATAAAGTATATAATATTATAAAGGAGATAAGTATGAAAAAATTAATCATTATTGCAGCTTTAATAAGTTTTATTTATGGGGATAATCTCACTTCAATAATAACACATCCTTATAATATCGATTTTACTAAAAAGGTCAGCATTACTACCTTAATTAAAGAAATAGGAATACCAGAACATGAAGATTCAGTTTCTTCAATCGATGATAATATCGAAATACGTTATCCAAAGTTTACCTGTTATTTAGCCCTGGATAATGAAGGAAAAACTTTTCTCTATACTATTAAAATAAAAAGAGGAAATCTCGGCACTATTAGAATAGGTATGTCAAAAAGAAACTTTATTAAAAAATTTGGAAAACCTGCAGAAAAAGAATCATTAAAAAACAGAGAAATATACTATTATTATTATCATAAAAATTCTGCCCGTTATCTTTTATCTTTGGAATTTAAAAATAAACGGCTATCTTCATTATTTATAAATAAATATATTTAAATTTTTTCCAAAACTTTTTTATTTCTTCTTTATTTCCTATAATATTAAAAAATTTAAACAAATCAAAATCTCCGTGCCAAAATTTTTCGGCTAATTGTTTGTATGAAAAATCTATAATTCTGTAAGTAGTTAATAAATAATCATTAATCTCGTCCAAAGATATTTCATCTAAAACTTTATTAGAATTAACTAAAACAGTATTACCATCATTATCTTCAATATATACATAGAACATTTTATTTTTTCTCTCTTTTTAATTTATCCTCTAACATTTTCTTTGTTCGATTAACAACCATTTTTTTCTTTTCCAGAGATTTTCTCTCCACGACTCAAAACCCGTTCCAAGGTTTGACACATAGCGAAGTTTTGCTGTGTATGGAGTATGGTATGTCACCGTTCCTTATTTTATATGCTAACAAAATTTTTATCTTTCAATGTTCTCCGTGTTCGCCTTGCACCTAACGGTTCCAGCATATACGACGTTCGCCAAAGGCGAATGTCCCGAAGGGCAAGGGCATTAGCCCATAGCGTATATGCTTTGTTATCTGCTGTTAGTTGCCTTTTGGTCGAACAGTGGCAAAACCATATTCTTTTCATATTTGACTAATTTCCCTTGTTTATTCAATTTTATTTTTTCAAAATCAATATCTTTAATGTTCTCAGGAATTGAAAAATACGATTTCAGTCTTTTTCAATCTCTTAAAGAAACATTTTGATATTTCTTCATTAAGATACCTGTTGTGATATGTTCATGTGCAAACCCGTCAACCGATGCTTGCCTGCCTCTTTTTTCAGTTTCGTTCATCAAAACTCCCTTTTATTTTCTTAATATCAATACCCAATCAGTATTTATTCGTTCTGTTCTTGGGGCCTTTATAAAATGCTTAATTATTTCTGAACCGAAATAATTTTCTATTTTGTAACCTATTTGAACAGCATCCTTCATAATATATTTCCAATTCTCAAATAATTCTCCACGAATTTTATTGTTTCCAACTACTAATGCATATCTACCATTTTTCTTTAAAACACGATATACTTCTTTTAAATTAGTACGCATGTCAGAAAGATATTTATAACAAATGTATGCTCTTCTTGGGTCCTTATTATATATCTTATGCATTACTTTATCCGCAATATCAATACCAATTTTATTGTAATTTTTATAATCTTTAAAAAGTACACTCTCTGTTCCCACATGTTTCCTTTTTAAGGGTGTGAGAGAACCTTTTGCTAATCCTAACCAATAACTTTCCAGTTGGTGCGTTCGCGGGTAGTCAACGGCATTTGCATATGGAGGAGAAGTAACAGCAAAATCGAAAACATTATTTTCAAAGTCTATATGTCGAGCATCCATGTTGTCTGGAAAATTTGCATAATTTCCATTCACATGTATTTTGCTAAATTCAACCATTTTTGGATAATTAGTTAATACAGTTTCTGTAAATTTTTTTAAAGCATCAGCAGGAAAAACTTGTTTATTTAATTTTTTGCGAATGACAGTGCGAGTACAATTATCATCAGCATTCGATACGCCTCTTATAATCGACGATAAACAAACCAGAAAGAAATTTTTAATATCATTAGAACATTTTAAAGAAAAAATGTTTCTTTTCAAATAAGCTAGTTCAAAAAGTATCTCTTTATTAAACCAATTATCACGATAGGGGAAATCTGGAAGAGTTAAACCATCTAATTTATCAGAATTATAATTTAAAACAGACCTAATAATTATTTCTTTGGCTTTTGTAAGGTTTCGAATATTTAAAGGAGTTGTTTTAACTTTTGATATAAATCTTGAAAATGGGTCAACATCTATACCTATGGAATTTCTTCTATTTAACAAAGCTTCAATATTAGTAGTTCCACTTCCAGAAAATGGATCCAATATTAAAGAGTTCTCATTTGAGTATCTTTGTATTAGCCATCTCGGTAATTCAGGGAAAAATTTAGCAGGATATTTATGTAAACCATGGGTTAAAATAGTTTGGTCATAACTAATGAAAAGGAACCTATTTTCATTTTTAACAGGAAGGTTTGGAGGTATCTCACCATCTACACGAATTATTGTTTCATTAAAATTATTTTTTATTTTTTTTACATTATTTAGAGGTTTATGTTTAAATAAATCATACTGTTCTCTGTTAGCTCTTGCTCTTTTTTTCCTATTAACTTTATTAATAATTTCGT
>Ga0190359_1002726_pt1 | contig 10457 bp, 5 predicted proteins | sample 48721823_MG_FD_161269 | JGI IMG/M metagenome (GOLD analysis project Ga0190359, IMG submission 161269) | Hydrothermal vent microbial mat bacterial communities from Southern Trench, Guaymas Basin, Mexico - 4872-18-2-3_MG | ecosystem: Environmental > Aquatic > Marine > Hydrothermal vents > Microbial...
GAAAAGATCGGCCCGCGCACAAAAGCCATCATCGTTAACTCGCCCTCAAATCCCACCGGCAACCTGCTTGATCCGGAGCGCATGGCCGAGATAGCAAAACTCGGCCCCCTTGTCATCTCCGACGAGATATATCACGGCCTGGTATATGAAGGAAAGGAGCATTCCATCCTGGAGTTCACGGACCGGGCCGTTGTGCTTAACGGCTTTTCCAAGCGCTACTCCATGACCGGGTTCCGTGTGGGCTACTGCATTGTGCCGGAAGAGTTCGTCCGGCCTATGCAAAAGGTTGCGCAGAATTTCTTCATCTCCACCGGGGACTTCGTGCAGTGGGCCGCACTATGCGCGCTCAAGGAAGCCGGGCCGGATGTCGAGACCATGCGCGAGACCTTCAACCAGCGCAGAAAATTCATTGTCCCGCGGCTCAAGGAACTCGGATTCGGGATCACAGTGGAACCCACAGGCGCATTCTATGTCCTGGCAAACGCAAAAAAGTTCACCTCCGACTCCTATGGCTTCGCTTTCGAGATTCTCGAGCAGGCCAAAGTCGGCGTGGCACCGGGCATAGACTTCGGAGCTAACGGCGAGGGTTACCTGCGGTTCAGCTACGCCGCAAGCATGGATAAAATCAAGAAAGGCCTGGACCGCATAGAAAAATTCCTGAAAGAAAAATATCTATTAGAGAAATGATTGTAATTTTGTCAAGTTTTTTCATAACTGAGACAAAATACCCCCAAAATTAGTTTGCGGTTCTTGGTTGAACAATGTCCGTTCCGATTCCTTTTCCTGGAGACGGACGGCCTTTCTTTTTCTTATATTAACCCAAATAATGCAGTTGCCCATTTCCGATTTAGAATAGGGGTGTTATCTAAAATCAATCCTTATTCTTATCGAGGTCTGGCGGTTTTACAACAAAAGGGCTGACTGCGAGAACCGCATCAAGGAGCTCAAGAAAGACTTTGGCGCGGAAAAACCATTCGACATCAAGTGCTGGTATTAGGCGCCCAAATGGGCTCAAGAGCACGCAAGAAAAAACTCAGAATCTCCGCCCAGGGACGCCTCCGAAGAAACCTGAAAATTCTACTAAATCGAATAGCTGAGATCAACCAAGCATCACTGCGATGCAGTTGGGCGGGGAAATAAAAAATGGCAACTGCATTATTTGGGTTAAAATTCGGCACAGCCTTACAGGCCGGGATGTTCTAGGTCACTGTTCGATGGTATTCCTGGAGGGATTTCACTTGCATCTTATGCTGTGAGATCATGCTTTCAATGCCGTTAACCGAAGCCTCGGCACCGGCTACGGTAGTGATAAGTGGCACGCTGTATAGGATTGCATTGGATCGTATCTTTACCTCGTCCACCCTGCTTACCTTTCCCGAAGGGGTATTTATTATGAGTTCAACCTTTCCGTCTTTTATGAGATCAACTATATTGGGTCTTCCTTCCTGGATTTTCGGCAGGGTTCTTACCTTGATGCCGTTGTTAACGAACACATCCGCAGTTCCGGAAGTTGCCATGATTTTGAAGCCGAGATCAGCGAGTTTCTTTGCGATGAAGACCATGCTTCTTTTATCCTGATCGTTCACGCTGATAAACACATTGCCCTTTTTCGGCAATGTTTGTCCTGCGGCTATCTGGCTCTTGGCATAAGCCACTCCGAAGGTTGAATCAATTCCCATGACCTCGCCTGTTGATTTCATCTCCGGCCCGAGGATTGCATCTACCCCTTGAAACCTTATAAACGGGAACACCGACTCCTTGACAGCAAAATGCTTGATCTCTTTTTCCTTTGTGAAGCCCAGCCCTTTCAATGTTCTTCCCAGCATTATCTTTGTGGCTAGTTTTGCCAGCGGAACACCTATTGCCTTGCTTACAAATGGGATTGTTCTGCTGGCCCTCGGGTTGACCTCCAGGACATAGACCACATTGTTTTTTACGGCATACTGGATGTTCAAAAGCCCCTTGACATTTAATTCCTTTGCCATGGCATAGGTATTCGCCTTGATTTTCTCTATTATTTCCTTTCCAAGGGTGTGTGGGGGAAGGACCATTGCGCTATCCCCGGAATGTATTCCTGCCTGCTCGATGTGCTCCATGATGCCGCCTATAACGCAACTCTCGCCGTCCGCTATGGCATCCACATCCACCTCTATGGCATCCTCCAGGAATTTATCTACCAGGATAGGATGTTCAGGCGATGCCTCCACGGCCTTTTCCATAAAGTTCATCAGGCCTTCATCATCATATACTATCTCCATGGCCCGGCCACCGAGGACATAAGAGGGTCTTACCATTACCGGATAACCTATCCTGTTTGCGACCTTCTTCGCCCCTTCAAAGGATATGGCTGTTCCGTTCTCCGGCTGGATTATCTTCAGTATTTTCAACATCTGTTGAAATCTCTTTCTATCCTCTGCCCTGTCTATGGAGTCAGGGCTTGTTCCCAGTATCCTGACGCCAGCCTTTGCAAGCGGCACAGATATATTAAGCGGGGTCTGGCCTCCAAACTGGACAATAATCCCGGTGGGCTTCTCGGTATCCACTATATTCAACACATCCTCAACTGTCAGTGGCTCGAAGTATAACTTGTCAGATGTATCATAATCCGTGGACACAGTCTCCGGATTGCAGTTAACCATGATGCTCTCCATGCCCTCTTCCCTGAGAGCGTAAGACGCATGGCAACAGCAGTAATCAAACTCTATTCCCTGTCCGATCCTGTTCGGGCCCCCGCCAAGGATAAGCACCTTTTTATTTCCGGAGGGCGCGCTCTCGTCCTCGGTCTCATAGGTTGAATAATAATATGGCCGCTGGGCCTGGAATTCTCCCCCACAGGTATCCACCAGCTTGTAGACCGCTTTTATTCCCTTTCTCTTTCTGTATGCCCTGACCCTTTTCTCCGTTGAATTGAGAAGACAGGCAAGCTGTATGTCCGAGAATCCATCCTCCTTCGCCTTCTTCATCAGTTCCGGCGGAAGATTGATCCTGCTATTCGGACTCTTGCATTTGTATCTCTTCAGCTTTTCTTCCATCATCACTATCTGCTCAATGTTATCTATAAACCATGTATCAATCTTTGAGAGCTCGAATATCTCGTCAGTAGAGAGACCCAGTTTCAAGCCATACCTGACATAAAACAGTCTGTCGTCATTTGGAATTCTTATCTTTTGTTTTATCTCGCTTATCAGGTCCTCTGATGGGGAATTCAAATCCTGGTCTGTTATCCTGTCCTTTCCGTCTGAGCCCAGTCCGAATCTTCCTGTCTCGGTAGACCTTATGCCCTTTTGCAGTGCTTCCTTGAAATTTCTGCCAATGGACATTGCCTCGCCGACAGCCTTCATGGAGGTGTTTATGACCCTCTGGGCTTGAGGGAACTTTTCAAATGTGAATCTGCATATCTTGAACACGCAGTAATCAACAGTGGGCTCGAAGAACGAGGTTGTCTTTCCCGTGATCTCGTTGAGGACCTCCGGAAGGGTCAAGCCCACCGCCAGTTTTGTGGCCACCCTTGCAATGGGGAATCCGGTGGCCTTGCTTGCCAGTGCCGAGCTTCTGGAAAGCCTTGGATTGACCTCTATAATCACGATGTGGCCGTTATCCGGATTCTGGCCGAATTGAATATTTGCTCCTCCCCCGGTTATGCCTATCTTTCTTATGATTTTCTTGGACAGGTTCACAAAGTTTGAGTATTCCTCGCTGGTCAAGGTCTGCGATGGTGCGACCACAATGCTGTCGCCAGTATGCACGCCCATGGGGTCCACATTTTCCATTGAAGTTATCATGATAACATTGTCAACACAGTCCCTGACAACCTCAAACTCTATTTCCTTCCATCCCAGGACCGATTGCTCCACCAATACCTGGCCGACCGGGCTTATCTCAAGGGCATTTGCCAGAGCCCCCTCCAATTCCTCCTTGTTGTAAGCTGTAGAGCCGCCGCTTCCGCCCATGCAATAGGCCGGCCTAAGGATTAAGGGGAATCCTATCCCGAGTCCGATCTTCATGCCTTGCTTTACGCTTGTTGCGATCCCGCTTTTCGGGGTATCAACGGCTATCTCGTGCATGGCCTTTCTGAAAAGCTCCCTGTCCTCGGCCCTCGCAATAGCCTCAACACTGGCCCCTATGCTCTCCACGCCGTAATTTTTTAGTATCCCTTCCTTCATCAAGAAATAAGCCAGGTTCAAGCCTGTCTGGCCCCCGAGCGTGGGCAGAACCGCATCGGGTCTCTCCTTCTTGATTATCTCCGTCGTCGCCTCCACGGTAAGCGGCTCGACATATGTCACATCAGCCATCTCCGGGTCTGTCATTATGGTGGCCGGGTTGGAGTTCACAAGGATCGTATAGTAACCCTCTTCCCTCAAGGCCTTGCAGGCCTGGGAACCGGAGTAGTCGAACTCGCAGGCCTGGCCTATGACGATAGGCCCGGACCCGATCATCAGTATCTTCTTTATGTCCCTGCGCTTCGGCATGTTATCTGGCTTTCTTTTTCCTCGTCATCTTGAGAAACCTCTTAAACACATCATGAACCTCATTTAATCCGGGGCTTGCCGGGTAGTATTGGGTGGAGATGAATTTCAGGCGCTTGCTTTCCATCTCCTCAATAGAGTCGTCATTCACATTGCGCAGGGTAATCTCGATTTCTTTTTTATCCTTGATCGAGTCCGGGTCCAGGGCGAATGAATGATTCTGGACAGTGATCTCGCCCCTGTATGAAGAAGGGGACTTCACCGGATAGTTCACGCCGTGATGACCGACCTTCATCTTGAGGCGCTTGCCGCCCAGGGCAAGGCCAATGATTTCGTGTCCGAGGGAAATGCCAAACACTGGAATCTTTCCAAGAAGCCCCTGAACCACCTTGAGGACCCCGGGAATTGCTTCATCATCCTCCGGACCGCTTGATATAACCAGTCCATCAAGCTTCAACGCAAGAATTTTCTCGGAAGGAGTATTATAGGGCAACAACATGATACTGCACCCCAGGCTCTTCAGTTGTCTGAGAAAATTATTCATGATGCCCAGGTCTATTATCCCTATTTTCGGCGCTCCGGGCTTCCCCTTGATATTTGCAATCTTCCTTACAGAAATACCTTTGATGAAATCCCTTCCAGGCTTTTTACTTTTATCCTTTAGTCTTTTTACTAAATCGGCTTTTTTGACCCTCTTTGTTGATACTATCCCTGGCCTCTCGCCTTTATCACGGATATTGACAGCCAGGGTTCTCGTATCAATCCCGCTTATCGCAAGGACACCCTGATTCTTCAGGAAATCATCTAAGCTATCCTCTGTCTGCCAGTTGGAGGGCATCCTGCTATTCTCCTTGATAACCAGGGAACCTATCCAGCATTTCTTTGACTCATTGAACTTTTTCGCCACGCCGTAGTTGCCTATCAAGGGATATGTCAGAACAACGATCTTGCCGGCATTAGCAGGGTCTGTCATGATCTCCTGATACCCGACAACGCCGGTGTTCAGGATAACACCCCCGATCCTTTCACCCGGTGCCCCTATCGAGATGCCTTCAAAACAAGTGCCATCCTCTAATACCAATAAAGCCTTCATGCCCATCTATACCTGACCAGCGAGATATGCTAGTAGATTCCTCTCAATCTGTCAACAGCAAAAATTTTCCTCCGGGCAGGGCGCATTCCGGGAGAAATTTGACAAAGAAAAAATGGCTTGCTAGACTCCCATTTTTAGTCCAACGACTAAGCCTTTCCGGGAGAGAATAAAAATCAAGGAGGATGCAGGGAAATGAGGATCAAGGAGATAAAGTTAAAGGATTTGAACACCAGGAATTTCATAAAGCAACAAGTGGATGAGATCTCTTCTATGGTTGAGGATGGCCTGGCCATCAATGCACTATCCGGCGGAGTTGACTCGGCGGCGGTTACTATGTTGGGCCACAGGGCTCTGGGCAAGAGGCTTCTGACATACTTTATAGAGAACGGCATAATGCGGGAAGGCGAGGCAGGATATATTGTGTCGGTATTCAAGAAGCTGGGCGTTCGTGTAGAGGTAATAGATGCCCGGAGAAAATTCTTCAAGGCGCTTGCGGGCCTTCGAGACCCGGAGGAAAAGAGGGAGGCCATCACCCAGACATTCTACAAGGATGTTTTCGGTCCGCTGGTAAGAAAAAGCAGGTCCAGATACCTTTTGCAGGGCACAAACTACACGGATGTAGAAGAGACCGTGGCCGGGATCAAAAGACAGCACAACATCCTCGAACAGCTTGGAATAGACACCCAGAAGATGTTCGGCTACAAAGTTATTGAACCCCTGATACAGCTAAGAAAGCCAGGGATAAGAAGAGTCGCAAAATCACTCGGACTGCCGGCGGAAATATATAACAGGCCGCCATTCCCGGGTCCTGCTCTTGGGGCAAGGGTAATAGGCGAGGTTACCCCGGAGAGAGTGGCGATTGTAAGAAAGGCCACAAAAATCGTGGAGGCTGAACTATCCAGGACAAAGGCCTTTCAATACATGGCCATTCTCCATGAAGACAGGGTCACAGGGATAAACAAAGGAAAAAGGGATTACGGCTTGCAGATAGAACTAAGATGCTGGGATTCCAAGGATGCGGTAACAGCATCTCCCGCGAGACTTCCATTTAATACCCTGGAAAAATTAGCAAAGAAAATAACAACGCAAGTGACGGGTGTTGTCAGCGTCACTTACAACATAACCAAAAAGCCGCCTTCTACCATGGAGGTGATCTAGCCGGAGATTTTCAACTGTGCGAGCGACCACGCAGGGCTGTAAGCTTCCTCCTTCGCTGAAGCTACGGAGGACAAGCCGGAGGACAAGTTAGTTGCGATAGCTTTATGGAATTGTCACATCAGCGATCACCGGCATATGGTCCGAAGGTCGTCTGCCGTTTTTATATGTATCTTCAAGTACTGCATAGTCTTTGATGCTCATGCCCTTTGAGACAAATATGTAATCAATGCGCCTTCCTGGCTGAGAATCAATCCCAAAGCCCCTTGAGGTGCCACATGGCCCGGCTGTCGGGGTTTGAGATATGACCCTGGAATCAAGAAGCAAAGATGTCATGGTCTGATAAGGGATTGAGGTGTCCGTGGTGTTGAAATCACCGGTAACCACTGCGGGAATGTCCCCTGCAATCGATCCTATCTTTTCCACAATCAGCCTGGCGCTCATCCTCCGGGCCTTTATGCTCACATGGTCAAAGTGAGTGTTAAAATGAAACAAGACCCTGCCGCTTTTCTTGTCCCGGAATTTTCCCCAGGTAACCACCCTCTTGCAGGCTGACCCCCAGGACTTGGACCCGGGCACCTCAGGGGTCTCGGAGAGCCAGAAGGTTGAATGCTCGATCAGCTCAAACCGGTCCTTGCGATAAAAAATGGAACAGCGCTCTCCGCGCCGCTCCCCGTCTCCCCGTGGAAGGCCGAACCATGCATAATCCGGCAACATCCTCTCAAGGTCACGAGCCTGTGAATTCCTGACCTCCTGCATCCCGATAATGTCAGGATCATGCCTTAAAACGAGTTCGGCCACATGGTCCCTCCGAAACCACCAATGGTTCATGCCATCCATAAATGTCCGACACCGGATATTGAAGGTCATTACCCGGATTTCGGCGTCAGCCCGATCTGAGCTTGAAATGGTTCTTTCATCTCCATTACCTATACCGGCCATGATCAGATAGGCCAATATAACAAGTGAGAATTTTTTCATATGCTCATTCTCCCGCTTATGATATGTATTTCTATATCCGGGCATTTCTATTTTGTCAAGACACGCATCCGGCGAGGGCCTGCGACATAATAGTAGGTTTTGCCCATTGTAAAGGAGACCAGTCGGCCTACATCCCGTCTGGGTCGCCTCTACCGCCAACCTCTTGAAATCAGTTCTTCGTCCCCCGGGGAGACCTGCCTGCGCCAAGACTTTGGCAGGCATGAATGACAGCCTGGGTTAAAAGCTCTTGTTTGTATAGGTATTCAAAAACCGGAAGACCCGTTTATTTTGGTATTCGAGTTAAGAGAATTCTGCTATCAGCCACCACACATCCTTGTCCCTCGGGGTAGACGATAAGTGGGTTAATGTCTAGCTCGGCAATTTCAGGATGGTCGCTTACTAACTGTGAGAGGCGCATGATGCATTCCTTTATAGCCTTGATGTCCGAGGGCGGCACCCCCCGGATTCCCTTCAAAATCGTGTAAGCTTTAATAGAACTTATCATGATCTCAGCGCTAATTTCCCACATGGGAGCCAGTCTGAAGGTGACATCCTTCATGGCTTCCACAAACTCACCACCCAGGCCGAACATACAGATAGGCCCAAACTGGGGGTCCCTGAAGGCACCTAGTATTACCTCTTCTCCGCCCCGGGCCATCTTCTCCATGTGAACCCCCTGGATGTCAGCCTCGGGATTAAACATCTTCGCATTTTCAATAATTTCCTCGAATGATCTTTTTTCATCCTCAATGGTTTTTATCTTCAGTTGGACACCCCCTGCCTCAAATTTATGGATAATATCCGGGGATGAAATCTTCATTGCAACCGGCAGGCCTATCTTTTCCGCCACATGGGCAATCTGTGACGGCTCCTGGATCAGGCGACCCGGCAGAAGCGGGAATCCATAGCAATTGAGTATCGCATTAGCCTCGTACTCAGGCATAAAGTACCTGTCCTTGTCTCCAAGTTTATCCTTGATGATTTTTGCGGCGGCCTCTCGATCAACAGGCAGTTCGCGAATCTGCTTTCTCTCATATCTCAAAATTTTCCCGAAACGCACCATAGAGGCCATTGTCCTGACCGCATCCTCTGGAAATGCGTAATTCGGGATTCCATGTTTTTCTAGATAGCGGATGCCTTCAGAGACATCCATGACTCCCATGAAGGAACAAAGGACCGGCTTATCAATTCTCTCAGCCACACGCGGTACTATTTGTGCAGTCTCAATTACGTCTGTCATGGCCTGAGGAGTAAGAATCACTATTGCGCCGTGCACCTCATCATCCATAAGGATGTGGCGTATCGCGGCCTCGTATCGCTCATGTGTTGCGTCTCCAATGACATCCACGGGATTCTGAACGCTTGCCGTTTCAGGTAGGTGCTCTTTGAGCTTTTGCTGTGTATTCTCCGAGAGAGGGGCCAGTGAAAGGCCGTGTCGAATGGCCGCGTCCGCGGCTATAATGCCAGGCCCTCCAGCGTTAGTGACAATAGCGATCCGATTCCCCTTCGGGAGCGGCTGATTGGAATAGGCAACGGCATAATCAAAGAGTTCATTTATCACTTCCACACGCTGGATTCCGCTCTGGAAAAAGATAGCATCGTAGGCTAAATCCGACCCGGCAAGCGAACCCGTGTGAGAAGCGGCTGCGCGGGATCCCTCTGAAGAGCGGCCTGACTTTATTGCAAGCATGGGCTTTTTTGCCTCCCATGCAATCTCCCTTGCAATCTCGATGAATTCACGACCATCCGAGATGTCCTCCAGGTACATAATAATTACATCCGTATCTGGATCGCCTTTGAGGTATTTGAGAATATCTATCTCGTTTACATCAGCCTTGTTGCCAAAGCAGATAGTTTTGGAAAAGCCGATGTTCCGGGCTTCCGCAAAACCGAGAACAGCCGAGCACAATGCACCGGACTGGGATATGAAGGCTATATTACCTGGCTTGGGCATTTTTGTAGTGAAGCTTACGTTCATCCGGGCTTTTTCATTAGTATTGATAACCCCGATACAGTTTGGCCCGACCATGCAAATACCATGTTTATTCACTAACTCCTTCAAGTGAGATTCCAGTTCCACCCCGCGGCCTCCTACTTCCTTGAAACCAGCGCTTATGACGATCAGCGCTTTGACCTTCTTCCGGGCAGCCTCTTCCACTATGGAAGGCACAACTTCTGCAGGGACGACAATAACAGCCATGTCAATTTCATCGGGGATCTCTTCCAACCGTGGATAGGCCTTTACGCTGTGGATATAAGCGGCCCTGGGATTGACAGGATACAAAATCCCTTGATAACCCGCATTCAAGGCGTTGAGGAAGACTGCGTTTCCTACGCTTCCCGGACGGTTTGTGGCCCCGACTACTGCAATGGATTTCGGGCTGAGAATTGACTCTATGTCCTTGGACATTGTTCCCTCCGAGCTATACAGTGATATTACTAATCTAACATAAATCCGAAATTTTTCGAAAGCGAATGTGAATCTTGAGCTGGGAATTTTGAACTGGTTGTGTCTTGTGCGAACATCTTTTTGAGTTATGAGAATTTTTCGATAGAAAATGACTTCTTATGGTATAAAAATTTATTCTATGATTCAATGATGCGAAGAAAGTTTTGTGCGAAAACCTTCTCCTGATCCTGGTCCGGGAGATTCAGGGAATTGATCATGCTCTTGTAAAAGCCGAAGTCGAACATGTGGCCTCTATCATGGTGATAGGGTCCGTCAGTTCCGAACAGGCACTTTTGGGCGCCGGCAAGGCTGA
>Ga0190359_1002727_pt1 | contig 10454 bp, 13 predicted proteins | sample 48721823_MG_FD_161269 | JGI IMG/M metagenome (GOLD analysis project Ga0190359, IMG submission 161269) | Hydrothermal vent microbial mat bacterial communities from Southern Trench, Guaymas Basin, Mexico - 4872-18-2-3_MG | ecosystem: Environmental > Aquatic > Marine > Hydrothermal vents >...
AGCGCAGAGAATGTGTGGCTCCCCAGGACGGACTCGAACCGCCAACCTAGTGGTTAACAGCCACCCGCTCTACCGGTTGAGCTACTGGGGATCGACACTGCTTCACTTCCGAAAGAACCTCGCCCGCGCCCCGGGGGCGCCCCCGCGGGCCGCGCGGGCAGGCGCGATGATTAGCAGGGAAGACGCACGGTTGTCAAGAAACATGTTGGAATGCAGAGTTCAGAGTGCAGGGTGCAGAGTGCAGAGTGCAGGGGGCAGAGGGTAAAGGAAATTGTGAACCCAGAATCTCCCGCTTCATTTTGACGGATTTTCCAGATCGGCCGCTAGATCAAGGAGTCGCAAGAAAAAGGCCGTAGTCGTAGTTCACCTACGTCGAGGACCATTTTCGCAGCGACGACACAGAGATCGCGGCCGAGGTGGGAAATCCAGGTGAACCGGGTGTGGTTGAGAACCCTGGTGCCAGGCGCTATAATCGGTGTCACACATGGGAGGAGGCCCAGATGAAGTTCTACATCGTCCTGGAGCCCGCGGAAGAAGGCGGTTTCGTGGTGACGGTGCCCGCCCTGGACGGCTGCTTCACCCAAGGGGATAGCGAGCAGGAAGCCATCGCCAACGCCCGGGAGGCAATAGTCACCTACCTGGAAGGGCTGGAGAAGCTCAATGAGATCAAATCGCAACCCGGGGTGGTGTTGCGTGAGGTGGAGCTGAACCTTTGAGCAAGACGTTTTCCGGCCGCCAGGTTGTCAAGGCCCTGCGACGCCGTGGTTTCCACATCGACCACCAACGCGGCAGCCACGTATTTCTGCACAACCTGAACCTGAACATTTCCGTCGTGGTACCGCTTCATCGAGAACTGAAAAAGGGCACTCTCAACAACATCATCAAGAAGGCCGGCATCAGCCTGCAAGAACTCAAGGAACTGGTCTGACGGGAAGGTGGGCCGGCGGCGCGGGTTCACTCGGGCAGGCCCTCGAGCAGGCGGCGCAGGTTGGCCAGCGCGTAGCGCATGCGGCTCTTGGTGGTGTTGAGCGGCGCTCCCATGATACGCGCGATTTCCTGAAACTGCAGCCCGGCCACCTCGCGCAGCAGAAACACCACCCGCTGTTCGTCCGGCAGGCGGGACAGGGCCGCCAGCAAGCGCAGCCGCTCCGAGGAACGCTCGGCATGCCATTGCGGCGAGTGCTCGCGGCCGGCCACCCGCTCCACGGCCGGAGGACCGCCCTCGCCGCCGTGGCGGTCGCGCCGGGGCCGGTCCAGCGAGGCCGCCCGCCGGTAGCGGCGCTTGCGCAACAGGTCGATGCACAGGTTGCGCGCCACCGCGTGCAGCCAGGTGGAGAAGCGCGAACGCGCCTGGAAACGGCTCGGGTCGCGGATTACCTTGAGAAACAGATCCTGCACCGCGTCCTCGGTGGCATGCCGGTCGCGCAGGAAACCCAGGATGAAGCGGAACAGCCGCTGGCGGTGGCGGCGGAAGATCACCTCGAAGGCCGCCCGGTCGCCGCCCTTGAAACGCTCCAACAGCTGCTCGTCGCTTTGCTCCTGCAGCGAGGCGGCTCCACCCTCGCTCTCCTGCCGCCCGCTGTGCAAGTCTACCACCATGACCGCCGCTCCCTTCCACGATATACGGGACGGTGCCCGTGAGGGATACTGACGCCGCTCGGGCAGGAAAGTTCTGAGCCACCACGACAGCGGACCGGCAGCGGATCCGTCGGGGGGCGAATCCGGGAATTACCCGCCCGGGCCGGCTGTTACAGGCAACAGGAACGAGGCGGCCTTGACAGGGCCGCCGGCCTGCTTATCTTTTGCAGCGGCTGGAAGAAAAGACGCTGCGGGGAGGTGAATGCCATGAACGGTAGCAAAGGACTGGTGCATCATCTGTCGGGAAGAAACCTGCTGGCGGGGCTGCTGGCCCTGGTGGCCATCGCCGCCTGCGTGGGCGTGGGCGCCGGCGGCGGCACCCAGGCCAACGCCGGCATCTGGCAGGAACGGGCCCAGAACCCGGAGCCGCTGCTGGAGCGCGGCAGCCGGCCGCTGCCCTCGCTGGCCGGGCTGGTCAAGCAGCTCAAGCCGGCGGTGGTCAACGTCTACACCACCCAGGTGATCAAGCCCAAGGTGCGCCGGCGCCAGTTCCGCCGCTACCAGCGCCGCTTCCATGATCCCTTCTTCGACTTCTTCTTCGGCGGCGGCGATCCCTTCGAACGTTTCTTCGCTGTGCCCCAGCGCGAGCTGCGCCGCAGCTCCCTGGGCTCGGGCTTCATCATCAGCCCGGACGGCTACGTGCTCACCAACCACCACGTGGTGGCCAACGCCACCGAGATCAAGGTCAAGCTGGTGGACGAACGCAAGTTCACCGCCAAGGTGGTGGGCTCGGATCCCAAGACCGACGTGGCCCTGCTCAAGCTGGAGGGAGCCAGCAAGCTGCCCTTCGTCTACCTGGGCGATTCCGACAAGATCCAGGTGGGCGACTGGGTGGTGGCCATCGGCAACCCCTTCGGCCTGGGCCACACCGTCACCGCCGGCATCATCTCCGCCAAGGACCGGCAGATCGGCCAGGGGCCCTACGACGACTTCCTGCAGACCGACGCCGCCATCAATCCCGGTAACTCCGGCGGCCCGCTGTTCGACACCAGCGGCAACGTGGTGGGCATAAACACCGCCATTATTCCCCAGGGCTCGGGTATCGGCTTCGCCGTGCCCATCAACCTGGCCAAGCAGCTCATTCCCCAGCTCAAGAGCAAGGGCAAGGTGGTGCGCGGCTGGCTGGGAGTGGGCATCCAGGAGCTGACCGCCGAGCTGGCCGAGAACTTCGGGGTCAAGGCCAGGCAGGGGGTGCTGGTGAGCCAGGTGTTCACCGGCAGCCCGGCCGACCAGGCCGGCCTCAAGGCCGGTGACATCATCCTGGCCCTGAACGGCCGGCGCATGACCACCACCCGGCAGCTGACCTCCACCGTGGCCACCCTGGCCCCGGGAACGAAAGTCCGGGTGGAGGTGCTGCGCGACGGCAAGAAGAAGACCTTCACGGTGAAGCTGGGCGAGCGCGAGCGCGGCGAGGCCCTGGCCAGCGGCGCGGGCGGCGGCGAGGAGCAGCCGGCCGGGGCGCAGCTGGGCCTGAGCCTGCGCCCGCTCACCCCGGAGATGGCCCGCCGCCTGGGCGTGAACGAGAGCCTGCGCGGGGTGGTGGTGGAGGAGGTCGACCCCGACAGCCCCGCCGCCGGCATGGTGCAACCGGGTGATGTCATCCTCGAGGTCAACCGCCAGCGCGTGGCCAGCATCGCCGACGTGCAGCGGGCGCTCGGCCGCAACAAGAACAAGGTCCTGCTGCGGCTGCAGCGCGGCAACGCCCAGCTGTTCCTGGTTATCAGCAGGTGAGCCCGCCCGGGCGCGGGCCTCCGGGGCCCGCGCCTCCCCTCCTCAGCCCGACTCCAGGTCGAACTCCTTGAAGTCGTACCAGTAGCCCAGCCCCCGCAGCGAATCGATCTGCGCCTGCACCAGGGTCAGGTGACCGTCCTCGATCTCCACGAAGGGATCGAACAGGCGCCGGCCGTCGGCGTCCAGCTCCCCGGCCAGCTGCCGGTAGAAAGCCGAGGTCTCGCGCTCCGCCTGCAGGGCCCGGCCCAGCACTTCCAGTTCCTTCTCGTGCCCGGCCGGTTCCGCGTGCACATCCAGGGAAGCCAGCTTTTCCAGGCTGCGCTGCAGCTGCGGCCGCGGCGGCAGCCGGCTGCCCGGCGGGGGCCCCAGGTCGTCGATGCGGCCGTTTTTCCGCCACTGCCCGCGCAGGTGTTCCAGGAAGTCCAGGTGTCCCTGCTCCTCCTCGGCCAGCAACTGGAGCACACGCCGGCCCACCGGATCGGCGATGCTCTGCGCCGCTTCCCGGTACAGGTCACGCACCCGCGTCTCGTAGCTGATGGCCCGTTCTATGGCCTCGCCCAGTTCCACCGCATCAACCTTCCTTCTTCCACAACCCGTGCAGGTTGCAGTACTCGCGGGCGGCCGCCTGGGCCGAGTCGATGTCGAACACCGCCTCGGGGGCCCCGCCCGGCTCCAGGAAGACGCGGAAGGCGGCGTTGCCGCTGAGCAGCTGCACCCACTGGATGTAATGCTTGTCCTCCATGGGATGGGGCACCTCGCCCACGCGTACCTTCCACTTGCCGCCATCCTTCTCGATTACGGGAACGTGCTTTTCCCGGGCGGCATCGGTGGTGTTTTCCGCCAGCAGGTCCATGGGCTGGCCGCAGCATACCAGCTGCCCGCCACCGACGTTGATCAGCTCGACTATGTTTCCGCAAATGGCACACTTGTAGATCTGCAGGTTCTTCATGGTAACACCCTCCCGCTCCCCGCAGGGAGCAAAAACGAGTTCCCAGGCGCCGCCGGGCGGCACGCACCCCGACTCTCAGTTCTCGGCCAGGATGACGTCGTCGTACTCCACCTCGAAACGCAGCTTGTGCCGGGCCTCCTCCTGGGCCAGCGCCAGCAGCAATTCCCGGGCCGCGGCGTCATCGGCCACCGAGGCCAGGTCGGAGTAGAGGCGGAAGGCGGCCTTTTCCTTCTTCATGGCCACCATCAAGGCCTGCTGGTAATCCATGTCGGCGTTCAGCTCGGCATCCACCAGGTATTCGCCGATCTTCAGGTCGAGCACCTTCTCCCGGGGCGGGAGGCTGAGTTCGCCGGCCGAGAACTTGAGCAGCTTGCGCTTGTGGCCTTCTTCCTCGGCGGCGAAGTCCTCGAACACCCGCTTCATCCAGGGACGGTCCATCTTGGTTGCCAGGGAACGATAGAAGCTGGCCGAAGCCTCCTCCTCCTTGACGGCGAAATCGAGGATCTCTTCCACTGATTGGAAATTTTTCATCTGCTGCCTCCTCTCCCGGAGTGGTTAGACGTTACAGGTACTCTTGCCGGCCCAGGCCGCAGCGCCGCCCACGAAGGGGGATATCTCCCGCAACCTGGTAACGATGCCGGGCATGTGCTCGATGACGTGATCGATCTCCTGCTCGGTGTTGTAGCGGCTGAGGCTGAAGCGCACCGAGCCGTGGGCCAGGGTGAAGGGCACTCCCATGGCCCGCAACACGTGCGAGGGCTCCAACGAACCCGAGCTGCAGGCCGAGCCCGAGGAAGCGGCCACGCCCACCTCGTCGAGCATGAGCAGGATGGACTCCCCCTCGATGAACTCGAAGGAGATGTTGAGGGTGTTGGGCAGGCGGTTGCGGCCGTTCACCTGGGCCCCGGCGCAGTTCTGCAGCAGGCCCTGTTCCAGCCGGTCGCGCAGCGCCCGCACCCGGTCGTTTTCCTCGGCCATGGTCTCGGCAGCCAGTTCGGCCGCCCGGCCCAGGCCGACGATGCCGGGCACGTTCTCGGTGCCGGCCCGCTTGCCGCCTTCCTGGTGGCCGCCGTGGATCTGCGGGGTGATCCTGGTGCCGCGCCGTACGTACAGCGCCCCCACCCCCTTGGGGGCGTGCAGCTTGTGCCCGGAGATGGTGAGCAGGTCAACCGGTACCTGTTTCAGGTCGATGGGGAGCTTGCCGGCGGCCTGCACGGCGTCGGTGTGCACGACTATGCCCCGGGCCTTGGCCAGGCGGGCGATGTGCTCGATGGGAAAGACCACGCCGGTCTCGTTGTTGGCCCACATCACGCTCACCAGGGCGGTATCCGGGGTTAGCGCCTCCTCCAGGCGCTCCATGTCCAGGGTGCCCTCGCGGTCCACGGGAATCTCGGTGAGCCGGAAGCCGTGGTCACGCAGCCAGCGGCAGGTGACCCGCACCGCCGGGTGTTCCACCCGGGTGGTGATGATGTGACGCCGACCGGACTTCATCGCTTCCAGCGCTCCCTTGATGGCCAGGTTGTCTCCCTCCGAGCCGCCGGCGGTGAAGATGATCTCGTCGGGTTCGGCGCCCAGCAAATCGGCCACCTGCTGCCGGGCCCTATCCACGTGCCGACCCACCTGGCCGCCGAAGCGGTGCATGCTGGAAGGATTGCCGTAGAACTCGCCGAAGAACGGCTGCATGGCCGCGAACACTTCCGGGGCCACCATGGTGGTGGCGTTGTTGTCGAGGTAGACGTTCATCAGGCCACCTCCTCCTCGCCGTCGGCCTGCTCCACCCGCAGCTCGTCGGAGACGAACTCCCGCAGCTTGGCCTCCACCAGCTTCTTCAGGGTGACCTGGGAGACCAGGCAGGTGGAACAGGTTCCGCGCAACGACACCACCACCCGGTTGCCCTCGATATCGATAAGTTCAACGTCGCCGCCGTCCTTCTGGAGCGCCGGCCGGATCTCGCGCTCGATGGTCTCCTCGATGAGCTTGATCTTCTGCAGGGTGGTGAGCCGGCGCCGGGGGGGCGTTTTTTCCGGTTCTGGTGCCGGGCGGGCGGCCTTGACCTCGTCGAGGATGGCCTGGATGTCGTCGACGCAGCCGCCGCAGCCGCCGCCGGCCTTGGTGTAGTTGGTCACCTCCGCGACGGTCTCCAGGTTGTTTTCCTCGATGGCCCGTTCGATCTCCAGGCGGGTCACCCCGAAGCACTGGCAGACGATGTCCGAATCCACCTTCTCGTCCGGGGGGGTGCCCTTGCGGTAGTTGTCGATGGCGGCCAGCAAGGCATCGCGGCCCATCACCGAGCAGTGCATCTTCTGGTCGGGCAGCCCGCCCAGGAACTCGGCGATGTCCCGGTTGGTGATCTGCTGCGCCTCTTCCAGGGTCTTGCCCTTGATCATCTCGGTCAGGGCCGAGGAGGAGGCAATGGCGCTGGCGCAGCCGAAGGTCTGGAACTTGACGTCGGCGATACGGCCCTCGGCGTCGAGCTTGAACATCAGGCGCAGGGCGTCTCCGCAGGCCAGCGAGCCCACCTCGCCGACGCCGTCGGGTTCTTCCAGCACGCCCACGTTACGCGGGTTCTTGAAGTGATCCATCAGCTTGTCGGTGTAGTTCCACATGTCGAACCTCCTTCACTCCCAGGTGCCGTCCTGCCGGTGTAGTTCGCGTTCCTGCTCGGCCAGGCGGCGCAGGCGGTAGCCGCTGTCGCGCAGGATACCATAGAGAATGGCGCAGCTGTCATCCTGGCGGTCGCGGTCTCCCTCGTCGGCCAGCGCCAGCATCTCGCGTGTCAGCTCCAGCAGTCTCCTCAGGTTCCGGTTGGCGGCCCGGGCTCCTTCCTTCATGACAACCTCCTGGGCCAGCAGCAGGTTCAATAGCCGTGCCAATTCTCCCCGGGCCGCTCAAGTAATCGGAAATATTGTTGATGAAATCGACAGCCATGCCGAAAATCGCCTCGTTTTGCTCCCGTCGAGACACTTCTTCTGTATCACTGCAGTGGATGTCTCGCCAGGAACCGGTACAGCGTGGCCCGCCCCACCCCCAGCAGGCGCGCCGCCTTGACCTTGTTGCCCCCCGTCTGCTCCAGCGCCCGGCTCACCGCCCGGGAATCCAGCTTGCCCCGCCGTGCCGGGGCCCCCGCCGCCGCCGGCCGGGAAGGCCGCCCGGCGGCCAGTTCGGGAGGCAGGTGACGGGGTTCGATCAGGCGCCCCGGGCAGCGAATGGAGGCGAACTGCAGCACGTTGATCAGCTCGCGCACGTTGCCCGGCCAGTCGTGCAGGTAGAGTGTGTCCATGGCCGCGTCGTCGAGCCCCTCGATCTCCTTGCCGGTCTCGGCCCGCACCCCCCCGAGCACCTGCTCGACCAGCACCGGCAGGTCTTCCCGGCGCCGGCGCAGGGGGGGCAGCTCCACGGGCACCACCGCCAGGCGGTAGAACAGGTCGGAGCGGAAGGAACCCTCATCCACCAGCTTCCGGAGGTCGCGGTTGGTGGCGGAGATGATGCGCACGTCCACGGAGACGCTCCTTTCCGCGCCCACCGGCTCGAAGCTCTTCTGCTCCAGCACCCGCAGCAGCTTCACCTGGAAGGCCGGGCTCAACTCGCCCACCTCGTCGAGGAACAGGGTGCCGCCGTCGGCCAGTTCGAAGCGCCCCTTCTTGTCGCGGATGGCCCCGGTGAAGGCCCCCCGCACGTGCCCGAACAGCTCGCTCTCGAGGATGTTTTCCGGCAGGGCCCCGCAGTTGACGGGCACGAAGGGCCCGGCGCCGCGACGCGACTCGTTGTGGATGGCCCGGGCCGCCAGTTCCTTGCCGGTGCCGCTTTCGCCGGTGATCAACACCGGGTAGTCCGAGGTGGCCAGGTTGCGGATGGTGTCGAACACCTCGTGCATGGACTCGGAGATGGCCACCATGCCGTGAAAACTGTCCTTCTGGCGCAGGCGCCGCCGCAGCTGGCTGACCTCGGTGACGTCGCGGAAGGACACCAGCACTCCCGGCAGGCCGCCGTCGTAGAGATCGATGGGAACCGATACCAGGCTCAGGCGCCGGTCCTCGCCGCGGGCATCGGTGACGCTCAGCTCGTAGCGGGAACCGGCGAATTGCGGGTTTTCACCATGGCAGAAGGGGCAGCGGGAGCCGCACAGGCCGTCCGGGGTGAATATTTCCGGGCAGGACCGGCCCAGCACCTGTTCGCGGGCATAGCCGGTTATTTTCTCGGCGGCCCGGTTGAACAACAGCACCTGGCGATGCTGGTCGTGCAACATGATGCCTTCCTGCAGGGCGTCGAGCACCCCCTCCAGCCGGTGATGCTGCGCCAGCAGCGCCTGCAGCAACCCCTGGTCGGACAGCGCCGTCACCCGCTCGGCCACCCCGCCCGGCAGCCCCCCGCCGGCCTCGTCGGCATCCCCGGCCACCGGCCAGCGCAGCAGCACCGGGGCGCCCACGAAGCTGGCCGAGCGGGTTATGGTCTCCAGGTTGCGGCTCTGGGGACCGCCGGCAACCCCGTCTTGTTCCAGCAGGATGACCACGTCGAAGTCCACCCGCGACAGCTCCTCGATCCGCAGCACCCCCTCCCCGGGACCCTCCGGAGCCACCGCCGCCGCCACCACCTCGGTGTCGGCCGGCAGGCGCCCGGACAGCTCGGCGGCCACACGGCCGGCCAGCCGCCCGGCGGCGGTGTCCAGCACCAGGATCCTGTTCCTGTCGGCTTCGCTCCCCGTCACCATCGGCCTCCGGTGGGCGGATGTTGTCACAGTGTCTCGGATCATTCAAGGACGATGTCTCACTGCTGCCCGTCAGGCAAACCTCTCGAAGCGGTCGGCGTCGGCCTGGCAGATGGGACAGCGGGCGGGAGGAGTGTCCCGGGCACAGAGGTAGCCGCACACCCGGCAGCGCCATACCGGGTACTTCCCGGATATCACGGAAGATTCCCCGGCAGAGGCGGGGGCCTGTCCCCCACCTCCGTCCCCGCTCGGCCGGGCCTGTCCCCGGCGTTCCGGAACCTGCTCGAGCGGGCGCTGCCCGGATGCCACCTCCTCGCTGACGTAGAGACCGCAGAAGCAGGAGCCGAACTCGTGGAGGTCGGCGTCGCGGTAGTCGCAGGGGCAGATGATGTCGCGATCGAGATCGCGCCGGCCCTCCGCCAGCCGGCAGGGACAGGACCGGTAACCGTAACGGTCCTGGTTGGCCAGCAACCCTTCCACGAGATCCAGCACCAGCTCGCTGTCGGGGTTGAGCAGGTAGCCGGACTGCCCGGCCTCCCGCTCCAGGCGCCGGCGCAGCGCCTCGACCTCGGAGCGGCTCATATTCCCAGCACCTCGCGCAGGCGCTGCTCGTTGTAACCGATCACCACCTTCTCGCCGTCCACCACCAGGGTGGGGTAGGAACGGCGGGGGTTGTGGCAGGCCACCTGGGCACGGGCCTGCTCCTTTTCCTCGCCCTCGAGCAGGTCGACATCGAGGGCCCGGTACTCCACCCCGGCCTCGTCCAGCATCTTCTTGGTGCGCCGGCACCAGCCGCAGGTACTCAGGGCATACAGTACCACTTCCATGTCGCTTCCTCCTTCCTGGCAACCTGCACGAGACGACTATGCCTCAACCCGGCCCCCCGGGTAAATCCCCGGGGCGGTTGGCGTCGACCACCGACTCCCAGCCCGCCGGCAGGTTCACCGCCACTCCCACCTCGTCCAGCAGCCGGGCGATGACCCGTACTCCCCGGTCCAGCAGCTCGCCGGCCAGTCCGGACACGGCGGGACGAAACACCGCCGGAAAGGGCTCCCAGCGGATACGCCGCCGCGTGGGTCCATCGTGGAAGAAAGCCGCCGCCAGCCGGGCCGGGTTGCGCCGCAGCCGCTCGATGAGCAATTCGATCCACGCCCTTCGCACTCCCAGCCGATCGCAGCTGGCCAGCACGAACAGCGGCGCTGCCCCGGCGTGGCGGGCCGCCGTCTCCAGCCCGGCCAGCGGCCCCAGGCCGGGGCGCCGGTCGGCGATGGTGACCAGCTCCAGGTCCCGGTAGTCGTCCGCCGCCGCGGCTACCACCACCACCGGCCCGGTGACCGTCGAGAACTGGGAGACCACGTGCCGCAGCAGGGGCCGTCCCCGCCAGCGGTAGCGGGCCTTGTCGCCGCCGAAGCGGGTGGAGTTGCCACCGGC
>Ga0190359_1002728_pt1 | contig 10453 bp, 7 predicted proteins | sample 48721823_MG_FD_161269 | JGI IMG/M metagenome (GOLD analysis project Ga0190359, IMG submission 161269) | Hydrothermal vent microbial mat bacterial communities from Southern Trench, Guaymas Basin, Mexico - 4872-18-2-3_MG | ecosystem: Environmental > Aquatic > Marine > Hydrothermal vents > Microbial...
GGAGTCCATACCGATTATGAGGGTGATTTGTATCTATGGGGAAAAAAAGTTAAATTTAAAGGAACATCGGATGCACTATCACATGGTATAGGAATGGTTTATCAGGAACTTTCAATTATTAATAGCCTTACCGTCGCCGAAAACAATTTTCTTGGAAAACAACTAACAAATCGATTTGGTATTGTTAAATGGAAAGAAATGAGAAAACTAGCAAAGGAACATTTAAAGAACCTGGGTATAAGTGTAGATGTAGATATGCCCTTAAATATTCTTCCATTTAGTATTCGTCAATTGGTAGAAATAGCAAAAGTTGTATTTTCGGGTGCAAAAATAATCATAATGGATGAACCGACTTCATCCTTATCACATTTGGAAATAGAACAACTTTTTCGGCTGATACGTACATTAAAAGAGAAAAGTCATACAATCATTTTTATTTCCCATTTTATTGAGGACGTAATGGCAATTTCAGATACAATAACGATACTTAAGGATGGAGAGCTTGTTGATACCCTAAAAAATGAGGGACTGGATAAACATGATGTAATTAATAAAATGGTTGGTTTTACAAAGGGTTTTCTTGTAAGAGAGGCAGATGAGATAGTTGAGCTTAAGACTCCTAAGTCTGAGATATTATTAAAAGTAGAAGATTTGACGAGATCAGGTGATTTTGAAAATATTTCCTTTGAACTTAAAAAAGGTGAAATATTAGGATTATGGGGACTTTTGGGATCTGGTGCGGATGATGTAGGAAAAGCGATTTATGGACTTATAAACTATGAAAAGGGAAAAATAATTTTAGATGGTAAAGTGTTACCGAGAAATCGTCCTTATAAAGTGAAAAACTTAGGTATTGCATATATTGCAGAAGATAGAAAGGAATCTTTATTTTATAGATTTGAAATATATAAAAATATTACCCTTCCTTATCTTGCAAAAATTCTCGGACCAAGATTGAATTGGATCATAAAATATAAAAGAGAAAATAAAGTCGCTAATGAACAAATAAATACTTTTTCAATAAAAACATCTGGAACAACGGCACCCTTGAATTCTCTAAGTGGTGGAAATCAACAGAAAGTAGCACTTGCAAAATGGCTTACTGTTACTCCCAAAGTGGTTATACTGCAAGAACCAACTCGGGGAGTTGATGTTGGAGCAAAAGCTGAGATTGTTCAATCTATTAAAAATCTAAAAAATGGTGGATTATCCTGTATAGTTATTTCTATGGAACCTGAAACAATCCTTGACTTATGTGATAGAGTGCTGGTTTTTGCACGTGGGAAGATAATTAATGAGATTAAGGATACGAAAATTTCAAAAATTAGAATGTTGGAGTTAGTTTAAATGAATAGAACTAATAGAGATAATGTATTAATTCAAGGGATTTTAATGTGGGTTAAGCCAAGGGCACGGATTCTAGCTCCATTAAGTACGCTCATAGTTTTAGTTATATACTTTGGTTTTGTGACAGAGAGTTTTCTTACTTTCCGGAATTTAAATAATTTACTCGAGCAGTCTTCGTTATTAGCTATACTTGCTACAGGGGAAACATTAGTATTACTCTTAGGAGAGATAGATTTGTCATTTGCAAATGTTGCTACATTAATTGGAATGATAATGGCACTTATGGCGAATAGTCAATATGGAGTAGGTTTAGTTATTATAGTATGTGTTGTTGTTGCTTTATCAATAGGCTTTATTAATGGATATGTATCTGCTTATCTTCGAGTCCCCTCATTTATGGCAACCTTAGCCATGTATCAAATAGCTTATGGTATAGCTCATTATGTGAGTAAGGCTGTTCCTGTATTTACTGTGCCAAAATTATTTTCTATCTTGGGAAATGGGAATATAGGTCCAATTCCATGGGTTCTCGTCTGTGCAGTAGTAATATTAGGTGGTATCCACTTCATTTTAAAGTATACACGTTTTGGTCGTTATGTTTACATGACAGGAGGGAATAGGGAAGCAGCGAGGGTTTCTGGAGTTAACGTACGTTTAATTGTTACAATGGTATTTGTTATCTCAGGTTTTACCTCGGGTTTTGGTGGCATGGTAGGCATCGGTAGATTAGGATCTTCCTATGACAATTCATTAAATTCTAAAATGATAGATGGTATTGCAGCTGTAGTATTGGGTGGTACATCTTTAGCTGGTGGTGAGGGCAGTATATTAAATACAATCATTGGAGTTTTTATCTGGGTGTCTCTCGGAATTGGACTCGATCTTATGCATATATCGATATATATCAAGGATCTAGTTCGTGGTATAATTCTATTGGTTGCTTTAGTGTTCAATGTTATTGTTCAAAGATCAGTCCAGGTAGAATAGCATGTTAATATTTATTCTAATAGATTATATAATATTAATGATAGGTGTTAAAAATTTTGAAAAAAAGGTTTGAGATTGGTATCTGATTATTATGGTCAAATATACGGTTTTTTAGAACAAACACCAGTTATTTCAACCCATGAACATCATTTGGAAGATAAGGATCAAAATCAGCTTACCTTAGAAGAAATTTTTAACCATTCTTATGTGGGATGGCTAAATATTCCGATAGGTAGCAATAAAGAGGAACATAGAGCTTTTCTTGATAAAATCCGTTATAACTCTTATTTTGTTTGGCTTGAAAAAAGTCTTAGAAAATTATATAACTTTGGAAATAGAATTACGCCTGAATTATGGGATGATTTATCAAAGAAGATTAGGGAAAAACATTCGGATCCCGAAGAGCATTTAAATATTTTACGTGATAAATGTCGTTATAAATTTGGATTAGCAGATATTTATTGGAATACTGGTTCTGATTTAGGTCATCCAGAATTATTTCGGCCTGTTCTTCGTACTGACATGTTTGTAAAATGCTTTCACCCTTCACAAAAGGATCATGATGGAAATTCTCCATGGGATTTCTTTCCAATTAAAGGATTGTCGTTTGGGGAATATATAGAATATCTAATTGAGTTTCATCGTGAAAAAGTAAAAAGTGGAGCAGTCGCCTTCAAATTAGCAACCGCTTACGAACGACCAATAAAAATTAATAAAGTTTCCTATGATAAAGCTGCACATATTTATTTAAAGGATCCGAAAGAGGTTTCAAAAGAAGATGCAATGGCATATGGTGATTATATTATTAATCGAATTTCTGCTTTAGCTACTGAACTAGGTGTTCCCTATCAAATTCACACCGGTTTAGGACAATTAAGTGGTTCTAATCCTATGCTATTAGAATCTACAATTGAACGTTATCCTGAAACTCGATTTGTATTATTCCATGGAGGTTACCCTTGGTATCATGAAATTGCTGCACTGGCTCACAATTACAACAATGTTTTAATTGATTTGGTCTGGTTACCTCTTATTTCTACTTCTGCAGCAATAAGGGCATTACATGAGTACATAGAAATTTCGCAATCTATTGATTATATTTCTTGGGGTAGTGATAGCTGGACTTCTGAGGAAGCTTTAGGAGCATTGCTAGCTTATGAGCATGTTGTTGCAACAGTTTTAGCTGAAAAGATAGATGATGGATATATTAGTTTTGAGGAAGCAAAAGTATTAGCTGAGAAGCTTATGTACAAAAATGCGTTACAAACTTACAATTTGATTGAATAACTTATTTATGTTTATTAAACTTCATATATTCATAAGTTCAAGGATAAAGTGCAACATATTAGTATGGGGAGTACAACTCATACTAAAAAAATATTGACCAGAATTTTTTTCAGGTTTAGTTATATATGTTAATGAAAGGGGGTGATATGATTTAGAAAAATATGTTTTTCCCATTTTTCCAGAAAAAATTAAAAAATTTGTTAAGGGGGTAATTTGCTATGAAGAAAGGATTTAAGATAGTTTTCTTTAGTATGATGGTTTTGTTTATTCTGGGTGCGTATTCTTTATTTGCAGCAGGCCAGAAACAGGGTGCAACTGGGAAAGAAAAGTATACAATTGCCATGGTTGTTAAACTTGAAGGTGTTGCATGGTTCGATAATATGAGGTTAGGCATTCAGGAATTTGATAGAACTCATGATGATGTTTATGCTTATCAAATTGGAGCGGATACTGCAGATCCTGCAGCACAGGTTGCGCTTGTGAATGACCTTATTGCAAAAGGAGTTGATGCGATACTTGTTATTCCTAACGATCCTGAATCTCTTGTACCTGCATTTAAAAAAGCGAATGAAGCTGGTATACTAACTTTTACACATGAGGGTTCGAACCAGAAACAGGTCAGTTTTGATTTAGAGGCTTTTGACAACAATGCCTATGGAAGACATATGATGGATATTATGGCTAAGTGGATGAATTATGAAGGAGAGTGGGCTGCTTTTGTTGGTCATCTAACGTCAACTACTCATAATGAATGGGTGGATGGTGAGGAACAGCAGGCAAAAGAAAAATATCCAAAGTTGAAAATGGTCGCTCCTAGATTTGAAGAGCAGGAAAATCAGAAGATTGCATATGAAAAGACTCTTGAACTCTTAAAAACTTATCCAAATTTAAAAGCTATTATGGGAAGTGCAATGACTACAGTGCCTGGAGCTGCGAGAGCAATTGAAGAGAAAGGTCTTATTGGCAAAGTAGGTGCTTTTGGTACATGTCTCCCATCAGTAGCAGGCGATTATTTGAAGAATGGATCAGCAATTTCTATTCACTTTTGGGTTCCTGCAGATGCAGGATATTGTCTAGCTAATGTGGCTTATAAAATGCTTAAAGGTGAAAAAATTACAGATGGTATGAATCTAGGGAAACCTGGTTATGAGAATATAAAAATAAAGAAAAACAAATATGGAGTTCCTGTAATATATGGAAATGCATGGGTTGATGTAAATAAGGATAATCTTAAAGAATGGATGACACCCGACGGAAAGTATAAGCTTTAACTTGTAAAAACAAAGTTATGAAGTTTTGGATGGGAAGGGGATGTTTTTCCCATCCCATCCATTTTTAAAATCTATGTAAAATGTTGTAATAATAGATGCTACTTTTAGATAGTTAAGAAGAGGTTATTGATATATGGAAGGGATCTTGGTAGAGGTAAAAAATATTTCTAAGAATTATGCAGGAGTAAAAGCACTAGATAAAGTTGATATGGTTATCAGAAAGGGAGAGGTTAGATGTCTTGTAGGTGAAAATGGATCTGGAAAGTCGACTCTAATTAAGGTGATTGCAGGTGTTGAAAATCCTGATGAAGGAGAAATCACTATCGGGGGGAAATCGCATAAGCATATTCGCGCAATAGAGGCAATTAGAGAAGGTATACAGGTAATCTATCAGGATCTTTCTCTTTTCCCAAATTTAACTGTGGCAGAGAATATATCGCTTAACTACATGGTTGAAAAAGATAGAAAAATAATTAACTGGAATGAGGTTAAAAATATTGCACAAAATGCTCTACGAGAAATAGGAGAAGAGATAGATCTATCTGATACTGTTGGAAACCTCTCAATGGCAAAGAGGCAGATAGTAGCAATATGTAGGGCCTTAATACAGGATGCGAAACTTATAATAATGGATGAACCAACTACAGCTCTTACAAGAGATGATGTTGATCATCTTTTTTCCGTTATAAAAAAATTAAAAAGTAAAGGAATATCTATACTTTTTGTTACTCACAAACTTAGTGAAATCTTCCAAGTTTCTGATGTAGTAACTATTTTAAGAGATGGGAAAAAGGTAGGAGATTATAAAACTGAAGATCTTGATAATGAAAAATTAACACTTTTAATGACAGGAAAGAAAATTGAATATATAAATTATGTATATGAAGAATCAAAAAAATATAAAACTCTACTTAGAGTAGAGAACCTTACGAGGATAGGTCACTTTAAAAATATAACATTTGATCTAAAAGAAGGAGAGATTTTAGGTATAACTGGTTTAGTAGGTTCTGGCCGAACTGAGCTTGCTCTCTCTATCTTTGGTTTAAATCCAGCTGATTCGGGTAAAATATATGTAAACGAAAAATTGGTTAATATTAAATCCCCCAAAGATGCAAAGAACCTAGGTATTAGTTATCTACCGGAAGATAGGCTTACTCAAGGGTTATTTCTTAGTCAGTCGATTGAAAACAACATTACTGTTACAGTATTAAATAAGGTGCTTAATAGATTTTTCCTCATTGATAGAGCTAAAAAGAAAAATATGTCTCAATTTTGGATTAAAAATGTAGATATTAAGACACCTTCAATGGAATTGTTGGCGCAAAATCTATCTGGAGGCAATCAACAAAAGGTTGTTCTAGCGAAGTGGCTTGCAACAGATCCAAAAATATTTATTCTTGATGGTCCAACAATAGGTATAGATGTGGCTTCAAAGAGTAATATTTACAAAATCATAAAAAAGTTAGCGAGCGAAGGAATGGGTATAATTATAATTTCAGATGAGATTCCAGAGGTTTTGAGAAATTGTAATAGAATTATTGTAATGAGAAACGGAAAGATAATTAAGGAAATAGATAAAGTTAGCCAAATTGCAGAAGATGAATTACTTAATATAGTTATAGGTAAAGAGTTTGAAGGGGTTAATTTATGATAAAGAAAATCTTTAGTTATAATGAATCTTATCTTTTTTTTATACTATTAGCCTTTGTTATTGCTTTAACAATTGTAAATCCTTCTTTTTTTACTTTGGAAAACTTATTTGATTTGTTGAAAAATAGTGCTGGTACTGCAATATTAGCGATGGGTGTTTTTATTGTTCTTTTATCGGGAGGAATTGATGTATCTTTTACAGCAATAGCGATAGCGGGAGAGTATGTTGCTGTAAATTTACTTAATGCTTTGGGAATAAGTAATATTTATTTAGCTTTTGCTATATCATGTTCTTTAGGGATTCTTCTTGGTGTTATAAATGCTATTTTAATTTCTATTTTCGAACTTCCAACCTTAATAGCAACGTTAGGTACTTTAAACTTTTTCCATGGAGCGCTTCTGACTTTTCTTGGAACTAAAGCTGTTAATGTAGGACAACTTCCGAATTGTTTTAAGGTGTTTGGTTCAAAGAATATTTTTACCCTAATAAAAAGTGATGGAACTCAATATGGCTTGTCTGTATATGTTTTAATTTTGATAGCTGTGGTTATCATAAGTTGGATTATTTTAAGATTTACGATGCTTGGAAGAGGTATTTACGCAATTGGTGGTAACAAAGAAGCTGCTAAGAGAGGAGGTTTTAATGTTGTAAAAATACAATTTTTTATTTATTGTTACGTTGGTTTCTTAGCAGGAATTATGGGAGTTATGCATGTGTCATTAATACAGTATAGTAATCCTATGTATATTGTTGGTGATGAACTTAGTGTTATTGCTGCTGTTGTATTAGGAGGTGCAAGCATAACAGGGGGATCGGGTTCAGTAATTGGAACGTTATTAGGAGTTTCTATGATAACAATTCTTGAAAAAAATCTTGTTTTAATTGGATTATCATCATATTGGCATAAATTTTTTATAGGTCTTATTATAACACTAGGTGTAAGTGCTACATACTATCAAGCAAAAGTTAGGGGTAGAAAAACATTATCTTATTTAAAACAGAAGACATATTAAAGGAGAAATAATATTGTTTGGGGAACGATCTAACATAATTGCCTTATCTGTTATAATGATAGCTGTAGCTATTTTAATGTCTATTTTCTTACCTAATAAGTTTTTGACATTAATTAACTTTCAATCAATGACCAGCCAAATGGCAGAGTTTGGATTACTTACAATTGCTATGATGCTTACAATGATAACAGGGGGTATTGATTTATCCGTTGTATCAACAGCAAGTTTAACAGGAATTATTTCTGCCCTTATTTTAAAAGGACATGTAGGTATCGATGCTAGTAGTACTTCTGGTGTTTTGCTCGTTATATTAGCAGCTATAATTGTATCTGGGTTTTGTGGGTTGATAAATGGAGTTTTAATAGCGAAGGTTGGTGTAACACCGATTCTTGCTACTCTCGGTACTCAGGGATTATATTTAGGGCTTGCAATTATAATAACTAAAGGTCATGGAATTAACGATTTTCCTGAAAAATTTCTTTTTATTGGAAGCGGAACAATCGGTAAGGTTCCTATGCCATTTGTTATATTTATTGGGTGCGTGTTGCTAGTTACTTTAATATTAAGAAGGACATCTTTAGGTTTAAGTATGTATATGGTTGGTTCGAACCCAACAGCCTCAAGGTTTTCTGGGATCAATAATAGCATAATATTGATAAAGACCTATGTAATTTCTGGAGCTTTAGCGGGACTATCATCAATAATAATGATATCTAGAGTAAATTCAGTAAGACCCGGATATGGTTACGCCTATTTGCTGCAAGCTATATTAGTCTCAATTCTTGGAGGAACAGATCCGTACGGAGGATCTGGCTCTATCTTGGGTGTACTGATTGCGTTATTTATATTACAATTTTTGAGAAGTGGTTTTAACATTTTATCTATTAGTCCTTTTTTCGGAAAATCTATGTGGGGTTTCATGCTTATACTTGTAATGATTATAAACTTTTTCTTGGAAAAGAATAGGCAAAGAATTAGAAAATAGTAGTCTCTTATATATTCCTAATGTGAAATCATTAAGAAAAGGATCTAATATTTTAACGTAAATTATTATAAAATGATGGTTACTTTTTGTGTTTTATAGAATTATAGATAAACAATTTTCAAAATAAATTATAAGGTTGTTTTAAATTTTAAATTATTATTATAAGGGATTAAAACAAAATGGATAGGGAGAAATTTTTTTTAGCTTTTGATTTTGGTACGGAGTCCCTAAGAGGGGCGGTTTTTAATGAGGAAGGGATCATAATATATACAGATTCAGAAAGTTACAAAACATATTTTCCAAAACCTGGTTGGGCTGAGCAAAATCCAGGTGAATGGTGGGAATTATTTACAAAGTTATCAAAAAAAATCATTAAATATTCTGGAATATCACCTTCATCAATACCCGCAATATCTATAGATACGACATGTTGTACAGTGCTTGCTTTAGATAGAAATTTTAATCCACTTCGGAATGCAATTATTTGGATGGATGTAAGATCTTTTAAACAAGCTGAAAAAATTGCAAATGTTGATTCTCAAAGTCTGAAATACAATGGTTATGGAAGCGTATCTGCTGAATGGATGCCGTGTAAAGCATTATGGCTAAAAGAAAATGAACCAGAAATTTATAAGAAATCGAAGTATATATGTGAATTTCAAGATTGGGTTAACTATAAGTTAACAGGAAAATATGTAGGTAGCATAAATAATACAACGGTAAGATGGTACTATAATAAAAGAGAAGGTGGTTGGCCTGAAGATTTTTATAGAGAAATTGGTCTTTCGGATGTAATAGATAAGTTTCCACAAGATATATTGGAATTGGGAAAACCGATAGGGACAATTACTCCTGAAGTAGCCGCGTTAACAGGATTTTCTAAAAATACTATAGTGGTACAGGGTGGGGCTGATGCATATATTGGAATGATTGGGCTTGGAGCAATTAAACCTGGAAGATTAGCATTTATTACTGGATCTTCGCATTTAATGTTAGGTCATACAGATAAAGGTATGTATCAAAAGGGAATATTCGGGGCTTTTCCTGATTGCGTTATGCCTGGCTTATATGTTGTGGAGGGTGCACAAATTTCTTCTGGTTCGGTACTAAAGTGGTTTAAAGATCAGTTTGTTTCTTCAAAATATGAAAAAAAAGCAAAAGATATGGGGATTGGAATATATGATTATTTAAACGAACTTGCCAAAGAAATAAAGCCAGGATCGGAAGGACTTATTCTTCTCAATTATTGGCAGGGGAACAGAAATCCATTAATTGACTCCCAGGCTCGTGGTGTAATATGGGGTCTATCTCTTAAACATACTCCTATTCATATATATAGATCAATTATGGAAGGAGTAGCTTTTGGTACAGAACATATTATGAGATATTTTAAAAAAGCGGGTTTTACTCCTAAAGAAGTTTATGCATGTGGAGGTGCAACGAAAAGTAAGTTATGGATGCAAATACAGAGTGATGTTCTTGGAGTTCCAATATATCTTACAAATGAGCCCAATGCACCTCTATTAGGTGGAGCTATATTAGCATCATATGGATCCGGTTACTATAATAGTATTGAAGATGGTGTTAAAAAGATGGTAAAAGTTAAGGAAAAAATTATGCCGGATATAGATAAACATAAAGAGTATGAATATTATGTAGTAAAATATATTGAAACCTATCCACGTTTAAAAGATCTTATGCATGATATGGTAATGCATGAAAGTAAATAATATGGTTATTAGTAATGTTGATAAATTTTTTAGGTTTTAAAGTTAGAGGATATACTGAAGTTACGTGATTTGAATTAGAAAATAATTAAAATATAAAAAATAGGATAAAGAAATAAGTAAAATTTTGATGAATAAAACTATAAATAGGAGGACATAAATGGGGAAATTTAAGTATTCAGCAG
>Ga0190359_1002730_pt1 | contig 10449 bp, 8 predicted proteins | sample 48721823_MG_FD_161269 | JGI IMG/M metagenome (GOLD analysis project Ga0190359, IMG submission 161269) | Hydrothermal vent microbial mat bacterial communities from Southern Trench, Guaymas Basin, Mexico - 4872-18-2-3_MG | ecosystem: Environmental > Aquatic > Marine > Hydrothermal vents > Microbial...
ACAAGTCCAAAAAAGATATTTTTAGTATCTATAATACGTAGAATAGATTTATGTATCTGAGCAAAAAACTTTTTCAGAGAAGAAACAGAGTACACAGCCCTTGATATCTCGTAAAGAGAAATATTAATATTCTCGGCTCTTACTCTGAGAGAAATATCCTTATAGATGGCTATGCGCCCGACAACTTTCCCCTTGTCGAAAATCGAGCTTCCTGAAATCGACACAGGAATTAACTTTCCATCCTTTCCCCTGCGATATGTATCGAAATATATGTATCCCTCAGAAGCTCTCTCATTGAGCATTTTCGCTTCTTCTTCATATCCGGGAGGAACAATAAGTTCATCCACATTTTTACCAATAACTTCATCCCTGGAAAATCCAAAAAGCTCCAGAAATCTATCATTTACCTCCACTATGTTATAGTTCTCATCGGTATAGACCATAGGTTCAGGGTTAGAATAGAAAACCTTCTCAAACTTTTCTTTTTCTTTCCTGAGCTCCTCTTCCATTCTCTTGATCCGAGTAATGTCACGGGAAATCCCTGCAAGACCGATAATCTTTCCATTTTTCCCTTTGATTGGAACCTTGGTAGCAGAAACCCACCTCTCTTTGCCATCCTTAACCACCTTCTCTTCTTTATTGATGAGTTTCCTTCCACCCTTGAGAATACGTTGTTCATCCTTCATTGCTTTCTTAGCAAAATCCTTACTATAGAAATCCATATCCGTTTTCCCGATAGCCTCCATTGGTTTCCTGAGCCCCAGTCTTCTGACATGATAATCACTTATTACTGTAAACCTTGATTCTTTATCCTTAAAATAAATCGCATCCGGTATTTCCTTTAGAAGAGCATTAAACATTCTCTTCTGTCTCTGATACAAAATGTCCTCTTTTCTATAGAGAAAAAACTCAAGTTTTAAAGACAACACTTTCACCACCACCCTAAATAGTCTCTCCTTCAGTCCCCAATCACCATCACCCGTACACGGAAAAATAACCAGACCGCAAGGCTTTGAATTGTATTTGAAACCTGCAATCCCACATCTTCCAAGACTTAAATCACCAAACCTTACATCCCTGCACTCCAGAGTATCCCTTTCAGCATGCTCTATGATCGAAAGAGCCTCCGGCCCAGATACTTTCACCTTTGCAATCTCCCGATCACTCTCACCAGCAGAGTATATACTTGAAAAAACAATAGCCTCGAATTTCTTATTATAAAAACCCACCGCAAACACCCTGAAATCAAGAGCTTCAGTTACTCTGTCAATAAACCCCTTCACCAGATCCGATACTTTCCCTAAGCTTTTTATATCAACATTTAACAAATTCTCTATACATCTCACTATATCAAAGCCAGTTTCACTCTTCACCATTACTTTTCACCCCACGTCCCCTTCAAAGGTATAGACTTTGTTTCAAAATCCTCAAAATTTCAATAGCAATGAACTTTGTGTTCCTGCTCCCCGTTTCCTCTTCCGGCCCCACACAAGCAGGACAACCGGTCGAACAGGGACAATTCTCTATCAACTGATACGTATAATCAACAAGTTGAAGAAACCTATCATACAAGTCTTCAGCAAGACCGATTCCTCCCGGATAATTATCAAAAATGAAAATAGCTGGCTGAAAATCAGACATTTCCTCCACATTCACTTTCTTCTCTTTCTCACCCCCTTCAGCCTGAACATAAACTCCTTTAGAAAAAGGGGTCACCTTTACAAACCATTCAGCAGACCTGTCTCCTATAGCCCTGTTTATATCCCCGACATCCACCATAATCAATACTGCAGCCGCATGATGCATGGCATACGAAAGGCCCAATATACCACTTATATTCTCCAGCTTGGAAAAAGGCAAATCATCCAGGAAAGACTGTGGCAGGGTAAACCAGAAAGCAGTGGTCACCATCTCCTGCTCAGGCAAATTGATGACCCCATATCCCACATTCTCAGAAGTGTAAAAGCGGATCTTTTTAAATCCAACCGCCTTATTGGTAACAAGAACTTCCCCATTCTCGACAACAATCGAACCAACTTTTTTAGAATCATAAACGTCAAGTATTCTCACGTGAGTATAATCTACAGCACGCGTAAAATAGTCGCTATCTGTTTTCCTCGCAAAAGCCTTCCTTCCCTCCCAGTCCAAACTCTCAATAAAATACTGCTCTCCATTAGCCATATAAATAGCCCCAGGATAAACCACAACATGGGCGAGATGATACTCAACTTCTCCAATGATGCTGTTATCCTCATCAAGATCAAGAACTACAAAGTTCTCACTTGATATGCTCCTTATATTTATACCACCAGCAGGATAAGCTTCCGCCTGCCAGTACCACTTTCCGTCCTGCCTAACAATCAACCCTCTGTGTTCCAGCAACTTAAGAACTTGCTCCGTATCTTCAACAGAAACTTTCCCAAATTTTTCTCCCTTCATAAAAGGTAGTTCAAAAGAGGCACATTTAATATGCTCCACAAGAATTACTACATTATCTGGATTTACCCTGACTCTTTCAGGATTCCTGCTAAAGAAGAATTCAGGATTCCTGATAATAAACTGGTCTACCGGAAAACTTCGCGCAACCAGAATGGCCAGAGATAATTCACCCCTCCTTCCGGCTCTACCTGCTTGCTGCCAGGTAGAAGATATACTACCTGGAAAACCGGCAATGATAGCTACATCCAGACTACCAATGTCTATTCCAAGCTCAAGAGCATTCGTTGCAACAACGCACTTAATTCGCCCTTCTCTGAGCCCTCGTTCTATTTCGCGCCGTCTTTGAGGGAGATATCCACCGCGATACCCAGCAACGATTTCCCCGGCCAACGCATCAGGATTACCCTTTTCAAAATCATCCTTAAGATATTTAGTAAGGATCTCAACATTTAACCTGGAAAGAGCAAAAATTATTGTCGACACACCGTTCTCAATGAAAATTCTCGCAAGATTACGTGCCTGATGGAGATAATTGGCTCTAATCCCGAAATCTTTGTTCACAACAGGAGGATTATAAAAAATAAAGTATTTATCTCCTGACGGAGCACCACTTCTATCAACCAAACTGAACCTTTCCTCTACCAGATTTTCTGCGTGTTCCTTTGGGTTTTCAATGGTTGCTGAACAACATATAAATTGAGGCTTCGAGCCATAAAACCTGGCTACCCTTTTCAGTCGTCTCATAATATTTGTAAAATGAGAACCAAAAACCCCCCTATAAACATGGATCTCATCCACTATTACATACTTCAGACCAGAGAAAAGAGAGACCCACTTTGTATGATGAGGGATTATACCCTGGTGAAGCATGTCAGGATTGGTAACCACAATACGGGCAGATTGCCTGATCTTCTTTCTCTGACTCTGAGGAGTGTCCCCATCAAACGTACCCGCGACGATATCCTCCCCTATAAGCCCTATCATTTCATACAGTTCAGCTACCTGATCCCTCGATAGAGCTTTTGTAGGAAAAAGATAAACAGCTCTGGCGTCAGGAGATTTAAGTATGGAATCCAGAACAGGAAGATTGTAACAAAGGGTCTTCCCGCTGGAAGTAGGGGTTTGAATCACAACATTTTCACCATCTCTGATAAGGTTCCAGGTTTCAAGTTGATGGGAATAAAGTCTCTCTATACCCTTCCTCTTTAATACCTCCTTTAGCCGTACATCAAGTTCCTCAGGAAAGTCCACGAAATTGCCTTCATATCCGGGAATAAACTTTACAGAGGTAATACTCCCTTTAAAGCTTATATGCTCCCTTAGCCTTTTAATTATTTCATCAAGGGAAAGTATAGGATTATCTAAGCTTTTTTCCTTAATAAATAACCCCGTGATTTCTTAAGAAGTTAAGCAACTTCTCCCAATTTTCAAATAAATGAGTCACAAACCCGAATTCCTTCGCAGAAGAAACGTTTTCTTCTAAATCATCAATAAAAATTACCTGTTCTGGGACAACTCCCAGTTTCTCTGCCACGAACTGATAAATTCTCCTATCAGGTTTGGCATAACCAATCTCATAGGAAAAAAACAAATAATCAAAATTATCGAAGATCTTCCATTTCTTTCTCACTACTTCAATATGAAGAGAGTTAGTATTGGAAAGAATACCTTTTGTAACCTCACCGTTCAACCCACCTACAATAGACAAAACCATCTCATCCAGCTCAAAACACTTATCCCAGATGCTGAAAAGTGTCTCAACGTCCAGCTTCACCCCCACCCCAAAAAATTCCTCTACTTTCCTTATATACTCCCGAGTGGAAATCAATCCGAGCTCAAAATCCTTCTCAATTTTAGATTCCAAAAAAGAGAGAAGTCTGGGTACAGGAAACCCCGTGAGCCTGGAAAATTCCTGTAGAGCCATCTTCTTATTAACCTTTACAAGAACATTCCCCAGGTCAAACAATACAGCTTTTATTCCAGCCATTATAAGCTAACTTTTACTCTTCTCCGGCAGCGACCAGCTCGGTCTCTACTCTGCCACATTCCATGCCTGTATAATTTTTAAGCTTTGGATTATCATACTTGTCGAGCTTGGAAAGCACACCTTCTCCTACCAGCTTTAGATGCTTCAAAATCATCACAGCCATATATGCTGATACCTCGTTTTTACCACTGGGAACCTTAATGGCAATTCCATAATATTTTCCGTCCTCACCTCTTAAACCAAGAGCACGAACTCCATCGCTTCCGAGCTTGGATATACCTTTCCCACCCATCGCCGTGATGAAATCTGTATCAAACCGATTCCTTCCAGCAATATGATATGGATTAAGCGTCATCGCTGTCGCCACTACCCTAAGAAATTCGTCCTCCTCAGATATCAATTTCCTGTACATTAAGGCCAGATTCCTAAGAGGCAAAAAATACGTCGGAACCCCACACCCATCAACAGCTATAGGAATCTTCTCCCTTTCAGAATAATACTTTATTTTCTCAAAGATTCTCTGCTGCACCGGGTGATTTTCATAATGATAATTCTCATGAGAAACATCCATAGCCTTAGCCATAGCGATCATACCAACATGTTTTCCAGAACACGGATTGTGTATAGCCGTAGGTCTTTTCCCCTGAAGAATCAACTGCTCGTAACTCGATCTATCCAGAGGAGGACATGCTCCACATTGAAGCTCATCCACACCAATAGAAACTTTCTTCAACATCCCATAAACCAGATCAGTATGGGTAACTTCCCCATTATGAGAGGAGCACATAACAGCAAGTTCCTCATTCGTAAACCCGAACTTATCCACCACTCCCGCTTCCACCATTGCTGCAGTCTGAAACGGCTTCGCTGTTGATCTGATGAAAGTGGGGTAATTCGGGTCTCCTGCATTAAAAATCGCTTCTCCATTCTCCCCCAGCACAACAGCATATCCAATATGGAAATTCTCTATTATGTTTCCTCTGTAGTACTTGGTTATAATCCTCATAGACCCTTTCTCCTATTACCTCTTTTCCACCAAAAAGATATAATCCTTGATCACACTCGGAAGCCCGGAAAACACCGCTTCCGCCAGCAAGGAATCATCAATTGAAATGAACTCAAACTCCACCAAATCTATTAAAGAATTTACAATTCTCCTATTTAAACCTCCCGAAATTGAAATCCTCATTCCATTCTTTCTTGCAATTCTCGCCACATGAGCTATCTGATCCAGCTGCCTGTAATAGCCAATGCGAGTTTCCTCCTCTGCAAGAGCATCACTTACAAGCTCCACCTCGTCAAAACCGTACTGATACGCATATTTTAACATCCTTGCATCAGGCTGAAGCCTTACTACAAAACCAATATCTTCCCTCTGGCTGTATTCCGTCACAACATCTTTTACCTTCTTTGAAGGTAAAAACACAGATTTACCCTCGCCCTCATTCTCAACAAAAGTTATCACATCCGGCTTATACTGAACCACTCTGTCAACATTCTCCTTATCTGGCTCCATCCTGACGTTAATACGGGATTCCGTCATAGACCTTGCAGTATCAAGAAACAACTCAATATCATCTACCATATCAAAAGAAAAACTAATCCCATGCACATTGTTAACTTCAAGCAGACCAATAATGTTATAAATATTCGGCAGTGCAATCCTGGAAAACTTCTCAAATTTAATAAAAGGATCAAGATTAACTTCCAAAAACGCCATTTTATCTCACTCCACCACTTCTGAGGCAAATACGAAAATTACATCCGAAAAATATCCTCTCCTGATAAGCTGTCTTAGCACCTCCAGAGTCTCCCTTTTAACATGTCCGATCCCTATCGCTTTCCCTTTTCTCCTTGCAATCTTCTTAAGCTTGTCAAACTTAGCCTTAATTTCGTTGAAATCCAACTCATTATCAAGAAACACCGAGCGAACACCTACCTTTACCCCCTCCTCTTTCATAATACTATACGCCACACTTTGAGGAGAGGTCAGGCTATCAACAAAATACAGATTTTTCTTCTTGAGATTCATAGCAACTACCCTCATAATATCAGGCTTAACAGTGACAAGAGACCCCATATGATTATTCATTCCCTTCGCCTCAGGTAATTCCATTACAGCAAGATTAATTCTTTCATTCACTTCCACAGAACTCATGTCCGCCTTTATCATAAACTCCTGCTCAGTATCATTATACCTCCTATTAGCCTCCACAGCCTCCATAGGCATATGAATCAGCACTTCTTTTCCCGCATTAACAGCATCAACCGAAATCATTCTGGAATAACGATGCCCTGGAATTATAGATATGTTAAGCTTTACATCAAGCTCCAGAAATCCCCGTACTACCTCGTCATAACCATATCCGAAATCATCTATTATCACCGCAATTCGTGGCTTTCTAAAAAAACTATCTGTAACCGATTTCAAAAGTTCTCTATACCCCTTCCTCATAAGTATAAAATAGCCAACCGGTTTACCACTATAACTCACAAAATAAACAAAACCCTTCTCCTCTACCGGCAACCTTTTATAAACTTCAAAGCCGTTACGTGCCAAAACTTTGAACAGTACCTGTTCCTTCTCCTTCAAACTTTGTTCATAACCAATCTCAAACACAAGAGTACCTTTTGGAAGATCAATCCCTCTAAGCTTGCTTATATCAACAAGTTCAAAGCCTTTCCTTTTTATATCTTCTTTGATCTTTATAACATACTTTCTATAACCTTCTGCAAGTATGTAACTCTCACTTGGCCTGGAAACTGGGAAGAAATAATAAACCAGGAATGCAATCACCCCAAGTAATACAAGGAACAGATACTTTAACCTCTTTTCATCCCTTATCTTCCTAAGGATAATGCCGTAGGGGCTTTTTAAATATCTTACTCTCTTCGCCATAAAAAATTAAATCTCCACAAGCTCCAACTTCCCCCACACCCCCATTTTATCCCCTTTTATCACCACAATTCCCATTATTTCTTCAAACTCTTTCGACTTTTCAATTACCCCCCCTATATCCTTCTCAGACTTCACAAGATTTGCAAAATATGTCGCGGCTGCATCAGCAAAAATAGCAGACTTTGAAACAACCACCACAGCGTCAGCTTTCCCAAAACTTAACGAGTGCCCAACAGTGCCCGATGAAGTGCACACTCCAGCAGGCATCATACCAGGAACCATCCTGATTCCAAGCTTTCCCGAAAAAATCGACTTCCCCGCATATATCGCTATTACCCTCTCCTTGCCAGAAGCCATAAATATATCACCGCCATTTTCTATAATAACTTCCGAACAATATTTTAACAGGTTATTACCAACATACTCAGCAATTGCACCCGCTACAGAGGCCATGGGTCCAACATTAACCCTTCCGGAATTGCAGACCATTTCCTTAACAATCTCAGGTGCCTCCTTATCAACCTCAATCGGTCCAAGAGCATCCAGAAACTCCGGATTTAAACGTATATACTCCTCAATATCTTTCCTGTATTTACTAAGAGCCGAAAAAGCTTTGTCCCTGAGGTCAACAGAAGTCATTACAAAAAGCTCACTTTCCTTTATAACCACATCATACTTCACAAGATCAGATGCCCTGCACCATCTTTTATAAAACCTTTCCATCAAAAACGCGTCTCCATCGCCTGCGTAGGGCATGCAAGGACACAATGCTCACAGGCAATACAGGAATCTTCAATAAAATTTACCTTCTTTGAATCATAATCCATCACAAGTGCACCGACGGGACATACTACAACACATGCCCCACAGTGAACACACTTCTCATCATTCCTGGTTATCTTCTGCCTAAGAGACTGCACAACAATACCTTTCTTCTTCAGAAACTCCAGTCCTCTGTTGTAGTTGTCCTCCTTACCTCTCAGTTCTATCACCAGCATGCCTTCTTCATCTGGAGTTACATAAGCTTTCAAAATATTAAACTCAAGATCAAAGTCTTTCGCAAGCTTGCAGATAACAGGTTGGTCTACCAGAGTCGAAGGAAATCTAAGCACTATTTTTCTTTCTACCATTCTTATACCTTTTTACTCAAGGTTGCTTTTTAAACTTTATTCCTTTCTCACTTCCTGGGAGCTTCTCAACCGGATAGGAAAGATAAAATTTCCCCTCAAGAATCCATTCCTTCAGAATCCCAGCAATCTCTCTCGCCTTGTAGTAACTGGAAAGCGATGCCGCCGGCACCTTTTTACCTCTGATCTTAACCTCACCAAGCCTGAGCTGAGCGTAATCCACCTCATCTATAATTTCGCCCCGCCCTTCGGGGTAGTCACCACCATAATCTACCACAGGCGCAATAATATCCTCATCTCTAACAGAAGTAAAAAAAGCTATCTCCTCATCTATAACTGGAATCGGGATACCAATACCAACAAACAGAGAAACACCGTACCCAGCTATCGAAGCCCCCCTGAGCCATCTGCTATTCATTCCTTTCAGATCCCCTATAACCGCAATAGTACCTGCTGGGACTTTCGGAACTCCATTAGCTCCCCGAGGAACATCCGGGTTGTGCTGAGTCCCATGCCAAGCTATATAACCGACTCCTCCACCTAAAAATATTCTCGTACCAATACCGGTAACCCTATAAAACGGATCATTAAGCAGGGGTGATAGCTGTCCTGCACTGCAGTAATTTGCGTTCCCCATCCTGGGCTTTAATATCCCCATATATGTATAAATAACTTTGTCACTCAGGTTGACAGCTACATTATAGTTCTGATAGGAATTTCGGGGATTAAAAAGTACCGCATTACGTAGATTATTAATGTTCACCTTCTTTTCAATCCTCGTGGAAGGGTAACAGTCCGTACCATAAGCGGAGCCGACCAGCAACACATCTTCCCCTTTCACAAGAGCTTCTATCACATGACCACCTCCGTATCTGAATCTTCCCGGATAGTACTTATTTCTTGGATCGTCATCAGGCAAAGCCGATGCCCCTATCATAATATCCGCAGCAGCAAAACCACAATATGCGGGCACACCATTAAGATAACACTTCCCTCCCCCGAGCTTTATCCTGGGGGAAGTAGAACCTATGTTTATATAAGCCCCGCTTGAGCACATGGGGCCAAAAGTCCCTGTAGTAACGACATCCACCTCTCTTGCAGCTTTTTCTTCTCCCTTTTTTCTTACTATATCAATCATTTCCTCTGCGGTAACAACCACAGCCTTTCCGCGCTTAATTTTCTCATTAATCTCCTGGATGGTTTTTGCCATATATCTAACCTCTTCAGCACATTTAAATTAACCTGGAAATTATTAATTTTTAGCTAAGTTGAAAATATAAAACACGCACCGAGAACCTATCCAGACTACACCAATTTCGTTACAGTTCCCAGAATTCCCCGAAGCTTTGCTATGCTCTACCCTAAAACGGCATTACTCCCTGACACACCAGCCTCCCCCCAATATTATAACCCGATTGAAAGTAGGGGTAAAATTAAACAAAGAGAATCCTAATCAAGCCAGAATTTGTCACCCTCTGTTTTTACCCAGACTTAACAACAGCTACTCAAGTCTGGATGGTAAACAGTTTTTAAGCTCTAACACATCATGGCCCTTAAGTATTCTGGGAGAAATATTTCGAACAAAACGTGCCAGTTTTGCCTATTTAGCTTATTATAGTTCTAAAATTTGCCATGTACATATGCCCTTTACAAATTCACCGGGGTACTCTTTTTTTAATTATTACCTACAGTTTGCTAAAAGTGAGCCTTTTTAAGAATCCTACCACTATATCCTTCTACATCAAATTTTCACCCTCAAATAATACAATTTTTTCGTGGGGTGACCAGGCCAGTAAGCACCAAAAAAACCTTTACATTATCAAACAATAATATGAAATTAACATCGGGAGCTTTTGCATGAGTTCATGTTCAGTTCTTAACAAGCTCTTAGTTCCCGCTTTTCTTTTTCACGTTACCTGTACTACTCCTATCTCCGCAAACCCTTATAAAATAAAGCTCAGGTATCTTAATGTCCCAGTACTGAAATTACCTGTCCA
>Ga0190359_1002733_pt1 | contig 10443 bp, 9 predicted proteins | sample 48721823_MG_FD_161269 | JGI IMG/M metagenome (GOLD analysis project Ga0190359, IMG submission 161269) | Hydrothermal vent microbial mat bacterial communities from Southern Trench, Guaymas Basin, Mexico - 4872-18-2-3_MG | ecosystem: Environmental > Aquatic > Marine > Hydrothermal vents > Microbial...
TGTTTCCTCTCACGACCTTACGTTTGAGTTCTCCGTGGTTTTTTGGCTTGTAGCCGACGCCTCCGCTGAGTACGATGTGTGACTTGGCGCTTCCATGAACGTCAGGGCGCATGGGTATTCCATCCTTGTCGGTTCCGCCTGTTAGTTTTAGTTTGTAGCCCTGCAGTCCTGCGATTGATCCATCGATTGTCTGACCGATTCTTGTTCCTACGAGGTTGCGTAGCTGAGCATCCTCTATCTCTACTCGCTGGCTGGTCCCGTCTGCCGGGTTTGAGATGATGAGTATTGGCATTTTTCTCTATTCTCCTATGCTGCCCAGAGTATGTCATTCTTGCGTTTCAACGCGACAAATTCCTTGAGCGCTTCCTGTGCGCTCTCAGAGAGTCTGTCGATGAACTTTGTTCGCAAGAGTTTGGCATCTTTCTCTGGAATGTCTACGTATAGGCGATCACGCTCTTTTATATGTCTACCTACGATAGGCTGGGGCATAGCCACGGCGACCTCTTTACCTGCTTCGGCTTTACCGATGGCGTTTCCAGCTTCCTGTATCTGGCTGATGCGTCCGAGGCGTTCTCCCTCTTGGTTGATGCAGTTTACGTTGGGTGTGATCTGACCGGCGAGTACTGTTGCTCCAAATATAGCGGGTTTGGCTCGTCTGAATATGTAGCCTTCCATGATCTCGAACTTGCCGGGTTTAACCAGTGTATCAAATATTTTACGTGCTTTTGCTTCTCGTTCCTCGTCAGCCCACCTGATGTACTCGTCCATTAGGTTGTAGATGATGTCGTTCCAGAAGATGGGCACCTTTTGGTCGGCTGCCTCTTTTTCTGCGTCTGGTAGTATTTTCACGTTAAATGCTAGTATGGCTCCTAGTAGTGGGTCCTCGTGTTTGACGCTGAGGGCTTCCATTACGTCTCTTCTGCTTATGTCTCCGATGTCAGCGACTCTGATGGGGATCTCTTTGTCTCTGAGGCTCTCGACTATGGCTTCGAGGCTTCCTAGGGTGTCTGTTTTTACCATGATGCCTGTTTGGTCTGTCTGAACCTTGAGGCGCTCTAGCTCTGATGCTACATCTTCTATGGCTTGTTCAAGGGTTATACCTTCGCCTACAGCTATCAGTGGTGCACCGGGTATGGCTTCATCAATATCGGGTGCGGCTATCTTGATTCCAGCGGCTGCGTGGGCTTCTGGGATGGTGTTGAACTTCTTTTTGCTGTCTCTGATTTCTTCAAGGGGTTGAGGTACCAGTATTGCCCTGATCTTTGTGGTGATTGGGCCTTCTTTTCCACCTATTACAATGGTATCTTCGGCGTGGAGGATTCCATCATATATGATGGCGTTGAGTGTGATTCCTAGTCCAACTTCTTCGCGTACCTCTAGTACTGTTCCTTTGGCTGGGCCTTCTGTGACTTGCAGCTTTTGTTCGAGGTATTGTTGTGTGAGTCCTATGAGTACTGCTAGGAGTTCGCCCATGCCTTCTCCGGTTTTGGCGCTGACTGGTACTATTGCTACGTTTTTTGTAAAGTTACGTACTCTGTCGAATCTTTCGCTGGCTATTCCTTCTCTGCTGAGGGTGCCCATCATGTTGTAGAGTCTGTTGTCGAGGTCTTCCTTGACCCACTTGCTCTGGGCATTGTAGCTTTTCATGAAGGGTCTGTTTTCCTCGCTTTTCCAGCCGTCTACTCTGTCCATCTTGTTGGCTGCGATGATGAAGGGTACTTTTCTTGACTTGAGTATGCTTAGAGACTCGTAGGTCTGGTTCTCGAATCCATGCATTACGTCTACAACGAGTATGGCGATGTCTGCTACGCTGCCGCCTCGTGTTCTTAGGTTTGCGAATGCCTCGTGTCCGGGAGTGTCTACTACTAGTAAGCCGGGTACTTTGACGTTGAAGTTGACGTTTTGCATGAGTTTCTGGGTTATAGCTACTAGTGTGTCAAATGGGAAGTAGCTTGCGCCGATTTGCTGGGTTAGTCCTCCTGCTTCTCTTATCTGTACTGCTGTTCCCCTTATCTTGTCGAGTAGACTTGTTTTTCCTGTGTCTACGTGTCCAAGCATGCACACTATTGGTTGTCTCATCGGCATTTTACGCACCCGCTGTGTATCACTGATTAGACGATTAATATAGGTATCTCGTTTGTCTGGTTAGAAATATATCCTATGCGGTATCTGTAATCCTATGCGTAACGTTAAAAACCTCATCTATAAACCGTTCAGCTTACTTTATCTCGCTTTTCTAGCATTTATCCTGCTCACTATTGCTGGTTACTTCATCAGTTTTCTAAAGGGGATCCTTGTGGATGCCGTTGGGATCCCTCAGGAGTATTTTTGGGCTGTAACCTTTTTGAGTTTAATAGGTAGCTCAGTGAACTTCCCGTTATTCGTGTTAGAGAGTGTGAAACCGGTTACCTTGGTGGAGACCGTTGATATCTTTGGTGTCAAGCGGATGTTGCCACATATTACCGAGGAGACCAATGAAACCGTTGTAATGATTAATCTAGGCGGTGCAGTGATACCTACCCTCATAAGCGCCTACCTATTACTGGTCTCCATACCATCCTGTTCACCGAACCTCTGGCTAACCTATTTGCAAACTCTAGTAGTGCTTGTAGTAGTAATATCCACGACACATCAGAGCGCACAGATAGTAGAAGGACTGGGAATAACAACTCCCACTTGGGGGCCTCCCACAATGACAGCCTTCATAGTCTTTCTCATAAACTATTTCACGCCTGTTAGCTGCGCTACCCAGATCGCCTATATTGGGGGAACCTTGGGGGCGTTGATTGGCGCTGATTTGATGAATCTTGGGAAGATAGCGGGTGTTGGACCCGTTGTGAGTATTGGTGGTGCTGGTACCTTTGACGGGGTCTATCTTACTGGGTTAATGTCCGTGTTGATAGTTTTATTATTGGGATAAAAAAAGGAGGCTATGCCTCAATTATTTTCAGTAGGTTTTCACCCATGATCTTCTCATAATCAGATGAGCCAAGTTTAGAGATAGCGGCTGCCCGTATCTCTACCTCAAGGCTTCCCAGAGGCGCGTCTGAAGTGAAGATTAGTCTATCGACGGGGAAGTTCATCTGTTTTCGTTGGAAAGAGAGCACTGGGAACGAGTAGGTCATCAGGTAGAGGTTATCCACAGTCATAGCTGCATCAGTGGCTCGGTGGGTCATGTTGGTTACAAAGTTCACATCAGGGTGTTTCGCTACGTATCTTGCCACGTTTTCCGGTGGACAAAATATAGAGTCTCCTGAGTGAATATAGACTGGGGCACCGTGTTCTCTTGCTTTTTCTATCACTGGGTCTGTTAATGGTCCGCCTATCCCGTAGCCGTCATGGGTTGGGCTAATCTTTACTCCTTTGAAGCCATCCCTTAGAGCTACGTCCACTTTCTCCACAACATCTTCGATGAAGGGATTCGCATGGTAAAGTGGAATGAGTCGCTTTGTGTTCTTCGTTGCCTCCGCTACTGTTTGATTTGCCTTGTCGTAGTATGGTCCCGGTGGAGGAGCGACAACTATGCTTGTATCTATGCCTTGTTTTTCCATGTTGGCGATTATAGTTTCCTTGGTTTGCTCCATGTAACTGGATTTTCCGAGGAAGATCTGTTCATCAATTATCATGATTTTACCTCCCAGTCAAGTAGATTTGCCATGTTTTCACCTAGCACCATGCGTCTCTCCTCCTCGCTGATATTAGCCACCTTAATCTTCAGTAACTCGATCTCAGGGACACCAAAGGGAATATCAGAGCCATAGATCACCCTGTCTGCTCCGACTCTGTTTATCGCTCGTTCGATGTTCTTGTGGCTTCTGAACGATGTGTCCAGTATGATGTTGTCGAACCATCGCGCAACACATATAGCGTCCTCGTAGAGCCGTTTCCCCATATGTCCGATTATGAGGTTTAGGTCTGGGAAATAATCCGCTAGATCACCTACTGGTGTCGGCTGGGCGAATCCATAGGTATCTGGTTCCCCTGTGTGGATCAGTATGGGTAGGTCCAGTTTTGCGGCTAGTTCAGCTATTGGGAATACGATGTGTTCATCGTTGATAGCAAAAGCCTCATTTCTTGGGTGGAATTTGATGCCCCTGAAGCCCTGAGCCTTACAGTCTCTTATGCTCTGTAGAGCGTTTTCCTGTAAGTGGGGGTTTACACGTACGAATCCTATGATTCTGTTGGTTTTCTTCATGATTTCTGCGAGAAACTTGTTCGCCTCATCGTAGGTTCTGTCTTTACCTATTGACGAGTAGGGTGCACAGGTTACAACCGCGTCGATCCCGTTGTAATCCATTATCTCTGTGAAGTCTTCTATTGTGTTAGGTGGAAGCCCTTTACCGGGTCCAGCGAAATGAGTATGCCCATCAATCACTACCATTTATCATCGTTTGAATAATGGGCAATTGAAAATATAGGTGAATCGAGAAAAGGAGGACTAGGCTATCAGGCTATTGCTGTCCTTGTTTTTGTCCCAGAAGATCGTGGCCTTTTGATAGCTGCTAGACTTGACCTTGTTGAAGGCTCGCTTGAAGTGGTCCATGTTTACCTTCAACTCGTCCTTGTGCTCCATAGCCTCTTTAGGGTCACTGTACTTCTGGAGGTGCTCGTGGATGGCTATCTGGCTCGCTGCTTGGCACGTTGCTGCGATGTCTGCTCCACTATAGTTCTCCATCTGCTCCGCGAGCTTGTCCATGTCGATGTCCTCGGCTAGGGGCATTCCCCTTGTGTGTATCGCTAGGATAGCCTCTCTCGCATCCTTGTCTGGGTTAGGTATGTAGAGTATCCTGTCGATTCTGCCTGGGCGCATCAACGCTGGGTCCACCATGTCTGGACGGTTTGTAGCTGCGATAACAACTACATCCTTTAGGGACTCCAAGCCGTCAAGCTCGGTGAGTATCTGGCTTACAACGCGTTCAGTCACATTACTACCAAGGTCTCTACCACGAGGGGGCACGATGCTATCGACTTCATCGAAGAAGACTATACAGGGGGCTGCCTGTCTTGCTTTTCTGAAGACCTCTCTGACGCCCCGCTCTGATTCCCCTACCCATTTGCTGAGTAGCTCTGGTCCCTTAACGCTGATGAAGTTGACCTCGGACTCGGTTGCCACCGCTTTTGCAATCAGTGTTTTTCCTGTGCCGGGTGATCCGTAGAGCATGATGCCCTTTGGGGGGCTGACGCCCGAGTAATCAAAGATTTCTCCGTATTTGAGGGGCCACTCGATGGCTTCACGTAGCTCTTGTTTTGTGTCTTCTAAGCCACCTACGTCTGTCCATTGTACATTGGGGGACTCGACAAGTACCTCACGCATGGTGCTTGGAGGCACTTCACGTAGGCTGTTCTCGAAGTCGTCCATGGTGACGGTGATCTTGTCCAGTAGATCGGCTGGGATGCTTTCCTCGTCTAGGTTTATCTCGGGGAGTATCCGTCTGAGTGCTCCCATGGCTGCTTCTTTTGCTAAGGCTTCTAGGTCTGCGCCTACGAAGCCATGGGTTCTTGAAGCGATGTTTTCAAGGTCCACGTCTTCGGCCAGTGGCATTCCACGTGTATGTATATGTAGTACCTGTAGGCGGCCATTTCTGTCTGGTAAACCGATCTCGATCTCTCTGTCGAATCTGCCGGGGCGTCTGAGGGCTGGGTCTATGGCGTTGGGTCTGTTGGTTGCGCCGATGACTACTAGTTGTCCTCTGCTCTCCAAGCCGTCCATGATGGTTAGTAGCTGGGATACGATTCGTTTCTCTACGTCGCCGCTGACTTCTTCTCTTTTAGGTGCGATGCTGTCGATCTCATCTATGAAGATGATGCTGGGGGCGTTTTCCTCGGCTTCCTTGAATATCTCCCTGAGGCGTTCCTCGGATTCTCCGTAGAACTTGCTCATGATCTCTGGTCCACCGATGTGGTAGAAGTTGGCGTTTGTTTCGTTAGCTACTGCTTTTGCTAGTAGGGTCTTACCTGTGCCGGGTGGTCCGTGTAGTAGTACTCCTTTGGGGGCTTCTACGCCTAGTCTTTCGAATAGCTCTGGGTGTTTTAGTGGTAGCTCGATCATCTCGCGTACGCGGCTGATCTCTCGGTCTAAGCCTCCTATGTCTTCATAGGTTACCTTGGGTATGTTGCCTGTTGCTTGTTTGGGTGCCTTGTCTGTGAACTGTATCTGGGTGCCTCTGTTGACGATCACTACGTCTGCTTTTGGCTCGACTTTTGTGATCATTAGGTCTACCCTGCGTCCCATGATGTTGATGGTGATGCTGCTACCCTGTGTGACTACTCTGCCCTCCATTAGTTGGGCTAGGTATCCTTCTGCTCCTACGATTCTGAGGGGCTCGGTTGGGTACAATGTGAGGCTTGTTGCTTGTTTTGCCTCTACTTTGCGTACGTTTACTCTTTCATCTATTCCGACGTTCGCGCTGCTTCTGATGAATCCGTCTATCCTGATCAAGCCTCTGCCGTATTCTACGGTTTGGCTTGGCCAGACTTTTGCGTAGGCTTTCTTTTTTCCTGTGATCTCGATTACGTCGCCGCTTTGCCATCCTTGATCCTGTATGACTTTGGGGTCGATTACGGCTATTCCTCTGCCGACTAGGTTCTGGGGTGCTTCTGCGACTCTAAGTGTGATTTCTGACAATTTTTTTCCTCCTAAAAATAGAATAACTGGGATTAGTTGACTTGGATGTCCACGCCTTCTGGTGTGGGTGCTTCCAGTAGCTTTAACGTGATGTCCAGTACACCGTTCTTGTAGGTTGCCTTAGCTGAGGCTGGGTCAACCTTTGCGTCTATGGGTATCTCGGTGTCGATGTGTCTGGTCTCATGGTCTGCTGATAGCTGTAGCGTGTTTTCTGTCCCAGTTATCTTGATTGATTCCTTTGTGAATCCAGGCATCTCGACGATGACTCGTACCCTCATGTTCTCTGTGTCTATGTCCACCTGTGATAGTGGTTCAGGTGTCTCTGGTACGTATGGCTGTGGCTTCAGTGGGTTACCTTCTGGTAGTCCTGTTCCCCATTCCCTGATGACGGGTTTTCCGTCTGGTCCTGTTGTCATGCTGTAGCCGTAGCTCCATGACTGGACGTTGGGTTCTTCTTGGAAGCCCATGTTTCTGAGCATTCGCTCAAACATCTTGTTTACGTCTTCGTCTCTTATCCATGCCATTTTGATTTCTCGGGGTTGTCTCTGCCACCGATCTTAATAAACATTATGTCAAAATGTCACATTTCTGACATATTTTACGTGCTTCTAACAAACAAACAGGTATTTGAAGGAAGTATAACCCTATGTCATAAATTTTTATATTACGCCTGAAATACAAAGATACGATGTCAAACAGACGGAGTTCAGTACAGGAAGCAGTCAGGGTCATCATCACACAGAACCCATACCTATACCGAGGACTCCGAATGCAAGTAATCAACTACAGCGCAGTCGCCCGATACATCCAAGACCAAGTACAAGACATGGCTGGAAACGACGTAGACCCAAACACTATAGTAACAGCCATCATGCGGTTCAGCCGAGAAGCAACAGAAGACGAACTAAGACAACCCGAAAGCGCGTTATCAGGAGCCCGATTTAATCTGGTAACAGACATCATTGATGTTACTATTCATACGAGTCCGCAGGAGCAGGTATCGATTCTTGAACAGCTCTATGATTTACAGAAAAAAGGAGCGAACATCAAGGTTCACCAGTACCAGAATAGCCTCAAGATCATAACCACAAGCTATGAGATGCCGGGATTCATGCAGGACCTATGGCAGTATGATCCCTCGATAAAGGAAGGCTACGCTGAGCTAAACATACAGTTGGCTCAGGAAACCTCAAGATACGATAGAATAGCTATGCTTACAGACCTTCTCTTCAGGCATGGGGTACACTTGATTGATGCATTCTTTAGCCAGACCGAGATAAGTCTCATCATAAACGAGGAAGACGCTTCAACAGCGTTTGAGGTTCTACGAAGTCAGAACCGCTAGCCTTGTTTTGGGAAGATGAATCTTAATCCATCATAGATACTGCTGTAGGGTACGTGTCCCTCATCAGGTAGGTATTTCATCTCCCATCTGAGTCCCTCTGGGGCATGTTCTGTCAGATAATCTGTGAACGCTGGCATTGTCTCGACTACTTGTTCAAAGTCATCCTTGCCGTAGATCATGTATAATCGGTTATCGTAGCGGTTTTCCTTGAAGCTCTGTTCAGCGAGTTCATGGATGAGTTCCTCGCACCACCCAATCATAGGGCTTGATGCGATTACTCCTTTGAACCGATCAGGTTTATTCAGCATAGCGTATAGGACAAACAACCCTGCGTTGCTTCCACCATAGATGTAGTTGATTCCGTTGGTTCTGTATTCCTTGTTGATGGCTGGTTGAAGTTCAGTTGTGATGAACTCAAGGAACTTGTCTGCTTTACCTGCTTCTGGGCGGTCAGGTAATTCAACGGGTATCATGTCCCTGTTTCTGATGGTGTTCTTTATGCCTACGACTATTAACTCTGGAACCATTTCCCAGACCCGCATGAAATAGAAAGTGAATAAATTCTTCTCATAAAATGGGGTATACTCCGCGTCCAATATGTAAAGCACAGGATAGGTCTTCTCTGAGCCCATATAGCTTTCAGGTAGCGAGATAATGCACTCACGATTCTCATCAAGTATCCTGCTCTCAACGGTAAATAGATCGCCTATATTGACCGAAACCATACAAAATAAGATACTCATCCATGTTTAATGGTTATTCATCAAATCAATATGTCTGAAATAGCCTTAAATGAATAGATAGTCTCCATAACGTTGGTTCTATTTTACGGAAAACGGAGTATCGATGCGATATCTAGATTTATCGGGTACCTTATGGGTGTTTTCAGGAGTTGAAATTCGTTCTCTGATGCGAATAGATATATTATAATGCCGACAAGATTTTGGGCATGTATAACGGAAGGCCCAGAGATACCGGAGAACAAAATTTGTTAATAAAAAATATTCCTTTTTGCGGGGATTTCTATTTTGAGTGAGCGCTGGGAAAAGAAATTACCATTTTATTATGGTTGGGTAATTTTTGCTATCACTTTTCTAATTTACATGTTCATGTATGGTCTCAGGTATAGCATTGGCATCTTCTTTGAACCCATAAGAAACGACTTCGGTTGGACTAACGCTATGACCGCGAGCGGTGTAACCATATTCTTTTGGGTCTACGCGTTTACCGCTCCTCTTGTAGGGCAATTGGCACGTAAGATAGGTGTAAGAAAAACAGTACTCATGGGCGGACTCTTGCTTGGAGGCGGAGGCGTTATTCTTTCTCAAATCACAGCCCTCTGGCAACTCTACATCGCTTGGGGGCTAATCGCAGCCACAGGTAGCGCAGCATTATACGTTGTACCAACCATGGTGTTAAGCAAGTTCTTCCACAAGAAACGAGGAAGCACAGTAGGCTGGAGTAGCGTAGGTGTCTCCGCTGGGCAGGCGTTGATTATTCCATGGATCGCAAGCGTTATCCCGGTTTGGGGTTGGCGCCCAAGTATGTTATTCCTTGGTGTCATGGTTATCTGCACAACAAGTGTTCTTGGTTTTGTCTTCCTGAGGGAAGACCCCGAGGAGCTTGGTCTTTACCCAGATGGTGCTGATAAACCGCCTATGGACTCTGTTGAGAATCCGGTCTATGCTGACTGGGATATGAAGGCTGCTGTAGGTAGCTGGAGTTTTAGGTTGGTAGCGATTAGCTATTTCTTCTGTCTGGGTGGCGTCATCAGCATAATGACGTTCGTTGTGCCTCACATGATCAATATCGGAATCCCATCTGTACAGGCTAGTAGAGCTTTCGGTATTATTGGTATGATGAGTGCAGTAGGCAGTATATTGTTCGGGTTATTCTCGGATCGGTTTGGTCGCAAATGGACCATAGTAGCTACAACTGGTTTGCTTGCTATTGCTTTCGCTATTGCCACAGTTATCCCTGCGAATATTACCTTCCTTTATGCTTGGACTGTTCTCTATGGTTTGAGCTACGGTGGAGCCCCAGAGCAGTACGCTGCTATCATCACAGATTACTTTGGACGCCATGACAGCACCACCTTGTTCGGTTTTATCACACTTGCAGGTGGTATTGGTGGTGGCTTGTTCCCGTTGATAGGCGGATGGCTTGTCGACCAGACAGGCAACTATTATGCAACATTGTTGTTCTTGGCTGTGGGTATGGGGTTGGGATCTATAACCGCGTTTGTATCAAAAGACCCTAATCAAAATAACCAGAAGAAAGCAGTAGTCGTAAAACACGACTAGCTACTCTAATTCCCGTAGCATTTTCTCTAGTATATCAGGGTCAACCTTGTGCTTTTCGGCAACCTCGCGAACCTTACTGTAAGGTATCTCCGGTGCCTCGGTAAAAGGCTGGTTCGGTGTTCCCCTTATGTCCAGTCTTAGAACATCCCAACGCGCATAATGTCCAAGGG
>Ga0190359_1002734_pt1 | contig 10443 bp, 9 predicted proteins | sample 48721823_MG_FD_161269 | JGI IMG/M metagenome (GOLD analysis project Ga0190359, IMG submission 161269) | Hydrothermal vent microbial mat bacterial communities from Southern Trench, Guaymas Basin, Mexico - 4872-18-2-3_MG | ecosystem: Environmental > Aquatic > Marine > Hydrothermal vents > Microbial...
ATTACAGCCGAAAAGGGAAGAGGAATGGTCTGGAAGGCCCGGAACGTCGCTTCGTGCGGGTCAAGCCAGGCTGGGAAGGTCATCCCTTGATCGTGAAGGAACTCAGCCACCACTTGGAGCGGCTCACCAATGTTGACCGCAACGACGGCAAGCCCATCGCCGGCATGGATCTCATAGAAGGCTCGAGGGTCGGGCATCTCCGCCCGGCAGGGTGGGCACCAACTGGCCCAGGCATTCAAGAGAACGACTCGACCGCGGTAATCCGCAAGGGAGACCTGGGAACCCTCCAGATCAGTGAGTTGCAGATCCGGGGACGCGAAGCCGACCGGCTGGGGATCCACGCATTTGTGCGAACTCCCAATCGCCGGCGTTTGGTCCGCTGGGGGCTTCCCCCGGAGAGCCAGGGCCGCTCCAATGCCAACGAAGATCAACCCCAGGCCTAGGATATCCAGGCCCAGGTATCTGCCTTGATTCCCCCTCAGGCAGGCTGGCCCGGTTGTTTCCTGCATCCGCATCCCATCCGAGGTGTGTTCCGGGGGCTCCGGCACGGGAGCCAACGACCTTATCAGGTGAAGGCGCCTATGGTCAGATATCCGCATCGCGGGCAAGCCAGGTTCAGGCAGCCATCGTAGTCAAGCTTTCCAACTCTGCAATGCGGGCAACTCTCGCCGGCACTTGGCGCTGGCGCGACGGCAGGTTTGCCAGGGAAGGTCTTCTCTTGAGGTTGCTTGGTTGTGGATCCCAGCAGTATCTTGCGAAGGGTTGGGTCCATCTCTGCCTGGCCTATGGGTTTAGATAATCCTGAAGGTCGAGTTTGGCAAAAAGCCTCTGACGGATGTCTTCGGGAAGGATCTGATGCGCCTCCTGGTTGCGGTAAAGGTAGATGGTCTTGCGAAGTGTGTCAACCAGGATCCGGCAGTCCGGGCAAACAGCCATGTGCTCCTCGATGGCCGTGCAAATCTCCTCTCGAGCTACGCCATCGATGTAGTCGGAGAGCTCATTCAGCAGATCTGGGCATTCCGGGTGCTCAGCCATCTTGATGCTCCTGCACGCGCTCTGAGAAATAGGCGGTCAGTTGCTCGCGCAATTCAAGACGTGCTCTGGACAATCTCGTCTTTAGGGCCGATTCGCTGATGCCCAAGGCCTCTGAGGCCTCCTTTGTCGATAGGCCCTGCAGGTCACGCAGGACGAAGGCGGCCCGAAGAGCCGGACTGAGCGTTTCGATTGCACGATCGAGCTGCTCCTGGGCCTCCGCTGTCATAAACTCTCCTTCGGGCAAGCAGCACCAATCCTCGAACTGGCTGGGGAGTCCGGAGCCGTCGGGCGTCTCGATATCCTGGTCCATGGAAACGATCGTGGGCTGCCGCTTCCGCAGGCGCATTAGGGCTTCATTCGACGCGATGCGGTAGAGCCACGTACCCATCTTGGAGCGCCCCTCGAAGCTCTGAAGATTCCGGAATGCCTTGAGGAAGGTGTCCTGCAACACGTCTTCTGCCTCGAGCGGATCGCCCAGCATGCGCAGAGCTAGCCGGTAGAGCCGGGGCGAGTAAGCATCCACGAGGGCGGCGAAGGCTCTCTTGTCGCCGGCCTTGAGCGCTTCCAGATCGAATGATTCTTCTTCAGTCATTGGATGCATTTCTCGGCAAAAGGTTGCGGTCGCAGGGCTTGAATAGTATACCGTAGCATCTGTGCCTTCCCAGCGAAGGGAGCCATATGACCACGCTAGGCTCGGAATCGCTCGAACTCAAAGTCCATCCGGAAGCCGGCTTTCTGGAGGTCTTCGACCGGCGCGGAACAGGCAGAATTCGTGGGGCAGGGGTGCATCTGCGCTGGCAGAGGGGCTCTCATCCAGGCTTTTCCAATTTGCTCGAACATGCTCGTGTATCTACGGCCGATCTTCCCTCCGCTGGTCCGAAGGGTGCAGATCAGGGTCTGATGCTGCTAGGCTCCATCGACACAGGGCTGAAATATGGGCTCCAGTTTGCGCTGGCTCAGGATGGTGAACTGCTCTGCTGGAGGGCGTGGGTCGAGAACCACGGAGACTCTTCCGTCGGACTCGATCAAATCGTCCTGCTTGCGGCAGCTCCCCAAGCTCCCTCGGCTCGTGGGTCTGGCATGCGGCGCTTGGAAGACCTGCTGGGTTGGAGGGCCGAAGACCTGCTGCTCTTCACGCAGGGCTGGCAGAGCTGGAGCGCGGCCGGCATCCATCGCTCCCGAGACGTCCAGGTGAGAACCAGGCTAGGCCCACTCGCTGCGCCCATGATGATCTCGCCCTTGGAACAGCGGACGGGTGGAAGGAGGTCATTTGCATCCGAGCCCTATGGCTCGCTTCTGCACCGGAAGGAGGGGCGCGGCCTGCTCCTCGGGTTCCTGACTCAGCAGCAGGCGTTCGGCAACCTCAGGGTGGACTTCCGCGTACCAGGAGGAGGCCTGTGGCTGGTCCAGGATCTGGAGGGAATCGCGCTGCAGCCAGGGCGGCGCTTTGTTACGGACTGGGCGGTGTTGCTTTGGATGGATCTGGGTGCGCCGCGCCCCGAAGACGCCTACTTGCGGCAGGCCGCAGCGGAGAACCGGGCACGAATTGGAGCCGCGCCCATCGCAGGTTGGTGTTCGTGGTATCAGTATGGGCAGGCGATCGATCAAGCCATCATCCGGGAGAATCTGTCCTGGCTGGCAGCGAGGCGGGCGGATCTGCCACTTGAGGTCTTCCAGATCGATGACGGATATGCTCCGGAGATTGGAGACTGGCTCGAGCTCTCCAGTAAGTTTCCGCTTGGCATGGACGGGCTTGCGGCAGAAATTCGCCGAGCGGACTTGCAGCCCGGCTTGTGGATGGCGCCTTTTCTTGTCCGGCCTGGCTCACAGCTGCTCGCCGAACACGGCGATTGGGTCCTGCGGGACCGGCGAGGGCGGCCGGTTCGCGCTGGCTATGTCTGGGGTGGATTCCCACGCGCTCTCGATGTTACCCATCCAGGAGTCCTGGATGCGCTCGCCATCTGGACCGAGACTGCCGTGCACTGCTGGGGATTCCCCTATCTCAAGCTTGACTTCCTATATGCCGGCGGATTGCCGGGCGAACGCCGGACCGCCGAAATGACCGGTGCGCAGGCGCTTCGCCAGGCGCTGGAGGTCATCCGCACGGCTGCAGGGGATGATTGCCACCTGGTGGGGTGTGGGTGCCCGCTCGGCTCTGGCATTGGCATATTCGACAGCATGCGAATCGGGCCTGATGTGGGCCCGCATTGGCGGCCGCGCTACAAGCCTTTCAGCCTTTTCTTGAGATGTGATCCCAGCATGCCCTCGGCTCGCAACGCCATCCGGAACATGCTTCTCCGGCTGCCGCTTCACCGCCGCTGGTGGCTGAACGATCCCGATTGCCTGATCTTGCGTGAGGAGGGCGGTGAGCTGTCTCCGGGCGAGGTCGAGGCCCTTGCCACTGCGATCGCGCTGACAAGCGAGACGATGATGCTGTCGGACCGGCTCCTGAGCTTGCCGGCTGAAAGGGTCGAATGGCTCAAGAAGCTATGGCCGCCGCTTCTCGTGGAGAATGCCCAGCTCCTGCCGCCCTCTCAGGATGACATCTATCAGATCGCGCTGCCGCTCTCTGGCCCTGTCGGCGAGTGGACCCTCCTGGCGGTGTTCAATCTCGCCGATCAAGACAGGAGGGTCCTGCCGGCAGCGCATGCGCTGGGCAGCAGGGTGAGAAGGATGCATGCCGTGGATTATTGGCAAGCACGTTACAATCTGATGGACGTGTCAGACCTCAAGCTTGTGGAGGTGCTTGCGCATGGCGTTCGCCTGCTTGCCATCCGGCCGATAACCGGAGCCCCTCAATGGGTTGGCGACACGCTGCATATCTCGCAGGGCCAGATCGTTCGGGATTGGAGCGTGTCCGAGAGTAAACTTGAGGTAGCCCTGAGACCGGACCGAGCCGTCCAAGGGCAAATCTGGCTCGAGCTTCCAGCTCAACCGGAGAAGGCCGACCTGGACGGCACGCCGGTCAGGTTCGGGCACGTCAGCGAGGATATCTATCGGGCGCGAGTCGATGCCCGTCCTGGATCGGTGCTGAGGGTGCATTGGCAGGGCCTGGATGACGATTGATCAGACGATAAACACAATCACGGTTGCTTTTTTCGCCGTCGTCCTGCTTGCAGGAATGGTGGGTTGGGCCCAAATCCGCGCGGCCCGCAGGCTACCCTATTTCTTGCTTCGCCGGCGTCAGATGTCACGTGGCTGGCGCTGGCTGATGCTGGCGGCGGCGTCGGGCCTTGCAGCGATTCTCACGGGTTCATTTGGCAAGCAAGCGGTCTACCGGATCATTCCCCCCACGCCCTCGGTCACGCCCACGCCCACCATTACGCTCACCCCCACCATTACGCCAACCCCGAGCGTCTCGCCGACGGCCTCGATCACGCCCACGGCCACGATCACCCCCACTGCGACGATAACCCCAACACCGCAGCTTCCCCAGGAAATTCGTCTGCTGCTGCGGGAGACGCAGACTCCTGACCCCGCGGCCGCCTTCAGCCTAATCGAGGTCGCAGAGAGGCTGGACAGGCTGAATCGCCCCATCCGTCCTCAGGAGGACTTTGAGAACCCTGTGGGAAGGCTCTACGGGGCCTTCACCTACGACCGCCTCCAAGATGGCGTGCGCTGGACGGCCATATGGTATCTCGGCGATGAAGTCATTTGCATCGAGACCAAGCCGTGGGACGGGGGGACGGGTGGATATGGTTACACCGAGTGCGAGCCTGATCGATGGCGTCCAGGCGAATATGAAATCCGCATCTTCTATGGCGATCGATGGATGGTCTCTACCCGGTTCGAGGTGATCGGCGAGCCCCCGACTTGGACACCCACCCCAATACGTGGATGAGTGTGCGCATGGGATCAGGCTTCCAACCAACACAAGCGGACTATTGCGTCATGAGCCAGCCGATTAGCTCAAGGACTGCGGCGTAACCCTTGCGGATCGGATCGATCTCGATGTACTCATTCTGGCTGTGGGCTCCCGCGCCCTGCGTGAGCCCCATGCAGAGGGCAGGCAGTCCCAGATTGAGCGGGATGCTTGCATCCGTCGATGCTGGCGTGGCGCTGGAGGGCCGGATCCCTTGCCGGCTGAGTGCAGCCGCGGCAGCTTTCACGAGGGGATGATCCGCGGGGATTTCGCCCGAAGGTCTTTCGCCCACCAATTGGCAGAAAAGTTGAACCTGCTGGCCCGAGGCTTGTGCACACAGTTTGCGCATAGCCATGTCGAGCTGTGCAAGGATATCCATACTGTAGGACCGGATGTCTACTTCCATGAAGGCGTGGTCCGCGATCGTGTTCACGCTCGTGCCGCCCCGTATGAGACCGATGTTGAGGGTGGTCCGGGGGCTCTTCGGAAGCCTGATCTCAGAGAGAGCTGTTCCCAGGCGCAGGAGAGCATGAACGGCGGAGGGACGATCCGCATGGATCCATGCGTGGCCGCCCTCTGCTTCTGCCCGGATGCGGTAGCGCCGGGCGGGCAGAGCCTTGTGGTGAAGCTGGCCTAATCCGAGGCCCTCCAGCACGAGATAGGCCCGGGGAGCTCCGCGGAACCTCTCAACGACCGCTCTCATCCCCTCCAGATTGCCCATGCCCTCCTCAGCGACATTCGCGACAAGCCACACGCAGCCGTGAACGGGCTTGGCCTGCAGGTCGTATGCGAGCTCGATCAGGGCTGAAAGCCCCAGGGCATTGTCGCCGATGCCCGGCCCAATCAGCCGGCTGCCTCTGCGCTCTGCGGGACGATTCTGTGTGGGCGGGAAGACGCTGTCGAGATGCGCAGAGACGACGGCGATGGGGTGGGTGGATCCGGCAGTGGCGCCATATAGATTGCCCAGGTCATCATGCTCAATCTGGTCCAGGCCGGCTTCTGTAAGCAGATCGCACAGGCGTGCTGCGCGGGGGCCTTCCTGCCCGGTAGGCGCAGGGATTGCCTGCAGGCTGAGGGCATTCTCGAGCATGCGTTCTAGCAACATGGCTCTCAAACCTGCCTCGCGGCAGTGCGCAAGGAATCTCTGCGGGCATGCAGAATGCCGGGGGCGGCGTCCAGGGCGTAGAGAGCCCCTGAGCCCTCAACCACCAAGGAGGCCGCCGCCGAGCCCCATAGCGAGGCCTCAAGCGGGTTTTCGGTTTCAAGGAGTCCGGCCAAGAAACCGCCGCAGAAGGCATCTCCTGCGCCGGTGACGTCCCGGACGGTTGAGGGATAAGCAGGGATCTGCCAGCGGGCCTTCGCCTCGCGATGCCATAGTAGGGCACCCCGCGGCCCACATTTGATGATCACGAAGCGTACCCCCATCTCTCCAAATGCCTCTGCCATTTCCCAGGGATTGGCCAATTGGCCTGTGAAGTAGCTGCGCGCCTCCTGCTCGCTAGGGAGAAATGCGTCCAGGCCCCGGAGCAATGTCGGGAGCTCGTGGCGGAACGAGGGGTTCATGTAACGCACGGAAGGATCGAGTGTGATCCACTTCGTCCCTCGCTGGCGAAGGGCGTAAGGGACCAGGCTATGTGTGAGGTAATCGGCAGGCGCAAGATGAGCGGCCTCGATTGTACCCGGGAGGCCTTTGAGATCCTCGGGCCGGATGGTCAGTGGGCCGAAGCGGCTTCGTTCGTCCTGGCCTAGAGTTGACGAGGTATAGCCCACGAGCGGCTTGGGGAGAGGTAGGCCAAGCCTGGCGTAGTGGATACCCGGACTGGTGTCGACGCGTGTCACTGGGTTCAGGTAGGCGTAGAAGGTCACGCATGGGAGAGGCTCGGGTAGGACCATAACCGGAGAAACATCGATCTCGGCTGTGCGGAGTTCATCGAACCATGCAACCGGAAAGCTCGATCCCACACGGCTCAGCACGCTCACCCGCTCGGCCCAGAGCTTGGCACCCACGGCAGCGTAGATCGCATTGCCGCCAAGGGCTCCGTTGATAGCTATGCCATCGTGGGTGATACAATAATCCTCTCGAATTCCCCCGACGCTGAGAATCCGTTTCTCCGTCTTTCCCATCGGCCCGATTATACATTGCACAGGAGGGAGGCATCGGTGAGGAACCCGCTCTGGCAACAGATCGAAGACGCGCCGGGCTATCTGTGGGAATCCTGGCCCAATCTGCTGGAAAGGGCGAGGGCCCTTGCAGAGGGCGCGCATCCGATCCAAGAGGTCCTGATCTGCGGATGCGGCGATTCCCATCATGCCGCCATGGGCCTCGAGCTGACCCTCCGCTGGTCCCTCGGAACTCCGGTCCGAGCCTGCGATTCCATGACCGCGGCGCGCTACCTGCTTCCCGAAGGAAGGCCGGAGGAGGGCCTATGCCTCGTGGCGATATCGGTCTCCGGGGAAGTAGCCCGCACGGTGGAGGCCGTGGAGGCGGCGGAAGAAGTGGGGGCGGCGACGCTGGCGTTCACGGCCAATCCCGAGAGTACGCTGGCCTCCAAAGCCGGGCGATCGCTCGCCATCGATCTCCCTGATTTGCCCACCGCTCCCGGGCTGTTGAGCTATTTGGGCACCCTCATGGCCGGCTTTGCATTTGCGGCTGTGAGGGCTCGAGAAGACTTGGGGCAAGCGCTGATGAGGGTGGTCGGAGAAACGGCAAGCCTGCTGGAGGACTGGATCCCCGGAGAGGTCGAGCAGGGGATCGCGCTGGCGCAAGAGATCCAGGAGCAGGGCATGGTGTACTTAGGCAGCGGTCCGGCGGCCGGTGCGGCGAACTTCGCGGCGGCGAAATTGATCGAAGCGGCAGGCGAGCCGGCCTGGGCCCGGGAGGTCGAGGAGTGGGCCCATCTTGATTACTTCTGTGAGCCTGCCAGCATGCCAACCTGGCTGCTCTCCGCGAGCGGGCGGTGCGTTAGCCGCGAGACTGAGGTGGAGGCGGCCGCCCAAACACTCGGCCGCCGATGGGCCTGCAGTCGCTGGGAGGGCGGCCGGGGATGGCCGGGTTGGCTCCGGGAGGCCATCTCGCCGCTAGCTTTGTGGGCCGGCCCCGCCGCGCTGGCCGCCAGACGTGCGGAACTCCTCGGGGAGCAACCCTTCCGGGGTTTTAGCGGAGGCCGGGAAGCGCGCGAAGGCGGAGGCGCAAGCCGCATTCGCTCCAGCCAGCGGCTTGCTGTCTCTGCGCTTGAAGCCCCCGATCGGTGCGCGTGATCCCAATCTTAAATCAAGCGGAACGAATGTACCATTTGCGGGGATTTTGAAAGTATGTATAATGGATTTCGCAGCGCCACGATGGGGGCTGCTGATTGCTTGAGCGCTTTGGGTTCCCCTGCATGTCTGAGACTGAGATCCTTCTAATTGAGAGCAATCGTGCCAGCGCCCCCTCCTTTGCCCCGGCGCTTGAGCGCAAAGGCTACAGTGTTCGCATACATCATAAGTTAGATGGAGCTATGCAGGCGGCCAAGAAATCGCCGCCTGGCGTTGTGGTCTTGGATGCCGCTTCAATGCGGACGAGCGGCAAACGGCTCTGCCGCAAGGCCCGCGCTGAATTGGATGGCGTACCCATCATCCTGGTTTCTCCGGAAGGGACCACGCCAGATCCTCACAGCGGTGCGAGCCTCACGCTGGTGCAGCCCTTCACCGCCCGCAAGCTCATCAACCGCGTCGAACGCTTGATGCCGGGGGACGAGAAAGATACCTTGCAAGTCGGCCCCTTCTCACTCGATAGGGCCAAGTGCAAGGTGACTCTGGATGGGAAGCAAATCCGCCTCACACCAAAGATGAGCCGGCTGCTGGAGGTCTTCTTGAAGAATCCGGGCCGGCTGATGATGCGCAAAGCTCTCATCCGCAAGGTCTGGCAGACGGATTACACGGGCGATACCCGGACGCTTGACGTGCATATGAGCTGGCTGCGGCAGGCGATCGAGAAGGATCCCACCCGGCCGCAATATCTCAAAACCATCCGCGGAATGGGATACCGCCTCGACCTTCCGGAAGATTCCTGATCCAAGCGCACCAGTCATCCTGATTCGAGAGCCGCAGTCTTGGCGGCTCTTTTCATATTTGCGCATGCTCTGATCTCATAGATCGATGCCCCAGCCCCGCTTCGCCCGGCCGCCAGCCCGGACCACTGAGATGATTTAAGCTTGTGGCAGTCTGGCCGGCAGAAAGTGGTGAGTTGAGGGGCTAAGGGCAGGTGTCCAGAAGTCACGGCCCTCAGATTAGGCCGGGATCTGCAGGCTGAGCGTGCAGATCCCCAGTCGGCCATGGAGGTCAAAGGCGCGAAGGGCGGCGCTGTAAGCACCCGTGGAGGGGTATTCGTGCCGGAGCGTTATCGGGATTTCCTCACTCCGAAAGCGGCGGACCGCTTGGCTGCGGCTCCGGAAGCAGGCTCCGTCATAGTTCCAATCGACCTCCCAAAGGGCAAGATCCTCGAGGGGCACGGTTCCACCGGATGATTGCCGGAAGGGGGGGGATAGGCGAATTTCGGCTATGCGGCCTTGGATCTGGATCCCGGGTTCAAGCTTGAAAGATTCGGAGGGTGGACTAGCGGCCGTGGTCCAAAGCCTGAAGGGCGATGCGGCGGGCGTCAGCAGGAGCCGCCGGTAGGCCGTGACGAAGGCAAGCGGCGCAGGATCACATGCAATCCATCGCCGGTTCAGCCGGGCGGAGACGCAGGCAGCCGTGCCTGAGCCGGAGAAGAAGTCGGCCACCACATCGCCGGGATTCGAGGAGGCGAGGATGATGCGTTCCAGCAAGGCCTCAGGCTTCTGAGTTGGGTAGCCAGTTCGCTCCTTGTGCATGCGTGCCACCACGGGAAAGTACCACCAGTCTTCAGGGACCTTGCCGCGCGCCAGATCAGGCTTCTTGCCGAATCCTGCCTTGGCCGAGGCTTTGAAGGTCCGCACCGTCGAAGGATCATACGGGACGCGAACCGCATCGGCATTGAATGTATATTGGCTGCTCTTGGTGTAGACCAGGATGGTGTCATGCTTGCGCTTGAAGGCTGACCGGATCGGTGAGGGTCCATGATAGATCCAGATGATTTCATTCAATAGGCGATCAGGTCCGAAGATCTCATCCAACAACACTCGGGCATAGGCGGAAGCGTGCCAGTCCAAGTGCAAATAGAGCGTGCCGGTTGGGGAGAGCAGCCGATGCATCCATTGAAGCCGGGGATATAGCATGCTCAGGTATTCAGCGCCATCACGCCAGGCGTCCTGATATCCGTGGGCCGTTCGCCACTCGCCGGGCCGCCGCGAATCCTCACTGTGGCCGATCCGGGCCCGATAGGCTTTCCCGGTGAGAAAAGGAGGATCGGCATAGATGAGATCGATCTTGCCCTCCCATTCCCCGGCAAGGACGGCCATGGCCGCCAGATTCTCTCCGTAGATCAAATCGCCGCGCGGATCGGCACCCTGGGACTGGCCATCCACATAGGTCATCCCCCAGGGATGCAGGCGGCCCTGGGGAGGCTCCACCTCCTCGCGACCATCCCA
>Ga0190359_1002736_pt1 | contig 10442 bp, 8 predicted proteins | sample 48721823_MG_FD_161269 | JGI IMG/M metagenome (GOLD analysis project Ga0190359, IMG submission 161269) | Hydrothermal vent microbial mat bacterial communities from Southern Trench, Guaymas Basin, Mexico - 4872-18-2-3_MG | ecosystem: Environmental > Aquatic > Marine > Hydrothermal vents > Microbial...
TGGAGTTCTTGCTGGAATTGAAGAACACGTTTCTTCTGATAAATCGATCTACACCAACCCTGACGATGTTGAAGATTTTGTCACTCGTACCGGTGTGGACAGTCTTGCAATTGCAATAGGAACCTCCCATGGAGCGTATAAATTTAAGGTAAAACCTGGAGAAAAGCCGCCACCACTTCGCTTTGATATACTTGAAGAAATAGAAAAGAGGATCCCAGGTTTTCCAATAGTTTTACATGGGTCATCTTCAGTTCCTCAGGAATATGTTGAGCTTTGTAATAAGTATGGTGGTAGACTTGAGGGTGCAGTTGGAGTTCCTGAAGACCAGTTACGTAGAGCAGCGAAATCTGCGGTCTGTAAGATCAATATTGATACTGATGGTAGACTTGTTGTTACCGCAAAAATAAGACAGATTTTTTATGAACAACCTGAAGTTTTTGATCCCAGGAAGTATCTTGGGCCTGCAAGAGAAGCCTTGAAAGAATTAATTATTCACAAAAACAAGAATGTGCTTGGTAGTGCAGGGCAAGGATAGAGGTGGGTATTAGAACTTTGATAAGGATTGTGTGATTTTGATAAATCAGGTATCTTTTGGAAATTTTATGTGATAGAGAGATTGACTGAAATTAGCTGAAAGTTATTACAGAAAAAGCAGGGTTTGTTGACCCTGCTTTTTCTATGTCCGAGGCGCTTCCCTAGAATCGTGTGTAGCTTTTTACTTGACAATAATTTTTTCTTGTGTTATAATCCGCACTTATTTAAAAGGAGAGTAAAATGGATTTTTTAGAGCTCGTTAAGAAAAGGTTTAGTTTAAGGAAGTATTCTTCGAAAAAAATTGACAGGGAATTGATAGAAAAATGTCTGGAGGCGGCCAGGCTTGCGCCGTCTGCGTGCAACTCCCAGCCCTGGTATTTCATCGTGGTTGATGATGAAAAGTTAAAAAATGATCTTGCTGATATAGCTTTTTCCGGAATATACTCGTCGAACTCATTTGCTAAAAAGGCCCCTGTTCTTGTGGTTGTAGTTAATGAGAAATCGAACTATGTGGCGAGGGTTGGGGGATTTCTAAGAGGTACACAGTACAGTTTAATTGATATAGGGATTGCAGTTGAGCATTTTGTATTGCAGGCTCAGGAACTTGGAATTGGTACCTGCTGGCTTGGTTGGTTTAACGAGAAAGGGGTAAAAAGATACCTGGGAATTCCAAAGTCTAAGAAGGTGGAGGCAATAGTTTCTATGGGATATCCTCCTGAGGGGGTTGTTCCCGGAGAGAAAAAAAGGAAAAATCTGGATGAAATAAGAAAATATTTTACAGGAGAGAGGTAAGAGCCATGCCAAATTCATATTTGCCAAAAATTAGAAATATAGGTCTGGTTGCTCATATCGACGCAGGTAAAACAACAACTACTGAAAGATTGCTATTCTTCACAGGAAAAACCTATAAAATCGGAGAGGTACATGATGGACAGGCAGTAATGGACTTTTTGAAGCAGGAACAGGAGCGTGGGATAACCATTTCCTCTGCTGCAATTACCACGAGCTGGAAAGGACATCAGATTAACATTATTGATACACCAGGGCATATAGATTTTACGATAGAAGTTGAGAGGTCTCTCAGAGTTCTCGATGGGATTGTCATGATATTTTGTGCTGTTGGGGGAGTTGAGCCTCAGAGCGAGACAGTTTGGCACCAGGCGGATAAATACAAAGTCCCTCGTATTGCGTTTGTCAATAAAATGGATAGACAGGGAGCAGACTTCTTTCATGTTGTGGAGATGATGAATGAGATGCTGGGTGCTAATGCGATTGCTTACCAGTTACCCGTTGGAAAAGAAGGTGATTTCAGTGGTATGATCGATTTGGTGAATATGAAGTATATTACATATAAAGACTTGGATATGTTTGTTGAAGCAATACCTGAAAGTTTTGAGGAAAAAGCCCTTGAGTATCGGGAATACATGATTGAAAAGCTTGCTGACTTTGATGAAGAACTGATGGAAAAATATCTTAACGATGAGCGGATAACAACTGAGGATATAAAGAGGGCTACAAGGCATGCGGTGCTATCATTGTGTGTCACCCCTGTGTTCTGTGGCTCTGCATTTAAGAATAAAGGATGCCGACCTCTTTTGGATGCGATAGTTGATTATCTTCCTTCACCGATTGATAGAGGAATTATTACGGGTAGCGATGTGAATAATCCCGAAACAGTAATTTCGAGGATACCATCCGTTACAGAACCGTTTTCTGCTCTTGCCTTTAAGATTACCAATGATATTTATGTGGGGCAGCAAACTTTCATAAGAGTTTATTCAGGGGAAATAAAGACAGGGGATCTCGTTTTAAACTCGACAAAAAATAAGACGGAAAGAATTGGAAGAATACTAAGAATTCACGCGGATGAGCGGGAGGAAGTTTCAGTCTTAAAAGCAGGTGATATAGGGGCATTGATAGGAACCAAAGTAACCACAACGGGTGACACTCTTTGTGATCCAAACAACCCTATTATTCTGGAGAAAATTCATGTACCTGATACAGTTATCGATCTAAAGGTTGAACCTATGACGCCAAAGGAAAGAGAAAAACTTTCATTTGCTCTGAATAAGCTTTCTCTCGAAGATCCTTCTTTTAAAGTTAGGTTTGATGAAGAAACTGAGGAAACTATCATCTCAGGCATGGGGGAATTGCATCTTGAAATAATAGTTGATCGTTTAAAGACAGATTTCAACCTTGATATCAAAGTTGGACAGCCAGCTGTGGCGTTTCGTGAAACAATTACAGAAGAATTCAGGCATGAATACAAGTATAAAAAACAAACAGGAGGTAGAGGACAATACGCTCACATAATTTACCGTATTGAACCTAATCCTGATGGTGGACTGGATTTTGTAAACCATGTTAAGGGAGGTAATATCCCGAAAGAGTTTATACCAGCTATTGAAAAGGGCTTTATGGAAATTGCTGAGAAAGGTGTATATGCGGGTTATCCCCTGGTTGATGTTAGATTCGTTCTTGTAGATGGTTCCTACCATCCTGTTGACTCAAGTGATATGGCTTATAGGATTTGTACTATTCAGGCCCTGAAAGAATCAATAGTAAAAGCTGGTCCACGACTTCTTGAGCCAATAATGAAAATAGAGATAAATACCCCTGATGAATATATGGGTGATATTATCGGTGATATAAATCGTAGGAGAGGAAAAATTGAGAAAATGAGAAGGTACAGAAAAGGCTCTCAGAAACTTACGGGCACTGTTCCGCTGATGGAGATGTTTGGATATGCTTCTACGTTAAGAACTCTCTCAAGTGGACGGGCAAGCTATTCTATGGAGTTTTTGCGTTATGAATTGCTTCCACCGAATATCGAAGAGAAGATTGTTGAGGAATCCCGAAAGAGGAAAAAATAGGAAAGTAATTTTTTAATATAAGTAAGAAATTGATGTCTTAATTATCGTAGATGATGAGCAAATCGGTTGTCTATTAAGCTTTTAATCTGGTAGTTGTATTAATTCTAAGATCTCTCACTTACTACAAATAGAAGTGAAAGAGAATCTCGTTATTTGGTTTAGGAGGTAAGGAGCTTTTTTACTTTGTCTTCTATGACTTTTTCATTGCCCGAACCCACCTTGAAATCACAAATCTTTCCATCCTTATCAATGATGAAGATAGTAGGTATGCCATGTACACCATAGGCTTCAAAAACAGTTTTATCAGTAGCGACTGCTACAGGATATTTGATTTTAAAGCGTTTGAGAAACTCGTCTATTAACTTAACCTCTTCATCGGGAGATACGTTTTCCACTTTTCTAATATCATCCCTGTATGTTCCATATAATCTGGTATATCCTATTATAATAATATCCTTGGTTTTGTACTTATCGTGGAGCTTTACAAGATGGGGAATTACAGCTCTACATGGACCACACCACGGAGCAAAGAAATCTATGATAAGGATTTTACCTCTCAGCCTGTTTACATTGAGGGCAGGGGAGTTTAGCCAGTATTTCGCCTCGAGTGGTGGGGCAGTAGTACCTATAAGGTTCAATTTTTTTAAGCTGTATTCCAGAGAACTCGTAGTTTCTCCTTTTTCTTTTAGCTTTGCAATTGCATCCTGGAGAATTTTCTGGGATTGTTTGAGGTTCCCTTTCTCTCTGGCAATGTCTGCCAGGTTTTCATAAATATATGGTACATATCTTTTGTATTTTTCAGGGATATTGTTTTCGTGTACAAATTTTTTGCACAGTGTTTCCTCCGTATCAATGTCTTCGGTTGCCCAAATAAGCCTTAACAAAGCCTTGAAGTAGTCTTCATTTTTCTTGACTTTGTCTTCGATTTCCTGGAAAGTTTTAAGAGCAGTTTGATAATCATCTTTTGACAATAGTATTAAGACCTTCAGTAATTTAGCTTCTGATAAGAACTCTCCGTTTTGGTCTATTATCCAGTTTGCTTTTTCGAGAGCTTCGTCAAGTTTACCCATGTCTAACAAAGCCTTAGCTCGCCAGTATTCAGTGCCCTCAGTTAGCTTTGTATTCTCGTATTTTTTGAGGAATTCTTTACGTAGAGAGTCAGCTTCTCGGTTGATGATAGAGTAATCCGTACCAGCGGGAGCGGCTTTTTTAATCTCCTCAATTTTTTGTTTCAGTGTTTTGTAATCTTCTGCCATCTGTTTTACTATTTGGTTTTCCTTATTCGAGCAGGCTATTAGTGACATTAACAAAGCGGTGGTAATAAAAAAGAATACCTTTTTACCCATCCTTGCCTCCTTATGTTTCATAACGGGTAGATTGTACACGTAAGGAAATTAATAGGTCATGAGTTTAAAGTCAAATTTGTAAAGCTTATTCATACTAAAAGTATCTTTCTCCTCGATCAGGCAGTATCACGACTGCATTTACATTTTTCTTATCTTTTAGATATTTTATTGCTCCATCCAGTATTGCACCGCTTGAAAGTCCTGCAAGTATACCTTCATTCTTAGCCAGGATATCTGAGGTTCTATTTGCCTCATAAGAGGTTACATTTATTATCTCATCGATTAGTAGGGGGTCAAAAATTTTGGGAACTCTCGATACTTTGAGATTTTTGAGCCCTTCTATTGGATCATCTGGATAAGGTTCTATTCCGACAACCTTAATATCTGGTATTTTTTCTTTAAGATATTTTCCTATACCAATGATTGTTCCAGTAGTGCCTATCCCTGCAAATAAGTAGTCAATCCTTTCTTCTCTCATCTGAGTTAGGATTTCGGGGCCTGTGCTATAGTAGTGGGCAAGTAAGTTGTATTTGTTATCAAATTGGTTTGGAATAAAATATTTTTCGGGATTCCTCTCATATAGGCTGCGTGCAGTTTCAATGGCTCCATCAGTTCCATATTTACCAGGCGTGAAAACCGTTTCAGCTCCGAATGCTTTGATCACTTTTAGTTTATTGGGGCTTGTCGTATCCGGAAGCACAATTTTGACTTTTATACCGATAGCGGATCCTATCATTGCCAGAGCAATTCCCATATTTCCAGATGTCGCCTCAAGAATTGTTTTTTCTGAGGTTAGCTGGCCTTTTTGAAGAGCATTTTGTATCATGAATAGTGCAGGTCTGTCTTTTATGGAACCACCGGGATTAAGGCCTTCGTATTTGGCGTAGATCGAAACGTTAGCAGAGGGATTTATCCATTTCAGCTTAATTAAAGGCGTGTTGCCAATAGAGTCTAATAAATACATAATGCCCCCTTATTTGTTTAGCTTTTATTGATGGGAGGGAAAATTATGTTACTTACAACAGTATTTTTTTGTTATTATGGAATAGGCTTCCCTGAAGGGGATACCTTTTTCCATAGATAATTTATATGCTTCCTCTACGGAGAATAGCTCATCTGTTAAAAGTTTTTTTGCTCTTTTCCTGTCTACCTTAACAAACTGGAAAACATGCGTAGCTACTTCTAGCGATGTTAGTACTATGTGGAAACTTTTGATGATGGCCTCTTTCTGGAGCTGAAAGTCCCGGTGATAACCACTGATTAGATTCGAAGAGATGTTTTTTACCTGTTGTTCTAGGGAGTTTATGACATGGTGATTTGCCCGCGTGATCTCAAACACGTCCGGATTGGTTTTGTGTGGCATTATGGAACTTCCGGTGCAAATACTTTTTTCAAGAATAAATACGCCAATTTCTGGCATACTGTAAAAGATAATATCTGTAGCAAGTTTGTTTAAATCAAAAGATATCAGGCTCAGAGTGTGTATAATGTCGGCTTCGAATTTACCTCGTGAATTCATGCAGTAGATAGGATTTTTCTGTATCCTTTTAAAATTTAGAAGTCTGGCTGTAAAACCTCTATCGATCTTAGCTGGTAATCCGTATCCAGCTCCCGCTCCAAGAGGGGACTGGTCAATGAGATCTAGAGTTGAGAGCAATCTCCTTTTGTTGTCTTTCATAGAGTCAATCCAGCATTCTGCCCACATTCCTACGGTTGTTGGCATAGCTTTTCGAGTGTGAGTGTAGCCGGGAATTCTTATTCGGCCGAATTTTTTCCTGAAATCCTTTAGAACCATCTGGAAATTTTCTATCTGCTTTACAATCTCCTTTAATTTATCTTTGTAGTAGAGCCTTAAAGCGGTCAGCACCTGGTCGTTTCTTGATCTGTACATGTGGATTTTTTTTCCTGCTTCCCCGACTTTTGCCACGAGATAGTTTTCTATGGCTGTATGGCAATCTTCCTGTTCTGGTGTTATTTCGAATTTCCCCGACTCGCTTAATTTTATAATGTTGTTAAGCTCGTCAGTTATCCTGGAAAGCTCATCTTCGGAATAAATCCCTACTTTATGTAACATCCTGGCATGGGCAATGGTTGCTAGGCAATCGTATTTTACCAGTACCATGTCAACAAGGTAGTCGTTTCCGACGGTGAATTTTTCTACCAAAGAGCTTATTTTGTAGCCCTTATCCCACAGTTTTCTATTTGAACCTTCTCCTCCACTCATAAGGATTCCTCTTTTTTAACACCAGGTTATGAGCTTTTAGTCTTATAGCATTTATATTTATAAAGCCTGTAGAATCCGTGGGATCGAAACCACCTTCTACTTCCATACTTGATAAATCCTGATCGTAAAGGGATGTAGGGGACTTCCTTCCCATTACAACGACATTTCCTTTAAACAATTTTAAGGTTACGACGCCGTCGATAGCTTCCTGTGCTTTCTCAAATGCTGCCATAAGAAAATCCATCTCGGGAGAAAACCAGTATCCATTGTAAATAAGTTCCGAGAACTTGGGGATTAGCATGTCTCTGAGGTGCATTACCTCTTTGTCCATAGCGATTCCTTCAATGTCTTCATGGGCTTTCCATAAAATCGTAGCTCCGGGAGTTTCATATACGCCTCTCGATTTGATTCCAATGTACCTGTTTTCAACCATATCTACAATGCCGATGCCGTGTTTGCTGCCCAATTCATTGAGATACATGAATAATTCAAGAGGATCAGTTTTTACCGTGTTGGTTCTTCTATTTACGACTTTGGTTGGGAACCCATCTTTGAAATGAATTTCGATGATATCTTCTTCATCAGGGGTGTTTTTCAGTAGGGTGGTTCTTGTGAAGATATTTTCCGGAGGGGGGAAATCTGGATCTTCAAGTATTCCAGCCTCATGACTTATATGCATAAGATTCTCATCCTCGCTGTAAGGCTTATCTTTTGTGGCTTTAACTGGTATGTTGTGCTTTTGTGCCCATTTAATTAAATCTGATCTTCCTTTGAACTGGGAGAGAAATTCTGGATCCCTCCATGGAGCAATGACTTTTATATCGGGTTTGAGAGCGTAGTATGTTAGTTCGAATCTTACCTGATCATTGCCTTTTCCTGTTGCTCCATGCGCTACATACTCAGCACCTTCCTTTTCGGCAATCTCTATTTGTTTTTTTGCAAGCAAAGGCCTTGCAAGAGCTGTTCCCAGAAGATATCTTTTTTCATAAAGTGCATTGCCTCGGAGAGCAGGGTAAATAAAATCGGTAACAAATTCTCTCATTAAATCTTCTATGTACACCTTTTTTGCTCCAGTGCTCAGGGCTTTTTTCCGGGTTTCTTCGAAATCGTCAGCCTGCCCCACATTTCCGACGAAACATATTACTGAAAAACCTTTGAGAGACAGCCATTTTAGAATTACTGACGTATCAAGTCCACCACTGTAAGCTAACACAACCTTTTTATTTTGCATTTTTTATTCCTCCTCTATGTTTGATAACTCAATTATTACTGCTTCTTCATCGCAGTATCCAGGAAATTTTGGACAGTTGACGCAATCTTTCCAGATTTTGTATGGAAGGTCATCTTTTGAGATTTCTTTAAAGCCTAATTTCTTAAAGAAATTAGGTTGCATTGTTAAAGCAAAAACCTTCTTAATTCCGAGTTCTTTTGCTTCTCTCAGAAGGTATCTCACTATCTTCGCGCCCACTCCGTTTCCATGGTGTCTCGAGTCAACTGCCAGAGATCTAATTTCTGCAATGTCCTCCCAGTGAACTTTTAACGCTCCACAGCCTATTACTTCGTTATTATGTTTCACCACAATGTATTCTCTTATGTGTTCATAGGTGTAGCTTTTTGATATGCCGAGCATTATCCCTTTTGCGGCAAAGCTATTGACAAGGTTTACAATTGCTTCTACATCTTTTACTTTTGCTTTCTCAATCATAATTGTACCTCACGAAAGTATAGCTTTTTCAAGCTTTGAAACTGCTTCTTCAATCTGCTCTTTTGTTGTAATAAGCGGTGGGAGCAACCTGATAGTTGTCTCACCGCTCTTGCATACAAGTAGTCCATTTTCGAGGCATTTTTGAATGATAGGCTCCGGATTCTTGTTAAATTCGACACCGATCATAAAACCTCTTCCTCGAATATCAATAATTCCATTTGTTCTTTCCTTGAGTTTTTCCAGTAATGATTTTAAGTATTCTCCATTGGTCCTGACATTGTTTAATAAATTTTTGTCACTTGTTCTTTTTACGACTTCTATTGCAACAGCTGTAGTGACAGGATTCCCACCAAAAGTTGAACCATGCTCCCCGGGATTGATGTTTTCTCCAACTTTACTTGTTGTCAAGATAGCTCCTATTGGAAGCCCGCCAGCAAGAGGTTTAGCAATGGTCATTATGTCCGGTGTTACGCCAAAGTATTCGTGTGCGGAAAAGTAACCGGTTCGCCCCAGCCCACATTGTATTTCATCAAAGATAAGCAAGAAGTTGTGTTCTCGAGAAAGTTCTTTTAATTCCAGGATAAAATCCTTTTCTGCTGGATTTATTCCCCCCTCTCCTTGAATTGGTTCTAAGATCACGGCGCATGTTTTTTGTGAGATGAGTTTCTTTACAGAGTTTATGTTATTCAATTCCGCGAATTTAAATCCATCAAGCATTGGTTCAAAACCCTTCCAATACTTTTCATTCCCTGTGGCAGATAGAGCTCCCATGCTTCGCCCATGAAAAGATTTTTTGAAGCTGATTATTTCGTAGCAGTCCGCCCCTTTGTTTGTATGACCCCACTTGCGTGCGAACTTTATTGCGGTTTCGACCGATTCTGCTCCACTATTGCAGAAGAAAACTTTTTCTGCGAATGTTTTCTGAGTTAATAACAATGCAAGCTCTATATGTGGGGGAGAATGGTAGAGGTTTGAACAGTGCCATAATTTTTCAATTTGTTTTTTTGCTGCTTCAACGAGGTCCTGGTGGCAATGTCCGAGTGACGAAGCCCCTATCCCGGAAATGAAGTCTATGTAGGGTTTCCCACTGGTATCGTAAAGATAGACTCCTTTTCCTCTTTCGAAGACAATGTCTGGTCGCTTATAGGAATGGATCAAAGTTCTTTTGGCTATCTCAGGTAGATTTTGAGTATTCATTTACTCCTCCGCTTATAAGGGTTAATGGCACTTTTTCTTTTCTCAGAATTTTTGAGATAACGTCTGGACAACTCCAGTTAGTAATAATTGCTTCTTCCACTCCAGATTTGATACTTTTTAATATTGATAATAGCTTTGCAGCCATGCCATCTTTCACGATTCCAGATTTTATTAGATTGTTTATTTCTGTTACACTTAGTTTCTCAATTAACTTGTCTTCTATAACGACTCCTGGAACATCTGATATAAAGATCAATTTGTTAACTGATAAACTTGCTGCTATGGCGGCAGCTGCCTCGTCAGCGTTTACATTGTATTTAAAACCGATGCTATTTTTGGAGATAGGAGAAATTACTGGTATCCAGCTCCTCTCTAAGTATTTTAGAAGTATACTTGTGTTTACGCTGACGATTTCTCCGACAAAGTGTGCCTGATATCCCTTTATTTCTTTTGGTTTTACTTCGAAAAGATTGTGTTTCCAGCCAGAGAGACCAATAGCCGGTACTCCCTTTTTTATCCAGAAAGAGACTATGCGGCTATTTATTTTATTTGTTATTACTTCG
>Ga0190359_1002739_pt1 | contig 10438 bp, 5 predicted proteins | sample 48721823_MG_FD_161269 | JGI IMG/M metagenome (GOLD analysis project Ga0190359, IMG submission 161269) | Hydrothermal vent microbial mat bacterial communities from Southern Trench, Guaymas Basin, Mexico - 4872-18-2-3_MG | ecosystem: Environmental > Aquatic > Marine > Hydrothermal vents > Microbial...
AGGCTTGCTACTTCGATGTCGTCTCTCCGCATCCTGGTGGTGCAGCAGCTGCCAAGGGTGGGGTTGTTCGCCCATTAAAGCGGATCGTGAGATGGGTTTAGACCGTCGTGAGACAGGTTTGTTGCTAACTTCTAGAAGCGTTGATGCCTGAAGGGAAAGGCCCTTTAGTACGAGAGGAACAGGGGCCTGAAGCCACTAGTTTACCAGTTGTCCGACAGGGCAATGCTGGGCAGCCACGCTTTAAGAGATAAATGCTGAAAGCATCTAAGCATGAAGCTCACCCTAAGACGAGGCATCATAGAGCTCGAATAGAAGATTCGTTTGATAGGGCTAAGGTGTAAGCATGAAGCTTCGGCGACATGTTCAGCCTGTAGCTACTAATCGCTCGTTTGCTGGCTCAATCGTTAGACAGATTGCGTAGAAAAACCATTATTTATATGTTCAGAGTAGTGATGGTTTGACGGCCAAAGCGGTGGGGAAACACCCGGTCTCATCTCGAACCCGGCAGTTAAGCTCACCTGCGTAATCCTCAGTACCATGATGCGCGAGCTCATGGGATGATTACCCTCCTGAGAGGGCTTGAACCTTTGGACTAGGTGGAGAGCCTCGGTTAAGTTCTTCGGAACTTTTCTGCGGTAAACTTCACTGCTTGAAATCCTTTGGTTCTCGGTACGCTGTCAAGCCATCTTACAATTTACTTTTAACTTACTTTTTTTTATTTTAGAATATCATATATATCCATCTTTTGTCGATAAAAATATCAAAAAAGCTATAAATGGTGACATACAAATATATATCAGTAAGAATTTTGGGTAGAAGAGGTGAGTCATGAATAAAAAAACAATGGTAATTAGTGTTGTTTTTGTAATGTTATGTTTTATCATGCCATGGTTTGGTGTTGCTAGTCAAAATATCTTAAAAACTGAAGAGCACTCATATGTTGTTACATCAACAAATGAAATAAAAGAAGAAGTTCCAGTAATTGGATTTGGGGATGAAGTTGGCGTTTGGATTTATACAAAATACAATGGGCAAACAGATGAAGAAAAGCTAGATATTGATCTTAATACTTTCAAACTGATGCTGAGTGGAGGCGGGTTTAAACAATATCATTTAACTTTAGAAAACAAAGATGACACTTTGGTAAGTTTGCAGTTTGTAAGAACAAAAATATTTCTGGAGGATGGATCGGAGGTTGATGTTTTACAAACAAAATTTATTGTAGAAACTCAAAGCGACACAACCGAAGATTTTGAGGTGTCTTTAGAAGTAAGATTTCCATTTTCATCTCTAGACACAAGAGGGCGATCAGTCAATTCAGTAATTGAAAATCCTCTTGGAGACCGATTACTTACTCTATTAAATAATCTTAAACAGTTTACTCATAAACTCAAAAACAGTCTCATTCAATCTCTTCAAAATTTATTTGAGCGTTTTTCCGTTCCAAATGAACCAACTTTTTCAACCATTGGGGAGTCATATTTTGATATGAGGATAGGATATGCATCTCCAGAGAATGATGAAGGTCCGAGAAGAGTGGAGACAAGATTCTTTTTTGGCAGAACCAAACTTACAGATCCTCAAGTATTTAGAATGAAAATATCTCCAACCAATATGGATGATGATGCTAAAATATCATATTTTAATAGTTATTTAACAGTTGATGAGTCAGGATCAGAGATTTTTTATAGAACATTCTCTGTTGATTTTGATCCTGCTGCTGAATTACAAGTGACTTCAATTCCGCGACAGGCAAAGATATCGTATAACTTTGGACATAGCGCAGGCCGCTCTACAGAAATTTCTTTTCGTGCCCAAGGTGGTGCATTAGATAATATCATTCAAAGATTTGTTATCGACCCGCTTCCTGAGTACATGTCTTTTGACCTTACTGTTCTTGGAGAAAGATCATTTACTTATGAAAGCGACCAGTCATATTCAGTTACATATATGGTCGACTCAGTCCAAGATGGAAATTTAGTTAAATTAGATTTGGAAGATCTCCCAACAATAATGAAAGTAAGTTGGGGATTAAAATTAAATTTACTGGAAAAAAGCTGCTCTGGAGTAATAGATCTTGACATGTCAAGCGATATTGGTGCTGCAAGATTATATTTACAAGGAAGTGAAAAACCATTTATCTCAGTAAACCATTTTCCAAAAAAATTTTTATTGAAGGGCTATCTTGATGTAACTTCTCTATATGGCTATGTAAGCTTATCTGTAAATGCTGATGATACTACAACTGTCTCTGTGCCTTTAGCATTTGACAAATGGGAGATCACAGCAAATCTAAGAATAAATCATGGTTATGGACGAGTATCTTTCGATTTACCTTCTGGAGAAAGTCCACATGTAATGCTTGGTCTGGATACAAATGGCGGTTCTTTATTTGGTCTAGATGTCATAGTGACTGATACATCAATAGATAAAGATGTACTGTCGATAACTGTAGAAGCACTTGCAACTGATGATTTGATGATATCTTTTGATAATAACGGCGGTAAAATTGAAAATGTTGATTTTAATGGGTTGATTACCAAATTATTAAACCTGTATGTTGCAGTGGATTTTAAGGGAATAAATTTTGATTTAGAAGGGTCTTGGGATATTGGTGATGGTTGCGAATTTTCAATAAAAGCTAACCAAGAAATGTCATTAAATCTTGATGAGTTAGAATTTGATGGAATGAAATTGTCTGGTACTCTTGCATTGCATCCTGATAGTTCTGTGCAAGTTGAATGGGATCGAGATAAGCAAGGATTTTTTATGATTTCGTCACATGCTATTGATGTAGACACCGCAGTTGATTTTACATTTGTCGATCAAAATTCAAATCAAGTGAATATTTACGCAAAACTTGTGTTAAATCCAAATTGTATTGTAAAATTTGATTGGGATTGGGATCAAACTGGTCATTTCACAGTATTTACAAATGAGTTCCTTAAAGAATTACAATTCAAGGTGGGATACAAATACAGTCCAGAGCAACAGGAATATCAGTATGGTTTCAACATACAAGCACAAGATGTGAGCATAATAAGAACTATTCAATGGGATACTGAAAATGGAATTGTTCCTAGGATATGGATACTTGGAGATGAGCCATTGCCAGGAGATTGGGATGTATGGTTGCTTTGGAATTATGAGTGGTATGAGGTGAAATAAAAATGAAAAATACTTTATTTGTGAGAAAAGCTGTTGTTGTTCTTATTGTAATCCTTTTTTCTCTTACTACACAAGCAACTGTTATTAATACAAATGAAATACAATTAAAAACAAAAACTACTTCAGGTGGAGGATCGACTTTTGAGTGGGAGGATGATTTTTTTGATGAAAGTAAAATCGATATAAGTTTGTCCTATAATTATATTGTAGATAAAAGCACTGGGACAGTAATAATGAAAGACACCTTTGATGCATGGTATAATCAAGATTGGACAAGAATGAAACCAATCACAATAAATAACAGAGGCGGTACAACTTTTCAAGATTATGTCCTAGATATGACAGTTTATTATGATTCAAATATGCAATCAGATTTCAGAGATCTTCGTTTTACCGATGATAAAGGCAATGATTTGTATTATTGGATTGGTGAAAAGGTACCTGGAGAAACAGCCAATGTTTTTGTCAGAGTCCCTGCAATCCCGCCAGGAGATATAACAATTTACATGTTCTATGGTGATCCAACTTCAACAGATGAGAGTAACTTTGATATGATTTTTACATGGGATGATAGAACAAACCCTGATTTAATGATTTCATATAAAAATTATAAAGAAGGTGCATGGGATCCAGATGTTGCATTTGGTGGGAATCGTTTTCTAGTTGCATGGGAAGAGGGCCTTGGTCCTGAAGACATTCCGTATGAAGGTCAGAGATTAGTATCTCGACAAATTCACGGAAGAACATATGATTCTGATGGCAAGAATCCTTATCCAAACCCAAGTGATGATCTTGATTTATACATCAGCTCTGGCCCAAATGATGTTAGTTATCATGCAGAGAACCCGTCGATAGCTTATGGGAATGGTAAATTTTTTGTTGCCTATGAATATAATGTCATTGCAGAAGGACGTTATGCCGTTGATGTCAGAGGGGCTTTGATTGACTCTAGTGGAACAATAACAAAGAGATTTACTATTAGTGATGCGACTTTGGGCCAATATGATCCCTGTGTGGCCTATGCAAATGGAAAATTCTTTGTAGTTTGGGAAGACGCTAGAGATACAAGCAGCAATTACGATGTATATGGTCGCATTTTTGATATTAATGGAAATCCTCTGGGTAGTGATTTTCAGGTAGTTTCAGGGGCTAATTGCCAAGATGAGCCATGGATTTGTGCAGACAGTCAAGGGAATTTTATGGTGGTTTATGAAGATGGGTTTGATCCTGTGATTGGGCCGTTTAGTCTCTATGCTCAGAGATATGACAACAATGGAAACAAGTTAGGCTCACGAATTACAATAGCAGAAGGCTCTTCATCAAAAGATAATATTTTCCCTTCAGTTACTTACTGTCCACAAACCGAGAGATATTTTGTAGCTTGGAATGATGGTGATATTAGTGCCGATCCAAATGTTCGATCAAGCTATGACGGCAATGTGTGGGGGAAGATATTAGATAAATTTGGGAATGTTGTTTATGACAATTTTATCGTTCAAGCAGGTAGCCAGTACATCAGAACAGATGTAGTACCTTACCTTAATACATTATTCTTTGTTGCATTTGATGGTGGCAGTGATCTTTGGGGATGTCTAGTTTCTTCTGATGGAGCCGTTCAAACTGAAGAGCACATGCTGTCTGATGGATCTTCTCAACAAGTGGATTGGAATAATCTTGCTGTTGGAAATGGAAAGATATTTGCAACTTGGGAGGATGAACGCGATCAGGCTAGCAATTATGCTGATGCTTTTGGAAGTGTATGGCATATTTACAAATCTACTGGATCGCCTGATGTAACATATAATTTTGGCGAGGAAAAACAGATTATTACGCAAGCCGTAGTTGTGTCATCTGCTATAAATCCAGGTGGTAGTTTCTTGGAGTGGGAGGAGTTTGATGCCAAATACAGTACACCAATTGGTAACATTCAGTTTGATATTTTAAACTCTCAAGGAACACAAGTATTAATGCAGAACATCAATCCCGGGAAGGACATATCGAGTATAGGAGACTCAACAATTCGTTTACGATCAACGTTTACACGAGCTATACCTAAAGATACACCTGTACTTGATAAGTGGAGCGTAAGTTGGATTGGAGCTGATATGGATCCACCATGGACTGAGTATGAATTAATACCATCAGATCCGAATGGACAAAATGGTTGGTATACCATTAATGTGGAGGTTCATTTTGATGCCCATGATGATGTATCTCCACCTGAGGATATTGTTACTTACTACAAAATCAACGATGGTCAGCAAAAGATCTATAGTTTTCAGAACCCTCCAAAGATTTCTGCAGATGGGAAGAACAATAAAATAGAATATTGGTCAGTGGACACTGCAGAAAATGAAGAAACACATAATATTTTACAAGGTATTAAAATTGATAAATCAAGTCCGACTGTTGTGATTGTAACTCCACAATGGGGAAGAATTCAACCTGGTGATGTTAAAGTAAGTGGAACAGTAGGTGAGACAGTATCTGGAGTTGATAGAGTGGAGATTTGGTTTAATGGCGGTAAAATTAATGAAGATCAGATTCAAGTATCGGCGAACAAAGACTACTATGAATGGCATTTTACTGCAGAAAAGTGGCAACAGTATGATATTGAAGTATGGGTATATGACGAAGCAGGTAATGTTGGTAAATCATATGTAACTGTAACCTGTCCAAGAGCAAGAACATTTGATCTATTGACTAATGAATTTCTAGAAAAACTGCTATTTCGTTTCCCATTATTTGAGCAATTATTTGCTCATCTTTTTTAATCTTATATTTACTAAAAAAATTAAATACAAAGTTTTAAATAATATTATAAGTAATATGTATTATATTCCTGTAAGGAATGGAATAATATTTCGGGGAGCAATTTATGAAAAAACAGATCGTCTGTTTGATTTTCATTGTTGTGCTGATTACTAGCACTTTTCAAAGCGTCTCTAGTAGCAGCATACAAGATAATTCAAATATATCAATTTCTTCTGACGTTATTGCTTTTTCCGAGGCAGTTTTAAAGGAAAAAGATTCGTATCTTTCTGTTAAGATTGATGGAGTAACATCGTACTTAGCAAGGCCTGGAGAGCCAATACTTCCTGTTTTTATAAAAACTTTTACATTCCCACTTGGCACAAAGATATTTGATGTGATTTGCAGGCCAGAAAATGTATACGAAACAAAAATTAATGGGAAGATTAGCCCTGCTCCAGCACCAAGTCCAAAATTCTCAATAAAAACAAGTCCGAAATTAAATGATGATTTTGAAAATAATGACATCTATTCTAGTACAGATACTTATCCAAATAGTTGGTTTGACTATAGAATTACTTGTGGCATACAAGATGAAAAAAATTTAGTTTTTCTAACAATTAGGTTATATCCTATTCGTTACTCGCCAGGTAACAATTTACTTTATCAGACAAAAAGCTTTGATGTAAAAATAAAATATGACGAATCTAACAAAATAAAAAACTTTGCAGACAAATATGATATGGTTATTATAGCCCCAAAAAAGTGGTCAAAACCTTTACAACCTCTAATAGATCATAAAAATACTGTTGGAATTAAGACCTTTTTAAAAACTACTGAGTCAGTCTGTAGGCGACCTATTTTGGGCGGTTATGAAGGGCGCGATGATGCTGAGAAAGTAAAATACTTCATCAAGGATGCAATAGAAACATATGGTATAAAATACGTTCTTTTAGTTGGCGGAAGGGTCGGTCAGCTATATAGGTGGAATGTACCTGTTAGATATTCCAATATTGATGAAGGAAGTTTTTGGGAAAGAAGTTTTTTAAGCGATCTGTATTTTGCCGATATCTACCGTTATAATAACGACACAAAAGAATATGAATTTGATGATTGGGATTCTGATGGAGATGGCATATTTTCTGAATGGAGATTGTATGAGGATCCAGATGATATAATAGATTTTAATCCAGATGTGTATCTTGGGCGTTTAGCCTGTAGAAATAAAAACGAAGTCAAACTTCTTGTAAACAAAATAATTTCTTATGAGACAAATACATTTGGCAAAGAATGGTTTAAAAACATCGTTCTTGTTGGAGGAGATACATTTCCCACTACAAATTCAAGTAGTATAGATTATCCGTATTATGAGGGTGAAATTGAAACAAGAACTGGTGGCGATTATCTTATGCCACTTGGTTTTAATTCGACAGAGCTCTTCACATCAACTGGCAATCTTACCGGTGCTGATGACATAATAAATGCCATTGACAAAGGTTCAGGATTTCTTTACTTTTCAGGTCATGCAAATCCTTTGGTTTGGTCAACGCATCCACCTAATTCTAAGGATGATATGTGGGTTGATTTTTATAACTCAGAAATGAGGATTTTAGACAACTCAGATAAACTTCCAATTTGTGTTGTTGGTGGTTGTCATAATAGTCAGTTTGACGTAACAAATCTAAACTTAATTACAGGTTTTTTGAAAGAGAGATTAAGATATTTCAAAGAACCAGGTTATGATTACGATGAAGGAGGATTTTGGAAGGCTGAATGGGCTTCACGTTGTTGGAGTTGGAATCTTGTGGTTCAAAAAGGCGGATCAATTGCTACAATAGGCAACACGGGTTTAGGATATGCGAATATGGGATATTATCTTATTACTGATGGTTTAACAGGGGATGGGTGGATTACATCTCACTTTTTTAAGGTTTATCATGATCTTGTGTTGGAAGGTAATGATACATTAGGTCAAATTCATACAAAAACAGTTTCAGATTTTATTAATGAATTTGAAGTGGGTAAGGACCAAATTGATACAAAAACTGTCCAACAATGGGTTTTACTAGGCGATCCAAGCCTTAAGATAGGCGGATATCCTCCTATTATTTAATCTTACTTTCTTAAATACATAATAAAGCAAATAATTACAATTAATATTATTACAATTATAATTATTTCAAAACCAGGTATAACCAATTTATCCTTTTTACTTCCACCGTTATTGTCTGCCCCTCCATTAGATCCGCTATTTTCTGTTACCACTGTTACTAATATTGTGTCTTTTGATTGTTCCCCATAATTGTCTGTTACTGTTAATTCAACTGTATATGTTCCTGCTGTACTGTAAACGTGTTCAACCGTTGTACCCTCTGCCGTCTCACCATCACCAAAAGACCAGTAATATTTTGTTATACTATCTCCTGCATCCGAATCATAACTATTGGATCCATCGAAAGTAACAGTGTTATTGGCAACTCCATTATATGGCCCGCCAGCATCTGCTGTTGGGGGATTATTTTCGGAATTTTGTTCAGGGTTTATAATAACAGTTTTTGTAACTGAGGATGACCAACTCCCATGAGTATCTCTAACTTTAAAGGATATTGTGTGGGTTCCTACTGAGAGATCATTCTTTGTAAAAGATTTACCATTGTAAAGAAATCCGTCGAGATCTGATGTCCACTCATAACCAGCAATACTATCACCGCTATCAGAATCAGATCCTTCTCCTGAAAAGTATACTGTGTCACCAAAAGTTGCTTTTGTAGGCATAATCGACATAGTCGTTACAGAAGGAGGGTTGTTTGTAACTTCAACTTCATTTATTGTTAATGTTGTTTGGTCATAATCTGACCATGTAGAATCATCGTCTTGCACTCTGAACGTTATTGTATATGTTCCAGTTGAAAAACCCGAGTAAGAGAAATCTTCTGATGTTCCAATAATGTTTCCGTTTGCTCTCCATTGCCATTGGACAATCGTTCCATCATCAGAAGAACTTCCATCAAAATGAATTACATCTCCAACGCTGGCAGGATTTGGTGAAACAGACACAATATTTGCTACAGGAGCTTGATTTTCTTGGATAAAATTGCCCAAGGGATACAAATCCTGATTAGATCCTCCAGGTATATCGTATGGAGTATCACCTATTCCATCTTTTGGAGATTCATCATAACCATTGTAATCATCCCAATAATTTCCTTGTGAATTATAATACCATGTATTTGAACTAGTACTTTCATAAGCGTGTCCTCCATTGTTGTCTAAGAATTCGTTATTATGTATTACATTATCATTTGAAAATTGTAAATATATACCTTTATCGAAATTGCCAGAAACTACATTATTGTAGATATTGTTATTTGAGCTATAGGTTAACAGCACTCCTTTCATGTTGTTATTTTTAATAGTATTTTGATAAATCTGGTTATTATCTGAGTAGTATAGCCAAATTCCAGATCCTTCATTATCTTCTATTGTATTGTCATAAATTGATGTCGAAGAGGAACTAAATACATCAATACCATCTTGACCGTTTTTGATTTCATTGTCTCTAATTGTGCCTCCCGTAGCACTACTAATGAGTATACAAGCTTTCTGTTGAGAAACTCCAATTGTGTTTTTGATTGTAAATCCATACAATTGAACGTTATCTGCCGTTATTTGAACAGTTTGCTTTAAAGCGTCGTTACCGTCAATAGTGGTAACACTCTTTCCATCAACTCCGTTTATTGTTAATGTTTTATTCACAACTATATTTTCACTGTACGTTCCACTATGAACAACAATTGTATCGCTTTCATTTGCATCGTTGATTGCATCTTGTATACTTGAATAGGTTTGACCAAAACCTACATGCAATTCTTCTCCTGAAACACAAGTACATAAAAGGAATAAAACAACTATTGGAATTATAAATAGCAAATACCTAGTAAGTCTCTCTCGCATTCTCACCATCCACTATTAAAATAAATGTTTATACTTATTAATATAAATATTTGACGTGTAAAAATTACAAATAGGTATATTGTGAAGATTTTTTTATCAAATTAAGCTTAAAAATTATTTTCTCAAATTGACATTATTATTAGTAAAATTTAAATATTATAATTTATAAAGTATAACACTATAAGGTGAGGAGATAAGAATGTCAAAAGAAGGAAATTGGACTTTGATGTCGATTCTATTAGGTATGATTTCTTTAGCTTATGTAAGTTTTACCTTTAATATCTTCTTATGGACTATACCATTAATGTTTGCAATTTTCGCAATGGGATTTGGTTATAAAGCTCGAAAACAACTTGAATTTGGAATAGGTACTTGGGGAATTATTACAGGATTACTAATTTTCACTGCTTTTATTGTTATCAATTTTTATTTACCAGAGTATATTTGGCAAATTGCTTAGATAAATAATAAAACGCCCCGGCCGGAATTTGAATCCGAGTCCCGAGCTCGACAGGCTCGGATGATAGACCACTACACCACCAGGGCATATATGTTTCTTAAATGG
>Ga0190359_1002740_pt1 | contig 10434 bp, 11 predicted proteins | sample 48721823_MG_FD_161269 | JGI IMG/M metagenome (GOLD analysis project Ga0190359, IMG submission 161269) | Hydrothermal vent microbial mat bacterial communities from Southern Trench, Guaymas Basin, Mexico - 4872-18-2-3_MG | ecosystem: Environmental > Aquatic > Marine > Hydrothermal vents >...
GAAAACTTTGTTATAGCCGGTTTTGCAGGCTATCTGCAGAAATATATAGAACCAGGAGACATTGTGGTGGCAACAAGGGCAATAAGGGACGAAGGCCTGTCTAATCACTATATAGAACCTTCTGAATATTCCTACCCAAGCAGGGGCATCACATCAGGACTGAAACAATCCTGCAAAAGAAAGGGATGCGATTTTCATTCAGGAGCAACCTGGACCATACCCGCTCCATACAGGGAAACAGCAGACAAGGTTAGAAAGCACAGGGATAACGGAGTTCTGACAGTGGAAATGGAGGCAGCCAGCCTTTTCGCAGTCTCAAAACACAGAAAGAAAAAAACAGGGGCCATTTTTGTCACAAGCGATTATGTTTCACCCGATGGGTGGGAGCCCCACTACTTAGATAAAAGAATCCCGGAATCCTGCAACAGCGCCTTTGAGGTGGCAGTGGAAACCCTGTCCTAAAAACAAAAAACAACATTTATAAGTTTATTCTGCAAATATTATATCATGAAAGGGGGTGCCTGGATTTTTTCCATAATAATTATTATTTCTATCTTTATGCTTATATTTCCAGTTCTTGTCGTATCCCAGGCACAGTGCCCTGCAAGCATAGACATATACTTAAACTCAACAAAGTATATAGCAGATGAAACAGGCGAGATTTATGTATGGGTTTACAACAGCAGCGGCTCAGCAATGCCGTATACAGACTTCAACGCAACAATATTTAAAGACGGAATGATAATGAGTAAAGCGCAATTGACAACGGGTCCGGAAGGCTATTACTATTCTTCTGGGTCTTTTGCTGGCACAGATGTAGGAAACTATAATACTACCGTGTCAATAAAAAACCCGCACTGTGCAGTTATTGCAGATTCGTTCCAATTTGTAGTAAACCCCTCAGAAAATCCGGATGATTATCTGGTCGCTCACTATAGTTTTGAGAATAACACAAATGACAAATCCAAATACAAAAACCACGGCATCCGGCACGGCCCGGTATATGTTCCCGGCATAGCAGGTCAGGCCCTTGAGTTTGACGGTGTGGATGATTATGTTATTGTACCAGATGATGACAGCCTGGACCTTACAACCCAGTTCACGCTCTCTGCCTGGATTAATAAGAAAGGTGAAATGAAAACAATTATAAGCAAGGACGGTCTTAGAATACACGACCCAAACTATGCATACAATCTCTATGCCGGCGGAGATGGTGTGCAATACGAAACCAATAATATAGGATATTTAAATGCTATAGGAACAATAACATGGAATGAGTGGCACCATGTAGCAGTTACACACGACGCCAGCAAAAATCCCAACACAATAATCTATGTGGATGGTGAGAAAAAGAAATCAGGAAATGTTCCTTCTCCAAAAACGCTTTATCATGGCAAGCAGGACCTTCTTATCGGCCGGAGAATGAAAACAACGCTTTCTTTCTTCAACGGCACTATAGACGAGGTCAGGATATATAACAAGGCATTGTCTGCCCAAGAAATAAACCAGATTATTAATGATGATCTCTCAGCACATGAGTGTAGTGACAGTGATGGCGGTGATAATATATATGAAAGGGGAATCATCACAGGTCCTGTATTAACATCCGGTGAGAAGCCTATGGATTATTGTCTCAACTACTCAGAAAACACCTTAATAGAATATTCCTGCTCTCCTGACACTGGATTTTCTGAAACAGCTGTAACTGGCCTGTATTCCAAGTCTGTAAACTGCGAATATGGTTGCATGGATGGTTATTGTATTGAAGGAATTGTAACATGTTATGATACTGATGTTTTAGATTATTATAATAAAGGGACCTGTATTGAAGGAAATATTACATATGAGGATCGATGTTTTAATGAAACCGTGCTATATGAATATGACTGTATTACTGATCACTTGTGTGGTATTTATCCCAGATATGGCTATGAATGCCCGAACGGCTGCAAAAACGGAGCATGCATAAATGAAACAATGCCCTATTGCGGCGACGGTGTCTGCAATAAACAGACTTATACTTTTGTCAAAGGCGATAGTTACATTGTTTCCTACAATGGCAAATCATACAGGGTAACGGTCACGTTTATAGGAAGCAATAAGCTGTTGCTTAGTGTAAACAATTCACCAAGCCATGTCTTATCACAGGGTCCATATGAGTTAGTAACAGACCTTCCTGTTTATGTGGAAAAAATAACACCAGCCATTACCGTCGGAGACAAGGGCAAGGCTGTTTTAGTATTCGGCGAAAACAACTACATATGCCCTCAAGACTGTAATCAACCCTCCTATTGCGGCGACGGCACATGCGGCCAAAACAAAACCCTGGACATGATAGCTGGAGATAAAGAGAGGATCACAATAGGCGGCAGAGATTACTTTATAGAGATTTTTTCTATAGACCCATCACACGTCAATATAAGCGTAAATGGAAACAACATGTACATCCTTGTAGGAATGGAATACACCATCGATGGCCTTCCTGTATATGTTGAAGACATATACCAGTCAGAAAAAGGCCGGGCTGTTGTGCAGCTTGGTTCAGAGGAGATAACACTAACCGATTATAGTCCAGTAATCAAGGGAACATCAACAACAATTAACGGAACTCTTGTAGACATCATTGGAGACAGCAGAGGAGCATCAAAACTTACTGTTTCAGTTGCCGCAGAAGATCCTTCAAGGGCCTACATATGGCAATATGAAGCATTCACAGATCCTGTGTTTGGGACTATGAAGCTTGCTTTTGGCGGAATGGCGTCTTTAAATGAAGGAACGATAGCATTAGTAGCTATTGGTTCAAACCCATTGTTTAATATCCATTTGCCATACAATTACAGTATTGAGGGTGGTGTTGACTTATCAATGCCAGAGGTTAATAAATTCTTAAATATAAGCGATCCTATAAACAAGATAAAACCTATACTTACAAAAAGCGATCTGCCAGACTTACTCGCAGATGGAATAATAACAATAAACGGAGTTGCTAACAATTATAGCCAATACATAAGGCTTGGTTTATACCCCACAATAGAATATGATAAGATTCCAGCAGCTGGTATATTTAGACGTATATTCCATATTAGAACAGGCCACGGAATTGTTGGTGTATTAAATGGAAAGGAAACATATAATTACACTGTGGTTTTTAACAGGCCTCTAAACTTTTCAGATGAAAATTTAATAGGCAAGTACATAGAGCTTCTTGGCAATAGGTATACAATAGGGCCAAACTCAGGGTGGTTAAATCCATACAACCCGTTGGAGCTATTTGGGCCCGGACCGACTGTAACACTAACCATGCGCAAACCAATTAATGTAGAAATTAATGGTCTGACTTACACCATAGAGGCAATGTTCATTGGAAGCAATCAGTTGCTATTAAGGGTAGATAATGCAGTAAGCCCTGAACTGCAGAAGTATTCATCAGAGGTGGTTGGCGGCTTGAACGTATATGTAAAGGATATTATACCTGCAACAATATCCGGAAGAAAGGCCAGGATATCTTTTGGCGAAACCCCAAAAACCTGTCCAGAGGACTGTTATGAAATTACAAGAACATGCACCGATTCTGATGCAAACTATCAATATCGTGATGGAAACAATCCCTATGAAAAGGGATTCTGTTCAGAGTGCATTAACCACAATGACAGAAATTCCAGTGAATGTGGAATAATACATGAGGACTACTGCCTGAACAGCTTCACATTAATGGAATACTACTGCGACGGATATGAATGTATGAACAAAACACACTACTGCAAGGAAGGATACGAGTGCAGAATGGGCGAATGTGTTCCAGAGAAACCTAAGCTCAGAATACGTATAGAAGAGGGATGGAACATAATATCCATACCAGGCCAGATGTCAATAACAGGGGGAAACTGCACACCAGGCCCTTATGGGTCCTACTGGTATGGGTGGGCATTCTACTGGTGGTATCCGCCATGGGGAAGGTACGTATCATATGATGAGATCACATCTCTTAATGTAAATGGTTCAGAAATAACTTCAGAACTGATGAGAATGGCCTTCTGGGCCAGGTCACCCATGGATTGTTATTTTGAGCTTGAGATGTATGCCGGGAATTACTACAGAATAGCAGACCTGCCTCAGATATACACCGGATACAACATGATCATGATCACAGAGGACATGATAAACTGGTCTTTGTCAGATTTCAAGGGTACCTGTGAGTTCGATATGATATTTATATGGGATGCCCGGAACCAGGCATGGGAAAGATTCCCAGAAACAGAGATTATAGGCCAGGAAATGTTTGGTCACGGTCTTCTTGCGAGAGCAGAAAATAACTGCAGGCTCGGTGAAGCAGGCCCCCCGCCATTTCCCACAGCCTGGATTATAGGAGAGTAATATGAAAAACATATTAATAGTCGCAGTCGTAGTGGCTGTGGTATTGATAGCTATAGGAGCAGCAGCCATCATCCTGCTCGCACCGCAGCCAAGCACAGAGACAGGAGCCCCTGCTGCTGACAATCTGCATCCTGGTGAGGGTAATATGTTGGGTGTTTTTGAAAACTTCCCAGGCAATGACCCTGCTATAGGCCAGCCGCCGGCACCGCCCAGCTAACAAACCTAAGAAACAATTCTTAATTCATTCTTTGCTATAGCACTTAAAACAACCCTGCCTGTATCAGATTTCTTTCTTATCTTTAGCCTTCCTTTTTTGCCAACATGTGCAGAAAGAATAAGTTCATCACACTGATACAGCTCAACGGATTTTCCTGTCAGACCCGGATTCAGATTTATATAAATAGAACCGCCATGTTCCTCATAGCTCCAGGACAGGTTTTTCTTCAGTGTCCCGCCTCTTGGCTCTACAGAAAGCTTTATACCAAGCCTTTTCTCCAGTTCTGTGATGTTCTTTCCCTTGGTTCCTATAAGCCTTGGTATCACATCAGGATTAATCCTTACATTGGCCCTGCTGTCAGAAATCAGCTCCACTTCTGCGTTCTGGTCATAGTGGTTTAAAACTTTCTTTATGCTCTCAGCTGCAAGCATTCTGGCAGGGGATTTTCCAGCACCCTTTTTAGCAACCTCAGAAACAGGTATTATAACATTCTCCTCGCCATATGTATATATCTCGTACTCAAGGGTTTTTGTTGCAAAGTCCCTTATCTCCACAACAGGCCTTGTCAGATCATCATCGCTCATGCCTGTAGGCACCTTGACCGTCAGGCTTACATCATAAACCTTGTGAATCTTGCCAGCCTGGATATATATGATAGTATCAACAACATGTGGTATCACACCAAGCTCCAGCCTGCCGACAAACCTCTGCACTGCAGAGACAGGGTCTGTGGAATGTATAACACCTATCATACCCACACCAGACAGTCTCATATCCCCGAATATCTTGAAGTCCTTGGTCTTTCTGACCTCATCAAATATAGTGTAATCAGGCCTTACCAGAAGCAAAAGCTCAGCTGTCTTCTCCCAGCTTCCCTCCAGAGGAGCATACTGGGTTATCTCAGGCCCAACCTGCAGATCCCTTGGCTGCTCAAATGTCTTAACAACCTTTCCTTGCTTGGATAAGTAATTGGCCAGGGCACTGGCAAAGCTGGATTTACCAGCGCCGGGAGGTCCGGCAATGAGAACGCCGCTGGACTTTCCAACAATCCTTTTCTCCAATTCTTCATGCAGTTTGTAATCACTTAAAGTAACCTTGGCAATAGGTCTTACAGCTGTCAGCTCCAACCCATCAGAAAAAGGAGGCTTTGCTATGGATATCCTGTAGTTTCCCATCTGGATAACCAGAGCCCCCTGCTTTCCTATTTCAATAAAAGAGTTCTCATCAACCCTTGTTTTTGAGATAATCTGATTTATTATACCATTAAGTTCCTTTTCCTCGGGTTTTTTTCTATTAAGTTTAACCAGTCTTACAGCCCCTGGTTTTCCTTTCTTGGCATACGGTTGAACACCAACCTTGAGATGGACAGACTGTGTGTCTGGTGTAAAGAAACTCTCAAGCTTTAATTTCTTGCTAACAGACTTTGCTATGTGCTTTACAGAAACACCCTCAACTTCTCCTACAAGGGCCTGGACATAGTCAGATGTTAATAAAGTGGCCTTTTCCTTTGCAGCAACATCTCTTATAATAGCATCTATTCTCCCTTTCTTTGCTAGCTGGATCTCTTCTAGGGTGGGCCTTTCTCCTGTAAACTCTACCCTGACACCCTTTCTACTCCCAAGTTTTTTGATAGTCTTTATCTCTTCTAAACCATCAAAACCTATCTCCCTTCCTCTCGAAGCCTGGGCCTGCAATTCATCAATAACAGCCCTGGGTACAACTATCCTAACGTTCTTTATCTCCCCTTCCTTTATCATGTTGGAAAGTTCTCTGTGTATGAGAACAGATGTGTCCGGAACTATTTTTTTCATCTTATCCTTTTTTATTTCAACATTTATATACTTACGTATACATTTATTATTTATAAAAGGTTTTATCATGAAAAAATTTCAGGTCAAAGTTGAGAATGTAGTTGCTTTTGTCTCTCTTGGTAAAAAAATACCATTGAATAAACTTGTGAGCAGTGTGGAGAATGCAGAATATGAGCCAGAACAATTCCCAGGTCTTGTGTACAGAACAACAGAACCAAGAGCAGCAGCCCTTATTTTCTCTTCGGGAAAGATTGTATGCACAGGAGCAAAGAGCATAGAAAAATCCAAGGAAGCAATACACAAGGTTGTGGAAAGGATAAGAAAGGTGGGTATACCCATGCCAAGGAAGTTTGATATACAGGTGGAAAACATAGTTGCTTCAAGCAAGATCAAGGCAAAGCTGAACCTGGAGGAGATAACCTTCTCCCTCGAGAATGCAGAATATGAACCAGAGCAATTCCCAGGTCTTGTGTACAGAATAAGCAAACCAAGAGTTGCCTTCCTTATATTCAGTTCAGGAAAGATAATATGCACAGGTGCTCACACAATAGAGGATATTCATACAGCACTATTAAAACTCAAGGAAAAACTAGAATCCATAGGGATAAAAGTAACACCTGTTCTGGAATGATCTAATTTTTCTTTAAATATTCCCCTGTCCTTTTTAGTTCTTGTTCTATCGTTTTGCGGTTATGAGAAGTTGAAATCTTTGATTTCAATTTGAGTGAAGGCGAAGCCGTAACCTCATAACCGCTGTTATATTCTCGAGGGCTGAAAGCCTGAGACGAGCAAAACGAAGTTTTGCGAAGAGTTTTCGGGGGCGAGCTAAAAAATAGATTGTAAAACAATTTGAAAAACAAAAGTTATGACCAAGAAAAATACTGTAAATAAGACTACAAACAAAATTTTTCTATTATCCCAAACTACAATTCCTTGAGATTTAAGTTGTTGTTCTAATTCAGGTTTTAGTTTCTTAGTTCTAAGAAATATAGAAGTAACTGCAAAACCAATTAGAGTTAAAAAGTTCCATAAACCAAACAAAGCAAATTTTTTCTTGGATGGTTGATCTTTTCTGAAAACTATTATTCCAGCAAACATACTTGCTAAACATGAACTTAATATAAAGAATATAATGCCCCATATCCAAACAGACCTATTTATGAAATCTGCTAAATTTTGATTTTGGTATATTTCAAATCCTCAATTCTTCTCTTCCCATTAAAGAAAGATGATAATTCATTGGGTACGTTATAATATCGCTGAACAAAATAATTTACTTGGCTCCCCTTTTCTATTTCTGGATAAAGTTCTGGTGTGACATGGCCCATTACATAAATTAATATTGGAATTTTTTGGCTTTCATAAACGCTTGTTGGTTTCAAAGGAAAGTAAATTTTATCTGTTGGAAAAGTAATAGAAACACCAACAACGTTAATGATTCTACTATATCTGTCTCTTATTGCAGATTCTTGTTTAAATTTTTCAACACCTGAAATCCACGATATAACAAAAGAATATTCTTCACCTATGTATCCATCCAAAATTGATTTTAAATCAGAAGGTAACTCTAAATCCTTATTTGTTAGGTAATTATAAAATGCATTTCCATCTTTTGCGGTAACTAATTCTGTTGTTAGGCCCATTTTCTCTATGTGTTCATGTATTGTAATTCCTTCCTTTATACCACTCATCATACTTAACTGATAAAACACGGGAAATGTATAAACCTGAGATAATCTCATTACACTAAAAGCATCAGAAATTGTATCATCGGTTTTTTCTTTTACGTCGTAGCCCCAAAGTCTTGGGAATCCTTTGATTATATCTATTACTGTTTTATCTGGTTTTGCAGGAACAGGAAAAATCCAAACAGCTTTTTCACCATGTAAATCACTAACATCTACAGACAAAAGCATATTTTCAAATCCATTTTCATAATTGATTGCACATAATTGCTGATTCATATCCTGAAGTTCCCAACGGAACATATCAGGATCATAGATAACCATACCTCCATCAGCAGAAACAGGCGGGATAAATACAAATGATGACAAAATAAACAATACTAAAACCAAACTTATTTTTGATTTGATGTTCACCATAATTATAGTAAATTAAGATTATTTAAATAACTTTTGTTTTAATGCGAGCCCCCGAAAATCGAATATAACTTCTCTTTATCCAAAGCGTAACTAAGCCTTATCCTTTTTGGTGATCCAAACCAACTAACCAGATATGTTATAACCTTGTATTTATTGAATAAAGCAGACATCATGTGTTCAGGATCTTTAACCCTTGGAAGAACATAAAAAGCACCTTCAGGCTTCCAACTTCTAGGAACCTTGGTAGTATGGTATGCCATTTCCTGACCCAATGACCACAGGTAACCTGCCCTGAAACCACACATGGCATATGTTTTTGAAAATGAATTATCATATCCTTATAAACCTCATCAGATATAACATAAACACCAAGATCGCTTGTTAATTTCCCTATCTTTTTAGCGTTTTTATGTTCTCAACCCTTCCAGTAGGATTGGATGGTGAATTGATTATAACGGCCTTGCATTCCCTTATCTTTTCATCAAAATCTATCCTCCAATCAATCAGATCAAGGTGTCCAGAACCAAAGCTTATTATATTCTTTCCTTCAACACCAATAAAAACAGAAGGAGATCCCATTTTTTCTTCCATGTCATTTCTTCCTTTCCCCTTTTCCTATCGAACCCTTCCACTGCCAAGAATAAGACCTTATCCTCTTGGACCTGCCATAGCCGCATGCCGCACAAACCTTCTTTCTAATATGATAGGCTCTTTTTCCGCATCTTCTGCACGCTATGTGAGTCTTTTTATTTCTCTTGCCAAAACTAGGCGTTCCTTTACCAGGCATACAACAGCCTCCTATTTCTTATAAACTTCTACTCTCCAGGTGACACATAAATAATACTGTCTCCCCTTATAAGGACCTTTCCGAGGTTCATCTCCTTTTCACCCTCAATCTTCGCATCATCAAGCCATATATTTATATGCGAATCAAAGGCCTTAAGGGTTCCTACTATATTGTCTCCTGATTTTGTCTTTACTATTATCTTCTTATCTATGGAACTGCCGAGTACATCTAATGGTCTCTGCATCTCAACACCTTAAAAATTCCAATGGTGTTAACATTGAATTTACGTTGAATCGAAAAATCACATAGATTTGCCAGTTTGATTCAACAGTTGTTGCCTCATCAAGAAAACCTTGCAGTCCTGGAGGCAACATTATTTTTATATTTATGCAAAATGTATTTAAAGGTTATATGAAATATAATATTATTTGGTATATTAGAGGTACATTATGGCTGTCTGGCATCTGAGATCAAAAAGAAAATTGACTGGTGGAAAACTCAGAAAAGTGAGAAAGAAGAGAAAACTGGATGGAGGATCAAAATTCTTAGACACAAGAATAGCTGAAAAGAAGATAAAGATAAAAAGAGTTTATGGTGGAAAGAAAAAAGTAACACTGCTATCCTCAGACAAGATAAGTGTTTCTGACCCAAAAACAGGAAGGATACAGCACATAAAGTTAATTTCTGTTGAAGAGAATCCAGCAAATCCGCATTATGCAAGAAGAAACATAATAACCAAAGGAGCCATTGTAAAGACCGAGGCCGGCATGGCCAGGATAACCAACAGACCAGCTCAGGATGGTGTTGTTAGCGGTGTTCTGATTGGGGAGAAAAAGTAACCTATTCCCATTCTATTGTTCCCGGTGGTTTATCAGTTAGATCTAAGACAACCCTGCCCAGACCCAATTCAGCTGTGTATTTGCATATATCATCGAAATATTCCCAGGACATATCCTTCCCAGGGATTGCCGGTCTTGCTGTCATGAAATCATCAGTTATAACAGGCCTTAGTCCTATAGCAGGTCCCCTGTATTTTTCATCAGCGTGATCCGGAAACATTACAACAGGCATCTGGCTTATATCCGAGTAAATTCCGTGCTTATCAAGTAATTCTGTTGCTTTATTATCTACCTCACGCAATAA
>Ga0190359_1002741_pt1 | contig 10433 bp, 11 predicted proteins | sample 48721823_MG_FD_161269 | JGI IMG/M metagenome (GOLD analysis project Ga0190359, IMG submission 161269) | Hydrothermal vent microbial mat bacterial communities from Southern Trench, Guaymas Basin, Mexico - 4872-18-2-3_MG | ecosystem: Environmental > Aquatic > Marine > Hydrothermal vents >...
AAGTTTGCTGAGGCATAACATCTTTTTGTTATATTATTTTATAAGCTATAGTAAGTCCGGGGACACCGCCCCGGACTTTTCGATGTGAAGATTCTATATTATCGGCAGTACTTGATACAATATTCTTAACATCTTGGAGGGGATAATATGCCTGCAACAAACGTTCAAGCGCTTATGTCTTTGCTTTTTTTCGTTTTAGCGCTCTTAATTTCTAGAGCTGTCGTGAGAATAAACGAGGGCAGATGGCCCGGAGGCCCCACATTAGTATTCTTTTTGCGCATGCTTCTAGGATTTGTTTTTGCTGCAGCTATATATTTTGCTTTTTACGCTTTTGCCGGAATAGATATTTTAAATAAATAATAAACAAAGGTACTTTATATAGAAAGAGGTGGCTAGTCTTGGAAAAACTTATTGAAAAAGCGCTGAATGGTGATGCTAGATCTATAGCTAGGCTGATAACTTTAGTTGAAAACGAATCACCATATGCAGAAAGTTTAATGAAGTCAATTTACCCCCATTCAGGCAAAGCCCATATAATAGGAATTACAGGTAGTCCCGGTGCAGGGAAGAGTACTTTGGTGGATAAAATGATCAAGGAGATGAAATCGAAGGGCAAAACAGTTGGAGTTATCGCTGTTGATCCTTCAAGTCCATTCAGTGGCGGAGCGGTTCTGGGAGACAGGCTTAGAATGCAGCAACATTCGGTGGATAAAGATGTTTTTATAAGAAGCATGGGTACCAGAGGCTCGTTGGGAGGCTTAAGCAGAGCTACTTATGAAGCTGCGTTGATTTTAGATGCTTGCGGAAAAGATGTTGTAATTATAGAAACTGTTGGAGTAGGCCAATCTGAGGTAGATATAGTGAAAATTGCAGATACTGTTTGCTTGGTCCTCGTCCCGGGGATGGGGGACGATATACAAATAATGAAAGCCGGAATAATGGAAATAGCAGATGTTTTTATAGTGAACAAATCTGACAGAGATGGAGCAGAAAGAATAGCTACTGAGGTAAGAATGATGCTTGATTTGATGCCCAAAAGATCATGGTCCCCACCGGTTATTATGACTATTGCGGAGAAAGGCGAAGGAATCAAAGAATTATGTGACAAAATCGAGGAGCACAAAACATTTTTGACGAGTTCAGAAGAAGGCAAAAGGAAAAAGTATCAAAGGCTAACCAATGAGGTAGAAGCTATTTTGGCGAGGGAAATAGCTAGGATAGTGGAAGACGCGTGGGAAGATACAAAATCCAAAGAACTATTAGATGATTTGGCACAAAGGCACAATGACCCGTACACGGTCGCAAAAGAACTGCTTGACAATATTTTGTGCGGGGGTAATTTAAGCGTATAAATTTGTATAGTATTAATATGGGAGGAAATGATAATGAAAATAGTTTTAGGGTCTGATCATGCAGGTTTTAACCTAAAGGAAGAAATAAAAAAACATCTTGGAAAAATGTCGGAAAATGGCTTAGAAGTTATTGATTTTGGCACAAACAGCTCCGCTATATCAGTCGACTATCCTGATATAGCTATTACGGTTGCAGAGTCAGTTGCCAATAAAACATATGATAAAGGCATCTTAGTTTGTGGAACTGGAATAGGGATGTCAATCGCGGCCAATAAAGTACCTGGAGCCTACGCTGCGCTAGTGTGCAGTGTTGAAATGGCAAGATTGTGTAGAGCTCACAACAATGCCAATATACTGGCGCTAGGGGGTAGGACTACGAAATTAGAAGATGCCCTGGCAATGGTGGATGCGTGGCTTAATACTGATTTTGATGAAGGAAGGCATAGCAGGAGAGTAGGGAAAATAAAAAATTATGAAAGTTGTAAGGTCTCAGACTCTTGCCACAAGAAACTTAATATAATAGAACACCCTCTTGTAAAGCATAAAGTTGGAATAATTAGAGATAAAAAAACCACTGTCAAGGAATTCAGGGAGCTTGTGCAGGAGATAGCTGGTCTCATGGTATATGAGATTACTAGAAACCTAGCACTTGAAGAGGTTAAAGTAGAAACTCCTATAACCGAAACTATAGCTTATTCTATTGCAGGTAAGAAGATGGCTATCGTTCCTATCTTACGTGCCGGTTTGGGAATGGTAGATGGGATACTCCAATTGATTCCCAACGCTAAAGTTGGTCACGTGGGACTCTACAGAGACCCAGAAACTTTAGAACCCGTAGAATATTATTGCAAATTGCCTGGAGATATAGAGGAAAGAGATATTTTTATTTTGGACCCTATGCTTGCCACTGGAGGTTCTGCTGCGGCAGCCATTGAGCTCGTCAAAAGAAGGGGAGGAAAGAAAATAACATTAGTTTGCCTCATAGCAGCGCCTGAAGGTGTAAATAAGGTTCATAGCCACCATCCAGATGTAGAGATATACACTGCGGCATTAGATGATCATTTGAACGATCACGGCTATATAGTTCCTGGCTTAGGTGATGCAGGAGATAGGCTTTTTGGGACTCGCTAGAGTTTTGAAAGATGAACAGTCAGGAGTTTATGCAACTAATATCTAACTGGAAGGGTGTACTTTGCCTTAGCATATTATTTTTCGTGTGGGGAGCGGGAGCCACTCCTTTGTCAATTGCATTGGCAAAGACCTTCAGGATTCTTGATATGCCAGGTGGCAGAAAAAAGCATAGCGGAATAATTCCAAGAGGTGGAGGATTAGTTTGCTGGACTGGATATCTCTTTTTATCTTTTATATTGCTGAAAATATATCCTGAAATGGTTCCTATAGCTACTGGTGCCACCGCAGTGTTTTTGGTGGGCTATATAGACGACATGAGAGAGCTGTCAGCACTAATGAAACTAGTTGTTCATTTATTAGCGTCAGGGTTGGTGGTTTGGTTTTTACCTATATGCATGTCTTTGAAAATCCTCTTTTTACTTTGGATTGCTGGGGGCACCAGCGCGTATAATTTGGTGGATGGCATTAATGGTTTGGCCCTTTCTCTCTTTATGCTTTCATGCATATTTGGAGCCATCATGATAAAAATTACAATCTTTTTCCCTCTTGCCGCCATAGCCTTCGGCATATTTTTATGGAATTATCCCACAGCAAAAACATTTTTAGGAGATGGCGGCAGCACATTGCTAGGTTTTGTGTGTATGAGTCATGTGGCTTTTGGCATATATCCTTTCTTGGAGAACAAAGATATATTAGTAAATTTACTTTCCCTTTTTATGATAGGGGGAATGCCATTCCTTGACACATTGTGGTCAGCTGCAAGAAGGGTAGCCTTACGTAGGTCGCCTTTTTCTCCAGATAGGGGACATCTCCATTTTATTTTGCTAGACAAAGGTCTTAAAATGGGCCAAACTCTATTTTTGCTGTTATTACTCCATGGATGCATGGTAGTATTAGGATACAAATTGCTTGTAGGCAAAAGTTGAGCCTGTTCAGGTGCATAGTCTAAGGGTGGTTATATATGGGTAATAGAAAAAAAATTTGTTGTGTAATTGGGACCAGACCTGAAGCAATAAAGATGGCTCCGGTCATTTGCTTACTAAATGAATCTAAAACTATGGAGCCTTATGTCCTGGCTACAGGACAACATACAGATATGCTGTATCAAGCGCTGTCGCATTTTAATGTTGAACCTAATCGTAATCTTTGTGTTATGAAACATTCACAGAGCCTTGATTATTTGACATCCACAGTGCTAGTTGAGACTGGAAAGGTTCTGGATGAAGTGAAGCCTGATGCAGTTATGGTTCATGGTGATACCACAACAGCCCTGGCATCTGCCATGTCTGCCTTTTACAGGAAAATACCCATAGTCCATGTGGAGGCAGGCCTTAGAAGTGGGGATATTCATTTACCTTTTCCCGAGGAGCTAAACAGAGTAGTCGTAGATAGGATTTCTGATATTCTGTTTGCTCCTACCCAAAGAGCGAGAAAAAATCTTTTAAATGAAGGCGTAAGCGACAAAAAAATAGTTGTGACAGGCAATACTGTAATAGATGCACTAAAGATGACGCTGCAAAAACTCAAGGAACCTTCAGAGGAAAAGCTAAGAGCACTTCCTGAGGATGTACGATTGATTTTGGTTACAGCACATAGGAGAGAATCCTGGGGAGATCCACTTCTTAATATCTGCGATGCAATAGATGAAATAGTAACCCGTCACAATGATGTATGGGTCATATTCCCTATGCATAAGAATCCAAATGTTCGAATTACTGTCCAAAATATACTTGGTAAAAAAACCAGAGTTATTTTATGTGATCCCCTAGGGTATCCCGATTTTATTTGGGCGATGCAGCGGAGTGATTTAATACTCACAGATAGCGGAGGAATTCAGGAGGAAGCTACCGCATTAGGTAAACCCACTCTAGTTATGCGCGATGTAACTGAACGCCCCGAGGCCTTAGAGTACGGTAATGCTTTTTTGGTAGGAACCTCTAAAATAAGAATTATAGAAATGTCTAATCAGATTCTTTCAGAAATAAGCAAAAAAGAATATGAAGAAACAAAAAAAGAATTGTTTAATGCAACTACACCCTTTGGTTCTGGAGAAGCATCTAGGACCATTGTCCTTGTTACGGAAGAGTATTTAAACAATAAATTAGTATGACTGTGAACGAAAAGTAATTTCCAACTTGAATGAGGTGATGTTAGTGCGCTCCAAAATGATAATTAGAGGCGGTAAGTCTTTAAATGGGGAAGTCACAACGCAAGGGGCCAAAAATGCTGCTTTGCCGGTAATAGCTGCGGCTCTGTTGCTTAAGGGCAAAACATTGAAAGTAAAACATGTTCCAAAGTTGGAAGATATTTATACAATGGCTGACTTATTGAGGCAATTAGGCGTTGAGGTAAGCCATGTGGACCATAGTATGGTGTTATCCGTTCCCGAGGACCTCTGCTGGGAAACCCCTAAGGCTTTAGTCAGTAAAATGAGAGCTTCATCCCTTGTTCTTGGGCCTTTGCTTGCCAGAATGGGAAAGGCAATTTTGCCTCTTCCTGGAGGATGTGCCATAGGAAGCCGTCCAATAGACTTACATCTCAAGGGTTTAACAAAATTAGGAGCTGAAATTGATTTAGTGCACGGTGCTGTTCATGCACAAGCCAAGGAATTGAAAGGCACCAGAATATATCTGGATTTCCCATCTGTGGGAGCTACTGAAAATATTATGATGGCTGCCGTCTTCGCGAAGGGGGAAACAATAATTGAAAATGCCGCTAGAGAACCGGAAATAACCAACCTGGCTGATGCTCTAAAGTTAATGGGGTGCAAGATAGAGGGAGTAGGAACTGGAATAATTCATGTAGAAGGCACTGATAACCTAAATGAGACAGAAGTGGAGATAATCCCAGACAGGATAGAAGCAGGGACATTTATGGTGGCGGGTGCTATTACAAGAGGTAAGGTTAAGGTTAAAAACGTAATGTTAGAGCATATTGACGCAACATTAGCCAAGTTAGAGGAAACAGGGATCAATATAGAAATTGAGCAAAACGCAGTTATAGTAGATGCAAGAGACTGTAAAATGAAAGGGGTATCCTTAAAAACTTTACCCTACCCTGGCTTTCCTACAGATATGCAGCCTCAGTTTACAGCTCTGATGACAATAGCAGAAGGCACTAGCGTTATAAAAGAAACTGTTTTTGAGTCTAGGTTTTTACATATAAGTGAACTAAAGTGTATGGGTGCCAATATAGAGCTACAAGGTAATACTGCAATAGTTAATGGAGTTTCGAAACTTAAGGGGGCTGAAGTAAGAGCTACTGACCTAAGAGCAGGTGCTGCCCTTGTTTTAGCTGGCCTTGCAGCAGAAGACGAGACAACTGTATATGGATTGGGACATATAAGACGAGGCTATGAGAATTTTGAAGATAAACTGAGGTCTCTTGGGGGAGAGGTAGAGGAGCTACCGTCAGAAGAGAATGGAGATTCTAAGTGGTAGGTGCAAATTAATGCTCCTATACAAAGGGGGTATACTCTATGTGGGTTAAAAAAATAGTTCGTGAAGACCTTAATTTGGTTGAGAAATATCGTTACGGCAAACCTATTCAAGAACTGCAAAGAGAGCTAGGATTTGAAAAAATAGTTAAACTGTGCTCCAACGAAAGTCCCTGGCCTTTGCCAGATGCAGTGTGTGAAGCCATAGTGAGAGGTTCCAAGGAAGTGCAAAGATATCCCGAGCCAGGTTCGTATTTTTTACGAAAAATCATAGCGACTAAATGGGGAGTATCTCCTAAAGAGGTAATTATCGGGGCAGGAACTGAAGGTATTTTACACTCTCTACTTCACGCAATAATAAACCCTGGTGAAGAAATTGTTTTGCCAACACCTACGTATCCGCTTTATAAACTTGCTGCTATTGCGGCATCTGCTAAGTGTATTGAAATCAATGCAAAAGATGAAGATTACTGGATGGTGGAAGATTTAATATCAAATTGCAGCGAAAAAACTAAAGCATTGGTAATCTGCAACCCCAATAACCCCACAGGCAAAATGATACCCAGAAGTGAACTTATAAAACTTGCAGTAGAGCTCGAAAGCAAAGGAGTTCTTCTCATTGTGGACGAAGCATATGCCGAGTATGTAGACGATCCTGCTTATTTGGCAGGAGTTGAGCTTTTCAGGCAAGTTGGAAGGGTCGTTGTTATAAGGACATTTTCCAAGATCTATGGGCTTGCAGCTTTAAGGGTTGCTTATGCTATTGCACCTAAAGTCGTTGTAGATGCTTACGATAAGACGCATCCGGTTTTTGAAGTGAATAGTATAGCTCAAAAGGCCGCAGCTGCTGCGCTTGCCGAGGAAGATCACGTCAGGGAAGTTCGTATTAAGACAATAGCTGAAAGAAAGAAGTTATTGGAGTCTCTTAGGGAGTTGGGTATGTATACTATAAGTTCCTGTGCAAACTTTCTTCTTATAAAACATCCCAAATCAGATTTAATATTTGAATTGTTGTTAAAAGAAGGGGTTATAGTTAGAAAAGGAAGTGATTTAGGGTTGCCTGGGCATCTTAGAGTGTCTGTCGGCTTACCGGAAGAGAATGAGAAATTTCTTGCCTCATTGAAGAAGGTGTTGACATCTGTTGAGTTGTAACTGTAATGCTAATAAAGATTCAAATGAACAGAAAATTGAAGGGGTAAAAGTTATAGCTTTTGTGGGCCCTGCAGGCACAGGGAAAAGTCAGCGAGCTCAGCTGGTAGCTAATAGCTTGGGGGCAGATTATATAATTGACGATGGATTGGTAATAAGGAAAGGTCAAATTGTATGTGGTAAAAGCGCAAAAGCAGAAAAAAACCAAGTAAAAGCTATTCGGAGAGCATTGTTTCAGTTTGAGGACCATAGGGAAACAGTCAGAGCCTTTTTAAAAAAAGCAAAGCCTTGTACAGTAATGGTAATATCTACTTCGCTTGGAATGGTGGAACGAATAACAGATAATTTGGGATTGGACGCTCCGGAGGAAATAGTTAGGATAGAAGACGTAGCATCTCAAGAAGAGATACAGAACGCACGACAGGAGCGTACCGCCAAGGGACAACATGTTATTCCTGTTTCTCACGTACAAGTTAGAAGAAACTTTGCAGGGAAACTTGTTGGCAGGCTGAAGGTCCTCTTGGGTGATAAATCAGTTAGCGAAGGAGAAAAAACAATAGTTAGGCCACCTTTCAGGTTTTACGGAAACCTAAATATAGAACCCACAGCAATAGAGCAGATAGCAAAATTTGTAGCTGCTGGAACCAGAGGTGTGGCTAAGGTCCTTGGGGTGGATGTAAAATCCTTTGACGATAGTGTAGCTCTCTCTATACAAGTTAAAGCAATATGCGGAGAGATGCAGTTTACAGAATTAGGGAACCTAATAAGAAAAAAATTATATCGAGCCATATCAACCTTTACCGGTTTAGATATCAAGAAGATAGACATAATTATACAAGAGGTGGACTTTCGATGAACGAGAGAAAAAAAACTGCTTGGGAGAACCTCAGCAAGCTTATAGAAGAATGTAAAAAATGTCCCCTGGGAGAAAGCAGGAAACAAGCAGTAATTGGTTATGGTAATACGGAGACAGATCTTATGTTCGTCGGAGAAGGGCCAGGAGCTGAGGAAGATGAAAGAGGGCTCCCTTTTGTGGGAAGGGCAGGACAGTTATTGGATAAAATTTTTGAGTCAGTGAATATTAAGAGAGAGGAACTGTACATTACTAACGTCGTAAAGTGTCGTCCACCTAACAACAGGGTACCCACTATTGAAGAAATGACAGCTTGTGATCAATATTTGATGTCCCAGATTGCATTGATAAACCCCAAGATCATAGTGTGTTTGGGTTCCACTCCTACCAAATGGTTGTTAAAAACTACAGAGGGCATCTCTAAGCTTAGGGGGAAGTGGTTCAATTGGAGAGGAATTTTAGTTAGGCCTATGTTTCATCCTAGTTATCTTTTAAGGAATGCTTCGAACAAAGTAGGAAGCCCTAAATATTATACGTGGATAGATATACAGGAAATAAAACAAAAGTGGTTAGAGCTAAAGGGTGAATAAAATGGGAACAACTCAAGTAACTCAACAGAAAAATAATAGCATGCCTCGACATATAGCTATCATAATGGATGGTAACGGAAGATGGGCTCAAAAAAGAAACCTGCCTAGGCTTTTTGGCCACAAAGCAGGAGCAAAGACAGTAGAAAAGGTTTTGAAGTTAGTTGTGAAAAATAAAATAAGATATTTGACCCTTTATGCATTTTCGACAGAAAATTGGAAAAGGCCTAAAGAAGAAGTTGAAGGTCTATTTGACCTTTTAAAAAGCTATTTGGCAAATAAAAGTTCTGAATTGAAGAAAAACGATATACGATTACGTTTTGCTGGGAGAATAGGATCCCTTCCAGAAAAATTGAGGTTGTTCATGGAAAAAGTAGAAAATGATACCTCCCACTGTAAAACTTTAGATCTTATATTGTGTATAAATTATGGAGGAAGGCAAGAGATTATAGACGCAGTAAAGAAATTGTTGAACATGAATCCACCCAATGTGGATGAATCTCTGTTCAGGTCTTGTTTATATTTACCTGACGTACCAGATCCAGATTTAGTAATAAGAACTAGCGGCGAAGTGAGATTAAGTAATTTCTTACTATGGCAGTCAAGCTATGCAGAATTTTTCTTTACTGAGACATTGTGGCCTGATTTCTCAGAAAAAGACTTCAATGAAGCCCTTGAATCATATGCTAAGAGGCAAAGACGTTATGGATCTATTTAATATTAAAAGTAACGAATTAGTAAAACGCGCTGCAAGCGGAATCTTTATAGTTTCCATAGTTGTGAGCTCTCTGTATTTGGGCGGCTACCCATGGTTTCTCTTTTGCTCAATGGTAGCCATGGGATCATTGGCAGAGTTTTACCGGATGATAAAGGGTCTTTTTCATGTTTCGAGAGCTATAGGCTTCTTAGTGGGTGCAACCGTGCTTGTTCTTTCATTTTCCCATTTTTACGAAGCGGTGCTTCCCTTACTAGTTTTATGTGTTTTTCTTGTCATGATTGTAGAAATAATACGTAAAAGTATTACGGAAAACAGCCACGGCATTTATAGCTTGAGTGGTACTATTGGTGGGATCGTTTATTGTATTTTGCCATGGTCTTTCGTGATAACCCTAAGGCAACAGCCGTGGGGTATCTTTATATTAGGTACATTGTTTCTTTGTACCTGGAGCTGCGATATAATGGCATATCTCATCGGATGCAAATGGGGAAAAACGCCCCTTGCCCCTCTTGTAAGCCCTAAGAAGACAATGGAAGGGTTTCTTGGAGGTCTAACCGGTAGCCTTTTGTGTGCTGGGCTTTTGTCGTATTTATGGCAGCTGAGGCCTATTCCTTTACTTGTTATTGGTTTACTGTGCGGAACTTTTGGCCAAATGGGCGATCTTGCTGAATCCTTGCTTAAGAGAGAAGTAGGGATAAAAGATTCAGGAAATATTATTCCAGGACATGGCGGATTTTTGGATAGATTCGATAGTGTGGTTATATCAGCAACTTTGGTATATCTTTTCTGGGGAAATTTATGGAGTTGATGAATATGCACAAGATAGCTTTGATAGGTGCAACGGGTAGCGTGGGAAGTGCCGTTTTAAGGGTTATAGAAACTTATCCGCAAGTTTTTTCCTTATATTCTGCAGCAGCATATCGTAACGTTGAAAAGTTAATAAGTATATGCAAAAAATTTAATGCCAAAAACGCATATTTATATGAGAGTAAAAAATATGATATGGATAAAGATGATATTTTTGGAATAAACTTGAAAACGGGTTCTGAAACATTGGAGGAAATGGTATGTGACCCTAATATTGATAAAGTTATATTTGCCTCTTCCGGCGTAGCTTCATTAAAGGCCCTGATTTTAGCGTTAAAAAGCGGCAAAGATGTACTAATAGCCAACAAAGAGAGCCTTATAGTCGGTGGCAAATGGATTA
>Ga0190359_1002742_pt1 | contig 10432 bp, 4 predicted proteins | sample 48721823_MG_FD_161269 | JGI IMG/M metagenome (GOLD analysis project Ga0190359, IMG submission 161269) | Hydrothermal vent microbial mat bacterial communities from Southern Trench, Guaymas Basin, Mexico - 4872-18-2-3_MG | ecosystem: Environmental > Aquatic > Marine > Hydrothermal vents > Microbial...
TCCCCATATTTCATTTTACCCTTTTCACTAAGTAAAAAAATGTTTTTATAAAAGAAAGTTTTATTTGGCCAAGGGCCACCCCAGTTATCCATTTGAACAACGGTTCGATCAATTTCTTCCTTTTGTTTTTTAGGAACAATAAAAATATTGCTAAACAATAAAGTGTTTTCCACCGGACCAGAAATGTGCATAATTGGTGAGAACCATCCTCTGTGTGTTTCATAAGGTCGGATGCCGTCGTTTACACTAATGTTGTATTGTACGATGGTATTTTTTGTTCCGATATTTACCGGAGTATTATATTTTGAACCGTTGTTGCAGACCAGTAAAAATCCACCATAATTATCGTGGCTGTAGTTGTATTGAATCGTTGTATTCAAACAATTCCAGTCGGAATCAAATCCCTGTGCATCCCACTTGGCTTTGTGACCCGAAACTTCGTTAAACTGAATAAGCGTATTGTCTGAACTCCAGGGCCAGATACCCGCGGCAGCATCGCCAACAGGCAACACATCGGGGCAATCGCGCATTACATTGTATTCAATTAAAGTACCGTCTGTACCAATGGGGACAATACCATCTCCGGGTACGCCTTCAATTAAATTATTACGGATAATTACATTGGTTGATGGATACCAATTCTCGCGGTTGGTGTAGCCTCGGGAGTTAATGGCATTTCTGCTACAGTCTTTTATGTGGCAATTTTGAATGATTAAACTGTCGAATTTGGTTTTGTAATAAGTGCCATGATTTTGCCATAAAATAGCGGAACCACCACCTTTTTTTTTCTCTAAGCTGCCATTCACATCATGAATAAACAGATTGTCCAGAATAATGTGTTTCGAAATTTTGCAATCTTTGGCTTCAACAATTACACCCCTTCGTCCGGCTTCCTTTTCACTTCCGGTATTGGTAATTTCAATGTTTCTAAATTCGAGGTAAGATGAGTTGTAAATTTTAACAGCATATTTTTCAATACCCAATCCTTCAATTAAAGGTTTTAGTTTTCCCCCATAACTTGAAATAATAATCGGCCGCGAACTTGTGCCTGAACCAGTAAAAACAACAGGCCCCTGATATTTGGTGCCACTCTTCAGAAGTACTTTGGTGCCGGGAAACAATTCAATATTGTTTATTTTTTTTAAAGAAGCAAATGCATTATCAGGAGATTCTCCGCTGTTGTTATCGTTTCCATTATTTGCATCAATGTAATACGTTAATGAATCATTTTGCGGTTCTTTATTTGCAGAGCAGCCATTAATTACCGAGATTAAACAAAGCAAAAATAACAACTCAAATACATTTCGTTTTATACTTTCTTTTTTTAACAGCATACTTTCAATTTTTAAACCCAATGCGCATTAGAAGGCTCTAAATGGAGCCGAACTGTGTATAAACCGTTACGCAATAGAATCTCACTGTGAGATTCTATTGCGTAATCCGGGTTAAATAAAATCGATACTTAATTGTCCGGAATGTCAATTATCTCTATTCAAAAAGAAAATAATTGATCTACTAAAAACTACTTAATACGTTCTATTTTAATATTATCAATCGCATAAGTACCGTTCTTACTCCACATCTGCAGTTGAATAATGGGATGCTCCTGTCCTTCCTGAATGGTTCCTAAAGTCCAACCCAGAGCTTCTGGATCTGGATCAGGATCTTTTGTTTCCACTCCAGTTTGAGGGAAGGCATAAGAGACAGTTTTCCATTCACCTGTTCCGCCAATATTCACACCATAGGCATTATGATTCTTCGTATTTTCTGCTGTTGGTAAGAAATATTCATCAGCATATTTGCCCATATAACCGTCACCTGTTTTATCTATTCCTATGTGAAGCGATATGGTTTGTGGTGCTTTTACATCAAAAGATATAGTATAACTCTCGCCTACTAAAAGCTCAACATCTGGAAATATTAACTGAATACTAGCTTTGTCATTTATTACTTTCAAATCAATATACTTACTGTTATCGCCTTTGATCTCAACAACTCCATTAACATTAGGTGCATTTTCAAACTGAAATCTTGGCATAAAATCACCAAAATCATCAGCGGAAGTAAGTATTCCTAAGGGAAACCCTTCGAAGTCCTCAACTAATGGAAATCTAAATGCTAATAATGGATCACAATAACCAGTAGTTGTAACAGGATCAGATTCCCCACAAACCCCAACAGCAATTATGCTGTACTCGGTTGGTTCTGTTGGGGCATCTGCATTATCGGAGAAACTTGTTCCAACCACACTATCGCTAAGTACTGTATTGTCACGTTTAAGGATATAATATTTTGCAAAGTTGGCAGCATCCCAGGTTAAAATTACTTTTGATTCATATTCACCATCTGTTGCCGAGAAATTTTCCGGAGCTGATGGAATCGCTGCCATTCTTCCAATAGCGCTGACAGATCCATCCGATCTTCCATGTACATTTTTAGAAAAAACAGTGTATGTTGACTCAGTTGTTAAAGCCTCCGTATCTACGTAAGTAGTATCGGTAATGTCTTGTGCCAATAACTCACCGTTTCTGTAAACATCATAAGAAGATGTACGTACTGTTGGCGTCCAGGATATAACCACTTTGTCGCAATAATCATCGTAAGAAGCTACTACGACAGAAGGATCTAAAGGAGCATCAGTCCTTGCCTCGGGCATTAAGCTTCTATCTGCAACAAATTCTCCATTGTTGTATTTTTTAACACAAGCTGCCATAACAAGCATTGTTAAAAGCAGAGCAAGGAATATATTTTTTTGCATTGTTTAAAAATTTAAAAGTTACCACTTAAAGATTACCACCCCGGATTTTGAATAAGATTTGGGTTAATTTGAGTTTCGTTATAAGGAATTGGGTAGAGGTACATTTTTTCGTTCCAAACCCTGTCATCAACCAACTTTTTAGAGTAGCTTAATGTTCCGTGATCATTTGTAATTTCGATACCGAAAATGTCTTCAGTAACTTTATCGGGATTGCTATTGTCATGTAATTTCCACCGACGAATATCCCAGAACCTGTGGTCTTCAAAAGCCAGCTCAATTCTACGCTCGTTAATAATTGCCGATCGCAATTCATCTTTTGAAACTGCAGTAACAGCAGGCATTCCAACAGCTGGTCTGGTTCTAACAATATTCAATGCTGTTGTGGCATCCATTATAAAATCTGCTGGAACACTATTTGGGCCATAAGCTTCGTTCATGGCTTCTGCCAGGCTCAAATAAATTTCGGCTAAACGGAAGATTACCCAATCATGTTCTTTTTTAACAGCATTACTACCTGCAATTTCAATGTCCTCACGAACATACTTTTTCAGGTAGTAGCCGGTAGGGCTTACATCTGCTAAGGGGGGACCGTTTACACCACCGATATAAGTTTCAACGGTTGTGCCTTTCCAGTTTTTTCCATTTACTATAATTGTTTGCAATAAACGTGGATCCCTGTTATCATATGGGAAGGCAGGATCAAAAACAGTACTTCCGGGAGCACTCCAGTTTCCGTTATCATCTAAAATAACATCAAACCCATCAATGGTTTGGTAGGCATCTACCAGGTTCTGACTGGGGCAGGTTGCATTTCCATTGGCACCATCGAAACCTTTTGGGAAATTGTTTTGTTCAAAAGAAAAATCATTGCCCTGACGTCTTTCGAAAATCACTTCTTTACTGAATCTATTATTAAATGCACCCTGACTCATATTGCTACTGTTGTAGTATTGTGGATCGAAAGAATACGTAAAATTGGGATCGGTAAGGAATTCGTTAGCTGCTCTTGCCGCTGCTTCCCATTTTGTTACATCGTTTGCGGGGTTATGCAAGGGGCTGGCAGCATATAGTAAAGCTCTAACTTTTAAGGCCTGAACAGCACCTCGTGTAACTCGTCCCGTTTCTTCAAAAGGCATATCTTTCCATGTAACAGGTAAGGAATCGCGAATGGCATCACATTCATCAACAATAAAAGAAATTACATCATCAAATTTTGATTTTTGAATATTGTTGATTTCTTCAACATCGTTAACAACCCCTTTTAACATTGGGATATCGCCGTACCTTTTTGCAAGCTCAAAATAAAAGAAGGCTCTCAGAAATCGTGCTTCAAACTGGAACTTATTAAAACGCTCCATCTCTTCTTGATATGTTTCGTTGTACTTGTATTCCTCAAAAGTTCTTCCTTCAATTTCTTTCAGGAACAAGTTACACGAGCGTATTGCCTTAAAATAATTTGACCAATTATTATCCAACGCATTACTGGACGACCATTGACCGTTATTGAATTCTTGAATGGTGGCATTTTGTTTTACAAATTCAGCCTCATCAGTAGCAGCCGATCTCATTGCATTATCAATACTGCTAAAGTCAGTAGGTAATGTCCCGTAGATATTTGCTAAAAACTGCCTGGTTCGTGTAAAGTTACTGAAAATTTCTTCCGGGTCATCGTAAAACGAACATTCATTATAATCCAGAAAATTACATCCGGCCAAAAAAATTGCTAATAATATTGATATAATTGCTTTATTTTTCATTTTTCTCATTTTTTAAAAATTAAAAATCTACCTTTAAACCTATATTATATGATTTCAAAGTTGGATAAACCGTTCTTAATTCCTCCGGATCCATTATCTTAATATTGTCAATCGAGAATAAATTTATCCCTCTTACAAAAACTTTAGCCATTTTCAGTTTTACTTTTTCAACCAGATTTTTAGGTAAATTATAGTAGAGCTCCAAAGTACGTAACTTCAGGTAGGATATATCGCGCACCCAAATTGTATTTGTACGATAATTATTATCGTTTTTCTCTGGTGTTAACCTTGGCAAGGTAGCTTTACCTGCAGTTGCAGGGGTCCATCTGTCGTTTGAGAAAGTTGAAATATTATTATTGTTGAACAAGGGCCAGAAAATACCTGCAGTATTCAGGGTAGTCGATACATTGAAAACTCCCTGGAACAGGGCGCTTATACCAAAGCCTTTGTATTCGGCATCGAGCGTAAACGAATAATACATTTCAGGCAACCAGTTTCGGCCAATTGCAACCATATCAAACTGGTCAATTACCTTATCACCGTTTTGGTCGACATACTTTACATCACCTGGCTTTAACACTGAGGTATAAGTGTATACAACTCCTTCGGGAGAGATATTGTTAGTTCCATTTAAACCATCGTTTACACCCCAGAAACCATCAGCTTCGAGGCCGAATATCTGTCCAACCGGATGGCCGGTACGCTTGAGATAATCCCAGGGACGAAATACCTCATTTTGATTAATAATCTTATTTCTTGCAAATGAATACTGTACTCCAATCGCATAATTGAAATCGCTATTACTATTGCTCCATAAAGCGCCAATTTCAACCCCCTTATTTTCAACAATTCCTTCTGGAACATTGGCAGCATCCACACCAATAATTCTTGAAACAGAGTTGGATTCGGAAACCAAGATATTGCTTCTTTTTTCGTAGAACGCATCAATGTTTAAGCTTAAACCACCAAATAATGTTGCATCTACACCAAGGTTCGACATGAAACTTTTTTCAGGATTAAAATTCGTGATAGCTCGCCTGTATTCACGTAATCCTCCAAGTTGTGTATTATTGTCCCCATAAAAATAATTGTTTCCACTACCGTATTTTTGTAAGTGCAAATATTGTTGATTGGGTTCCAGACCTGAATAACCAGCTGATGCCCGTAATTTTAAATAATTTACTATACCAGACCCGCTTAAAAAGTCCTCATTCGACATCAGCCATCCCAGCGATAATGCAGGGTAGAAACGGAAATGGTGGCCCTCAGGAAGAATATTATTACCACTGTATGACATACTTAAAGCGGCAATATATTTTTTATTGTAAACATACTGAAAATTACCAGCATAATTATTTCTATGGAAGGTATTATTTTGGCCGAGTCCAACCTCGTTATCGGTATGAAACAAAAGCATGGCATTAAATTTATGTTTGCCCCATTCTTGATCGTAATTGGCTTTAATAATGCCATTGGCATGCCTGTTCTGACCACCAAATTGTGTGCTGAATGCCAAGGCAGTTGTCTCGCCAAAATCGGTTGATGTAAAATTATACAACACTCCGTTGATTTCGTCGATATCAGCCGTATTGTAAACGTATGCGTAATTTTTTGTTTTTGAATCCCAATATTCAACATAGTTATCAAATGAAGCAGCTCCTGAAACCGATAGTCCTTCAAGTACAGAACTCAGATCTTGTATTAAAGTGAGATTGGCATAAAAAGTACGCCTGTTCGATGTTGCAAAACCGGTTTCGTTTACATCAGCAACAGGATTTCTATTGTAAACTGGCGATCCTCCCCATTTACCATCTTCGTACTGTACCGGGAAAGCGTTTGCCGGTGTTCCGTACAGTGTTTCAAACAATTGTGTGGATGTTGCTTTCCCCGGTCGGTTTGTGCCAGATATTTGTCCGTAAAGATCAAATCTCAGCATGGTTGATTTGGTAACTTCCATATCGAGGTTTGTGCGGATGCTTGCTCGATCATAATTCAACTGAGTTGAATAATCTGCGTTATTCCTGTCCTGTCTCAATAAACCCTGTCCACCCAAATAGTTTAATGAAACGAAATAACGTGTTCTGCCTTTCCCTCCGCGAAATGTGGCATTTACATCGTTAACAAAACCCGTATTTCTCAATACTTCATCAAACCAGTTCACATTAGGGTAATAGTAGGGATAAGACCCGTCTTTATAAGCATCTAATTGCTCTTTTGAATAGCGAAAATCCTGTCCATCGAGTGCCAGCGCCTCATTTATGGCATTGGCATATCCATAAGCATCCAGCATTTGTGGTATGCGAAATGGCTGGTTAACGCTATATTCGTATGAGAAGTCAAATTCTTTTCCTTCTTTAATACCTCTTTTTGTGGTAACAAGTATAACGCCATTGGCACCGCGTTGCCCGTAAATGGCAGTTGCCCCGGCATCTTTCAGCACACTGATACTTTCAATATCGTTAACATTAATTGAGGCAAGCGAACGTTCGAAACCATCAATTAAAACCAGAGGAGCCGAAGTGTTATCTAAATTGGCTTGCCCTCTAACCAATATCGTGGGTGATTGCTGCCACCAGTTTCCACCATTTTGAAGTACTGTTAATCCCGGGATTTGTCCAAAAAGGGCATTTTCAGGATTTATGGCAAAAAATTTTGATAAATCTTTTGCTGTTGTAACTCCTACAGAGGAACTGACTTCGCTGGGAGTCACCGTTACACCGTATCCGAGATTCACAACAGTAGAATCCTGTTTCTGTGCTAAAAGTTGCCCAACACAAAATATGCCGGCAAAAAATGCAAATGAAATTTTTATACTATTTTTTATATTCATCTTATACATATTTTTATATGTTAACATACATCCGAACTACCATCCGGGATTTTGTATTATGCCATATCCTTTTTGAACTTCATTAAGAGGGAATGGCAACAAAAACCACTTAGGGTCAAAGTAGGTCCACCATGCTCTTCTGTTGTAATTAATTTCGGGATAGGAATAGGTATATGAATCCCCCTGTTTTTCTATCCAGACATTATGAAGAGGTTTGGTTAGTGCATCAACTAATTTATGACGGGTAATATCAAACCATCGAACCTGTTCGAATCCAAGTTCACAGGCACGTTCTGTCAAAATTTGTTTGCGTAAAGACTCTTTATCCCATGAACCTACCAATTCGATGTCTTTTAAACCAACACGGTTTCTTACTTTATTAATGTACTTATATGCTTCCGATTGATCTCCCAACTCATTCATTGCCTCGGCATACGACAAATAAATTTCGGGTAAACGGATATAAGGGAATTGACTTCCCTGAACCGGAATGCCTGAAGTAAAGCCAGGCATGAATTTGCGGATTACCGTACTTCCTGATCCATTAGTACGACGGGGCCCTTTAACATGTTTTGCCCAAGGTTTGTTTTTCCAGTTCTGAATTTGTTCACCACCCCAATCGTCATCAATACATTGCAGTGTTTCATATAATCGAGGATCGCGATTATATTTACGATCTGTTCCTGTACCTTCACTTCCTAAAGGATCAACCGATTCATCCCACCCTGATGCAGGGTCTGTAATTGGTGTACCATCGGCCATTGGAAACATACGCATATATTCATCGGTACCGGTGCCTCCTCCATAGTTTAGATTAATGTCGTACATACTGCCTCCCCAACGGTTTGGGCCCATGTAACCATCACGTATGCTAATGAGTATCTCAGAACTTTGGCGGCTAAAATAGGCTTTCCTGAATGCTTCGCGGTAGGCCCAAACATCGTTTCCTTCCGGCATTTCTAATTCATATCCACCTTTCTCCTCAATTTTATCGATTAACTGTTTTGCGGCATCAGCAGCTCTTTGGTACCGGCTTACATCGTAATTACCGTACCATGTTAATTTTTTCGAAGAAGCCTCACCTTCCATATATGGTTGTGAACTATTAAATAACGGACTGGCAGCAAATAATAACAAGCGGGTCTTCAATGCCATGGCACCTGCTTGGGTAAAGCGGCCTGCCCAGTTACTCATTTCGGCTTCCGAAATAGTCCATGGTAAATCAGGAATCGCCTGGTCAAGAAGCATTACAATAGAATCTACGGTGGCTTCAACCGTTAAGCGAGGATTGGTAAAATCCTCATCGGGAGCATATACTTTTCCAATCCAGGGTACTCCACCATAATTACGGAAAAGTTCGGTCATATTGTAAGCAATAATACATTTGGCTTCGGCAATTAAGCGGGCTTTCTCTTCTTCAGTCATATCCGGAACTTTGTGCACATTATCAATTAAAATATGACAATTCCGAATGGCTCTAAAGGTTGAAATACCTCTTTCAGGAATATCGGCATATGGTAAAATAACAACAGGTCGTCTCCATTCATAAGGATCAGCAACATTAGATGAATTTATTGTTCCCGCATAATAAAACTCAACAACAGCGCCCCATGACATAAAATCATGAGACAAGTCTGTAATATCTTCCTGCAAATTCTGCCCTATGGGATGACTTCGGCCTTTTTTAATAATTCCTGAACGTAATGAACGGTAAGCGTTCCACAGTACCCGTTCAGCATATTCAGAAGAAGAAAAAATCGTATCTATGGTTACATCAACACTTTCGGGTTTCTCCAGGCTATATGGACCTATTTTTTCACAAGATGTATAACTTAAAGCTATCCCCGTAGCAACAAATAGTATGAGTATATATTTTATAAGTTTCATTTTAGTACTTTTTAGAAGTTAAATTTTAAACCCATGTTATATATCTTGATCATCGGGTAAAGTCCTGATGAACCCGGCGCCGATTCGGGATCGAAAAAATAAAATTTACTGAATGTTAACAGGTTGTACCCGTTGACAAATACTCGCACATTTCGGAGTCCAACACGTTCAAGTGCAGGTGATTGTATGTTATAACCCAGTTCAATGTTTTTCAAACGCAGGTATGAAGCATCCCTGATAAACAAATTAGACACGCGGTAGTTATTGTCGGAACTAATCAATGAGAACCTGGGGAATTCAGCAGTTTCGGCTGTTTCAGGAGTCCAGCGACGATCGTATAAATAGCCAAACAATCCTCTGTTCTGGCCTCCGAATGGTTCCCTGAAGTAACTAGGTAAAATTCTGGAAGTATTTTTAACACCTGAAAGAGTAACTGAAAAATCCAGACCTTTCCAGTTTATCCATAAGTTGATACCGTAATTGTATTCGGGTACCCTTGTAGGATATCCAACAGGCATCATATCAAGATCATCAATCTTACCATCATCGTTCAAATCTTTAAACTTCAAATCACCGGGGTATCTGATTCCTCCATGGTCTGCAATGTTCGGATTTTCAGTGGTATTCACCTCTTCGGTAAAAAATCCATCAGTAATATAACCAAAAGGTTGCCCAACGGGTTTTCCTGTTTCATACAGATAGTCGTATGGCTGAGGAACTTCATCTTTGAATAATATTTTATTGTGGGCATACGTCATGTTTGCATTAATGCGGTAAGAAAAATCTCTGTTTACCTTCTGATGCCACTTCAATTCAATTTCATATCCCTGGTTTTCTACTTCACCCATATTTACTGCGGGTAATTGAGCGGCTACAAATACAGGGACAGTGTTCCTTACAATTAATATATCTTTTCTATATTCATGGAAATAATCGAAACTGGCGCCCAATTTTGCATCAAAGAATTTTATATCAATTCCGTAGTTTTGCTTAGTCGCTGTCTCCCAGGTTACATTCGGGTTGCCAATACGCATTTCGGCTGCACCTTGCTGGTCGTTTGGATTATCGATTCCGAAGTTGTATCCTGCTGTATTGTAATCCCAGGCATCGGGCAGATACAGAAAACGGTTGCTTCCGAGTTTGTCATTACCTACAATACCATAAGATCCTCGTATTTTCATATAATTGATAAATCCGATA
>Ga0190359_1002744_pt1 | contig 10429 bp, 12 predicted proteins | sample 48721823_MG_FD_161269 | JGI IMG/M metagenome (GOLD analysis project Ga0190359, IMG submission 161269) | Hydrothermal vent microbial mat bacterial communities from Southern Trench, Guaymas Basin, Mexico - 4872-18-2-3_MG | ecosystem: Environmental > Aquatic > Marine > Hydrothermal vents >...
ATTGGTGCAGGTTTTGGACTCTTTTTGGGCACTCTTATATACGGCAGATTCGGACGTAGTATGGACATAAGGAAGGTGATAAATATAACAATGATTGCATCAAGTTTGTATCTTGTTTTTTTTGTTGTTAGTTTAAAAAAGTTCCCTCATAAATTATTTGCTTTCTTTTCCGTGTTTCTTCTCGGTGTTATTGTTTCTCCTGTTGTTGTGGCGATAAACAGTTTAATTCATAAAAATAGCGACAATAATCTCTGGGGAAGAATTTTTAGTTCTCTTGAGATAGTTATTCACTTAGCTTTTATCATTTTTATGTTTTTAGCCTCTTATCTTGCTGAAGTTTTTACTCCCTTTACAATTATTATAAGTGTAGGTATAATAGTATTTCTTTTCTTCTTTTTTAACTTTATCGCTGAAAATGATTCGCGTAGAGGAAAGAAAGCTACCGCAACATGAGGTTTCTGTTGAGCGTTTTTTTTCTGTAAAGAGATTGTATCTTCTGCTCTCTCAACACACAGGAAAACCCTCAAAGCTTTTAGTTAACAAAGGCGATTCCCTTGAGGAATCTTCTCTAATTGCCGAAGGAGACGGCTTAATTTCTTCTTCTTTATCGTCTCCTGTTAAAGGCAAAATTAAGGATATAGTTTCTTTTAATCATCCTGTTTTAAAAAAAGACACGGCAGTTGTTATTGATGTAGACGGTTGTTCCCCAAAGGTATATTCTTTTAACAAAAAAGCAGATTTTCTTAAGAAAGAGGATCTATTGAGCAAGGTTAAACATGCTGGTATTGTAGGTATGGGCGGGGCAGCTTTTCCTACTCATATAAAGCTAAGTCCTCCCAAAAGAATAGATACTTTGATTGTTAATGGTTGTGAGTGTGAACCCTATTTATCCTGTGACTACAGGCTTATGGTAGAGAAATGCGAAGAGATTTTTAAGGGGGTTGAACTTGTCTGTAGAATAGTTTCTCCTCAAAGAGTGATTTTTGCTATTGAGGAAAACAAACCCGAAGCGATAAAAAAGTTTAACAGTGTTATCAGCACAAAGAAATATTCCTTGCCGCAACAAAAGTTGGCAATTTTACCATCATATTACCCTCAAGGAGGAGAAAAGCAGCTCATTTATGCTTTAACAAAAAGAAGAGTTCCTTTGGGTGGACTCCCTTTTGATGTTGGCTGTTTAGTTCATAATGTTGGCACTATATTTGCTATATATGAAGCCGTTTATTATGATAAGCCTCTTATTGAAAGGGTAGTTACTTTTGCAGGTGGGGCACTGAGAGAGCCAAAGAATTTACTTCTTAAATTAGGCACAACCATTGCTGAGCTCTTTGAAGAGGGCATTTTGTCCTTTAAAGAAGAGCCTGTTAAGATTGTTTATGGCGGGCCAATGATGGGAATTGCCCTTAAAGGTCTTAACTATCCTATTATGAAAGGAACAAGTGGCATTCTTTTTCTTACCCAGAAGGAGGTTGATTTAAGAGAGGAGTCAGTATGTATTCGGTGTGCCCGCTGTGTAGATGCCTGCCCCATGGGCCTTTTGCCTTTAGAGTTTGTGAAGAAAGTTAAGAATGAAGAGTATTCTTCTCTTGAGGATTTTTATATAAAAGATTGTATTGAGTGTGGAGCATGTAGTTTTACATGTCCGGCCAAAATACCAATTGTTCATTATATTAAGGTAGGCAAAAAATATGCGGTTAGCAGTTAGCGTTTCTCCTCATATAAAAGCTGGTTATGATACTCCTTGGGTTATGCGGCAGGTTATCTACGCTCTTATGCCGGCTTTTTTGGCTTCTTTGTATTTCTTTCGCCAAGATGCTCTTTTTGTGATTCTAAACTGCATCATAACCTGTGTGGCAACCGAAGAAATAATTAGCCGTATAAGAAAGAAGCCTTCACCAATAAAAGACGGTAGTGCAGTATTGACAGGAATCTTATTGGCGTTTGTGCTTCCTCCTTCTATCAAATGGTATGGAGCAAGCTTAGGCGCAATATTTGCTATTTTGGTAGGTAAGCACCTTTTTGGGGGGTTGGGCAACAATATCTTTAACCCTGCTTTAGTAGGAAGGGCATTTCTTATGGGTGCTTTTCCTAAAATGATGACAACATGGAGCGAGCCATTTAGTTTGCAGGTGGTAACAGAAGCTACCCCTCTGGCGTTACGTAAATTTGACCATATCTTAACGCCTATTTCGCATCTTTTTCTTGGTAATACTAGTGGGTGTATTGGAGAAACTTCAAGTTTAGTTTTGATTCTCGGAGGAATTTACCTTATAGTGAGAAAAGTAGCAGACTGGAGGGTACCCTTAAGTATAATCATAACCTCCGCACTAATTTCTTTTGTTTTTTATCTTGTAAATCCTGTAAATGGTTCAGTCTTGTTCCATCTTTTTGGCGGAGGGCTTATGCTTGGGGCTTTTTTTATGGCTACTGATCCTGTAACTACGCCTGTAAGTAAAAAGGGAAGATTTGTATTCGGAGTCTGTTGTGGTGCTCTTATTATGGTGATTCGCTATTTTAGTGGGCTTCCTGAAGGAGTTATGTATTCTATATTGTTTATGAATGCTTTTGTTCCTTTAATTGACAGGGTATTTAGACCAAAAAGTTTTGGGGCAATGGGGACTGTTAGGAGGGAGAAATATGAGGGATAACATAAAAATAATAGGGGTGTTAACTATTGTGTGTTTAGTTTGTGCTTTGTTTCTTTCTTTAGCAGCAAGCATGGCGAAGGATAAGGTGACGCGTAATGAAAGCAAAGCTATAAGAGAGGCTATTTTTAATATTGTAGGGGAGTGTAAAGAGATTAAAGAGGTGAGCATTAAAGGGACAAAGGTATATAAGCTTTTCGATGACAAAAATAGTCTTATAGGTTATGGATTCTTGGCTGCAGGAGAAGGTTATCAGGGTAAGATAAAGATTATGACTGTCGTAGACAAAAACTTTAATAAACTTTTGGGGATAGAAATTATTTCTTCCCAAGAAACACCAGGGCTGGGTGCAAAGATTAACGAAGATTATTTTAAGAATCAGTTCAAAAGTCTTAACATAAAAATTCCTATTGAATACACAAAAGGAGAAGTTAAAAAAGACAACCAGATTAAGGCTATTACAGGAGCAACGATTTCTTCTAAGTCAGTGGTAAATATTCTTAATAAGGCAATAGACAAGTTAAAATCATTGTTAAAAAATGAATAATTTCATAAAAGGCCTCTGGAAAGAGCATCCTGTGTTGAGGCAGCTTTTAGGGATGTGCCCTACATTAGCAGTTACTACTACTGCTTTAAATGGCCTTTCTATGGGGTGCGCTGTTATTTTTGTTTTGTTTTTTTCTTCTTTGGTGGTTTCATTGATAAAGAGGGTAGTTCCTCATCAGGTGCGTATTGCTGTATATACAGTAATCATTGCTACATTTGTAACTATCGTTGATATATTCTTTAAAGCTCAGTTTCCCAAAATAAGTGAACAGTTAGGTCCATACGTTCCTCTTATTATTGTTAACTGTATCATCTTGGGAAGATGCGAAGCGTTTGCCTCACGTTATAGTGTAAAGGAATCCTTACTTGATGCTTTAGGCATGGGGATAGGATTCACATGGGGTTTGTTTATTTTAGGAACAATTAGAGAAATCTTAGGTTCGCGAACTTTTTTAGGGATAGAGATTTTGCCATCTTCGTTTAATCCTTTAGTAGTGATGGTTCTTCCTAGTGGAGCCTTCTTAGTTTTAGGATTTATGATAGCGGCAATGAATAAAATAGAGGAGAAGTCACAATGAGGGATTTACTTCTTATATTTGTTTCGACAGTCTTAATCAATAATTTTGTGCTTTCTTATTTTCTGGGTATATGTCCTTTCTTGGGGGTATCTGCAAGATACGAGTCTGCTTTTGGAATGGGGATGGCGGTAGTTTTTGTTATGACACTTGCCACAGCAATAAGCTGGATTATTTATCATCTTGTGCTTGTTAAGTTAGGTTTGTTTTTCCTGGAGTATGTGGTATTCATTCTTGTTATTGCGTCATTAGTGCAAATTGTAGAGATGTTTATCAGGAAATTTTCTCCTTCTCTTTATCAATCCCTGGGTATTTATCTACCTCTTATTACCACTAACTGTTCTATACTGGGAGCAGCATTGTTTATGGTAACACGTAACTATAATTTTCTTGAGGCTGTAGTTTTTGGGTTCTCAGGAGGGATAGGGTTTTCTCTGGTGCTTTTGGTTATGGCAGGTATTCGTGAGGAGTTAAAATACGTTGATGTTCCCCGTGTATTTAAAGGGGCACCAATAACTCTTATTACAGCATCTTTACTTGCTTTAATATTTATGGGATTTTCAGGGTTGATAAGTTCCTAAGATGAGAGAAGTTATTTTTTCCTTAGTTACTTTAGGCAGTGTAGGGCTTATTTTTGCAGTACTTTTAGCCTTTCTGGATAAGAAGCTCAGTATAGAGGAGGATGAAAAGTTACAAGAGATTTTAAATGTACTGCCGGGAATAAACTGCGGGGCCTGTGGATTTAGCGGTTGCCGAGCATTTGCTGAGGCAGCGATAAGAAGGAAGAGTATTTTTTCTGGGTGTATCCCAGGAGGCGCATCTGTAAATGATAAGATAAAGAATATACTGGGCATATCAGAAGTAACTACAACTAAAAGAAAAATTGCTATCTGTCATTGTACTGCAGATAAGAGCCAGAAGAAGTCTTCAAGTGATTACTATGGATTGTTAACGTGTAAAGCAGCCGATATCACAGAAGGGGTAATTGACTGTATTTACGGGTGTTTGGGGTTGGGAGATTGTGTTAGGGTCTGTCCTGTAGGAGCAATTACTCTTAGAGAAGGAAGGGTGTATGTAGATATTAATCTTTGTATTGGATGTGGTAAGTGTGTGGAAGCTTGCCCTCGCGGTCTTTTTGAATTAGTTGAGCTTGGCAAAAAGGCTCTTTACTACGTTGGTTGCAGTAACAGGGAAAAAGCTCTTGATGTAAAAAGAGTTTGTAGTAAAGGGTGTATTGGTTGTGGTATATGCAGTCGTTTAAAGGATTCCCCTTTTAAAGTAGAGGAGAACCTTTCTCGCATAGACCGCAAGAGGGAATTTTCATTGGAAGTTCTAGAAGAAGCACGTAATAAGTGTCCTACTAAATGTATTGTTAGTGTCAATGTTTAGAGAGGAAGTAGAAGTTGTTGACATTACCTCTACAGAGGTCGGTATTAAATTTATAAAGAGGGCAATGTGCTCTTGCTGCAGATTTTCTTCTTTATGTGCAAAGGAAGGAGAAATTATGCATATTCCTAAAGGTAATTTTCTTATAAAAAAAGGGGATAGGATAGAAATAGGTATTGAAGAGAAAAAGACATTGCTTGCAAGTATTATTATGTTTTTTATTCCTGTTTGTGTTTTTATGTTCGGTCTTTTTATTTTTAGGGTTTATGGAGAACTGTTAAGTTTTCTTTTTGCTTTGGGTATTACCAGCTTCTATTATTTGATTATAAGAGGGGTGTTTAAAAAGAAAAGCTCCTATTTTCAAGTGAGGATAATGAAGAAATTATGAAGATTGCTATATTAGCATCAGGCAACGGTTCGAACTTTGAAGCGATTGTTAAAGCGACAGAAAGAGGTAAGATAAGAAATGCCAAAGTGGTTCTTCTTATAACTGATAAGAAGAATGCTTTTGTGCGCGTGCGTGCAAAAAGGCATAAAATAAAAGATGTATTTGTTGACCCTAATAGGTTTAAAGATAGGGTTTCTTTTGATAGAAAGATTGCAAGAATCCTTAGGCAAAAGAAGATAGACCTTGTAGTGCTGGCGGGATTTATGCGGATATTGACTCCTTATTTTGTAAGAGTGTTTAAGAACAGAATTTTAAACATTCATCCTGCGCTTTTGCCTTCTTTTAAAGGGACAGCTGCTATTGAGCGTGCTTACCATTACGGCGTAAAAGTTACGGGGGTAACAGTTCATTTTGTTGATGAAGACGTTGATCACGGTCCTATTATCCTTCAGGCTCCTATTTATATTTCTGAGAGAGATGATTTAGAAAGCCTTGAGAAGAAAATTCATCGCTTAGAGCACCGCCTTTATCCTTTGGCTATTAAGCTATTTATTGAAGGTAAACTCGTTATAAGTAAAAGGAAAGTCTTAGTTCAAGAATGATTCCTCTTAATAGTCTTTCTCAAGCAGAGCTTTTATGGTGTAGAGCCTTTTCTTGCCGGAACTTTTATCTATTATTTCTACATAATCAATATCGGCAGTAAATTCTTTATATATATTTAGGTAGTGAATAAGCGATTTTTCTGCTGTGGAAAAAGGTGAGGGTATTTTGTTCTTGCTGGCGGTTATGTGTGTGATATCGACTATGATAGTTATTTTTCCGTATTGGTAATTTCCGTCTATAGTGTTAACACTTACGTATTTATTCTCACTTTCTTTATAGTAGGTATTCATTAATTTTTGTAGTACGAGGTAAGTTATAAAGTCTCCCATTGTTATTTCGTTCATGGTTACGTGAAGGCCTTTTTCGTCTCCTAGGGCATTGTGGTTTTCTGTGGGTATGAATACCATTCTGTTTTGTAATTCTTTTTGGGAGATAAATTGCAATTCAAATTTTACAATATCAGGGACAAAACCAATTTGGTAGATATCTACGCCAATATTTTTTATGTCTGAAGCGACGAAGGCAAAGAACTTAGGAGGTTTATCCATGCTTAACACCACCCGTTTCAGAGAAAGAAATATATGTTCTATTTTTTCTCTAGCTTTCTCATTGAATGATTTATCGGGATTTACCAAATCGTAAAAAGGGGCGTATATCCAGATGGTCTCCCCCGTAATAAATGTAGTTACATCGATGTTAAATTCCTCTTTGCATATTTTTTCTATCGTTTTCTCGATGTCTTTGCGCTTGTAGGTAGGGTTAATAGTACAGGAAACAAGAATTATGCTAATGGCTAGTATCTTGAGGGCGTTCTTTACCATACTTCCTAAAGATATCTACAATCTCATCGTATTCTAACTCTCCCTTCTTAAGAAGTTCAGTGGCAAAATACTCTAAGAGGTCTTTTTCTTGGGTGAGAATTTGTTCAGCTTCCTTAAGGCAGTCTTTGAGGATTCCCTGAGTGTCTTCATCTAGCTTTCTCTTTGTCTCTTCGGAGATGTTAAGTACTTCACTGTTCCATTGCGTTTGAGTTAAAGCATAGAAGTTTCCTAATAACCCTGATTTTCCCATTCCCCATCGCCATACCATTTCATGGGCAAGACTAAAGGCTTGCATAAAATCTTCTTCTACACCAGAAGAAGTAGTACCAAATTTTATTTTCTCCGCAGCGTAACTTCCTAAGTAAGTCTTAATATTGGCAAGAAACCACTCTTTCTTATGAATGTGAATTTCTTCAGTAGGCCTGTGTCCTATATAGCCATAGGCACTTTTGCGGGGAATGATGGAAGCTTTAATTACATCGTCCGTGGGGTGGGTAAGATAGGCGATAATGGCATGGCCTGCCTCATGATAGGCCACCCATACTTTTTCTTTTTCACTTAGCGTAATTTCGCTTTTTAATCCAAAAACAACACGGTCGTAAGCTTCGGATAAGTCTTTGTTAGTTATCTTTTCTCTTTTGTTGCGTACAGAAATTAAAGAAGCTTCTCTTACCATATTAGAGATATCAGCAGGAGAAAATCCCACTGCTTTGCGTGCCAGTACATCTATATTGATAGAGGAATCATATTCTGTTTTATCGAGGTAATATTTAAAAAGTTCTTTTCTTTCTTCTAAGTTAGGCTTGGGAACATATATTTTTCTGTCAAAGCGGCCTGCCCTCATTAATGCAGGGTCAAGATTTGATTCCGGTACATTTGTTGCAGCAATAACCACAATGTTGTTTTCTGTTTGTCTTAAGCCGTCTAATTCTGTAAGGAGTTGATTAACGGTTGCATTATAATCCATGCCTGCCCCCATTCCGCTTACGCCTACTCTTGGACGGGCAATAGTATCAATTTCATCAATAAAGATAATGCAGCCGCCGTGAATTTCTGCTAGAACGCGCGCTTCTTTAAAAAGACTTCTTACCTTCGATGCACCCACTCCCACAAATATTCCGATAAATTCACTTCCTACTGCGGCCAGGAAAGGAAGGCCTGTTTCTGTAGCAATAGCTTTGGCAAGGTATGTTTTGCCACATCCTGGAGGACCTACCATTAAAACTCCTTTTATAATCTTTCCTCCTATTCTTTTAAGTTGCGAGCGGTCTTTTATTAGCCTTATTACCTCTGCTACCTCCTTCTTTATAGACTTCATTCCCACCACATCAGACCAGCGTATATTTACATCTTGAGGTTTTATTTTTTTTTGCCCTATCTTTGAAAGCCCCCCTCCAAAGAAAAACCACATATAACTGAACGTATAAATAGATGCAAAGATGAAAGCGGTAATAATGCTTAAGAATAGTTGCAGAGGAATTCCTGCCAAAGTCATCTTTTTGTAGAATGATTCTAAGGTTAAGAAATTTTTTATTCCCACAATAAGGAGAAAGATAAGAAATGAGAGAAAGGCAGCGCCGATAAAGATAATTAGAATCTTTACCCAGTGAAATTTTATGAATTTTTTAATTTTTACTGTATCCATATCTAATTCTTTACATAACATTACCATACTTTCTTTTATTTGTCAAAATATTGACTTATGTTTTTTTGAGAGTATAATTTTATGCAATCTAAGGTTAAGGGACGTAATTTATTATAAGGAGAAAGGAGGATTATAATGGCTAAGATTAAAAAAGTATTTGCGCGTGAGATTCTTGATTCGCGTGGTAATCCTACAGTGGAAGTTGATGTTGTTCTGGGCAATGGAGTTTTAGGCAGAGCAGCAGTACCTTCAGGTGCTTCTACCGGTGAGCATGAGGCGCTGGAATTAAGAGATGGAGACAAAAAGAGATTTAAAGGCAAGGGTGTGCTTAAAGCGGTTAAGAATGTCAATTCTATAATTGCTAAACATATAGTAGGTAAGGAAGCAGATTTTAGAAAGATTGATAAATTGCTTCTTAAGCTTGATGGAACAGAAAATAAGTCAAACCTTGGCGCCAATGCTATTTTAGGGGTTTCTCTGGCTGTTGCTAAAGCAGCAGCTTACACAAAGAGCCTCCCTTTATATAAATATCTCAATGGAAAGGCAAAGCTTTTACCGGTACCTATGATGAACGTCTTAAATGGGGGGTTGCATGCAGATAATAACCTGGATATCCAGGAATTTATGATTGTTCCTTTCGGGTTTAAAACATTTAAGAGAGCCCTCCAGGCAGCTTCAGAGGTCTTTCATACCTTAAAGTCTATTCTTAAGTCTAAAAACCTTTCTACCAGTGTAGGGGATGAGGGAGGCTTTGCCCCCAATTTAAAAAGGAATGAAGAGGCAATAAGGTTGATTATTGAAGCAATAGAGAAGAGTGGATACTCACCTACGAAGCAGGTATGTATTGCCCTTGATCCTGCTGCCAGTTCATTTTTCAGTAAAGAAAAGTATGTACTTGAGGGTAAAAAAGTCAATTCACATTATATGACAGACTTTTACTCTCGGTTGGTTAAAAAGTATCCTATTTTTTCTATTGAGGATGGTTTAGCAGAGGATGACTGGGAGGGATGGAGTTATCTTACAGAGCGTTTAGGCAAAAAGATTCAGCTTGTTGGTGATGATATATTTGTTACTAACACAAAACGGATTAAAAGAGGCATAGAAGAAAAAGTGGCTAATTCTGTTCTTATAAAAGTGAATCAGATAGGGACTCTTACAGAGACACTGGATGCGATTAAACTTGCTTTTAGGTACGGTTATACAGCAGTGATTTCACATCGCTCAGGAGAAACTGAAGATACGACAATAGCTCATCTTGCGGTGGCGACAGAGTGTGGACAGATTAAAACAGGTTCTTTGTCTCGGAGCGAGAGAATAGCCAAATACAATGAGCTTCTGCGCATAGAAGAAGCACTTGGCAAGAAAGCTCGCTATGCTTCCTGGTTGGTTAAAAAACGTTTAAAATAAGTGAAGAGAGTGGATATTTCTCATTTTAAGCTAAACAGAATCATATTTGCTGTTGTAATTATAGGGGTGGTGGTTTTTTTTATTTATCTTCCTGATTATACACGTCTTAAGAATTTGAGAAAAGAAAATAGCCGTCTTAAAAATGAGATAAAAGAGTTAAAAGAAGAAATTGTTGAAATAGAGGAAAACCTGAATCGTTTAGATAAAGATCCTTCTTTTTGGGAGCAATTAGCGCGTAAACACATGAAAGTGTTGAAGAAGAACGAAATATTAGTTGACATAAACTCCCAAGAAGAATAAAATTAAATATTTCTTCCGTTGTTTCTTTATTCGCGGGGTGGAGCAGTCAGGTAGCTCGTCAGGCTCATAACCTGAAGGCCGGCCGTTCAAATCGGCCCCCCGCAACCATTCTA
>Ga0190359_1002747_pt1 | contig 10423 bp, 10 predicted proteins | sample 48721823_MG_FD_161269 | JGI IMG/M metagenome (GOLD analysis project Ga0190359, IMG submission 161269) | Hydrothermal vent microbial mat bacterial communities from Southern Trench, Guaymas Basin, Mexico - 4872-18-2-3_MG | ecosystem: Environmental > Aquatic > Marine > Hydrothermal vents >...
TAACATGGAAGACTTGATAAGGAATGAAATTTTCAGGACCGAAAAGTAGTTTGCTGTAAAGCAGGCTATCAGCAGAGGGTTACAAATTTGTTCATAGCAGGATGGATGGTAATGGACCTTACCCTATTTTCCATTCTGGTGTGAACTTTTAATAGAAAATTAATTATAATAAGGATAAATTTTGCTTTTGAAAATGGATGAGAGAGCAATGGAAGCCAAGAAGAAGAAAAAGTCGGGTCTGGACAAAAAGACTAAGCTGAAGCAGGAGATAAAATCCTGGATAGTAATTATCCTGATCGCGGTAGGGTTAAAGGCTACTATAATTGAAGCCTACCAGGTTCCTACAGGTTCCATGGAAAATACCATTCTGATTGGAGATTTTCTCCTAGGGGATAAGTTTATATATGGGGCATGTACCCCCAGATGGATTGGAATCCCGTGGACAAGAATAGGTTTTAATATTCCCTGGTTTCGAATTCCACCTTTCAGAAAACCAAAACAGTATGATGTTGTTATTTTTAAGTTTCCCAAGGATCCCTACCTTAATTATGTTAAGCGGTGCATAGCCGGACCGGGACAGACTGTGGAAATAAGAGATAAGGTCATTTATGTAGATGGCAAGAAATTTAAGGATGCCCCGAATACACGTTTTATTTCCAGTTTTGTTTATCCAAAAGGGTGGGAGGAACCGGGCATCTTTCCGCGAGGGGCTGGTAATAAAGATAATTATGGACCTGTGTATGTTCCTGCTAAAGGAGATACCTTGTGGTTTGGGAAAATAAACCCTGATATTATTAAAAATGTGGTTGAGCTTGCCCATCATAGCTTCGATATTAGGAATGGGAAAATGTATATAGATGGAGTGCAGAAGGACTACTATGTTGTTGAACAGGATCACTATTTCATGATAGGAGACAATCGCGATGATAGTTATGATAGCAGATACTGGGGTTTTGTGCCGTTTGAGCTGGTTACGGGAAGAGCTCTACTCGTATATTTTTCATGGAATAAATCTGTACCTTTCTATCAACTTTTGAGGAAATTTAGATGGAAAAGGATTGGTAAACTCATCAAGTAAGCAAAAAACCGGTATCTACATTCACTATCCATTTTGCCTCTCAAAGTGTATTCATTGTGATTTTTATTCGTTACCATTGGGAAGGGATAACAAGTCGATTGAAAAGAAGTATATTTATGCACTTCTGGATGAGATCAGACTTTACAGGTCCATTTTATCAGTAAGGGAACCGAGTACGATTTATTTAGGTGGTGGAAGCCCTAACCTTTTGTCTATTCGCGACTTACATAGTATACTTGATTGTATTTGTGAGGTTACTGGAGTAGCCAGGCCAGTCGAATTTAGCATAGAAATTAACCCTGCTTCCGATATTGGCGATAAACTGGAAGGCTACAAAGCTCTGGGGGTAAATAGAATAAGTATTGGAGTTCAATCCTTTAGCAATGAAATGTTGAAATTTCTTAGAAGGCCACATTCTGTGGAAGATTCTTTAGAAACGTATAAGATGCTCAGGGATTGGGGTTTTGAAAATATAAATATGGATTTGATTTTTGGTTTTCCCATGCAGACCTTGGATGAGTTTAAGAGGGATTTGGAAACGGTAGTAGGTCTGGGTCCAGAGCATATTTCAGTTTATAATTTGATTTATGAAAGAGATACCCCTCTTTACCGAATGAGACAAACTGGTAAAGTTGAAGCTCTTGATGAGGATGTGGAGTGGCAAATGTGGGTTTACATGCATAAATTTCTGGAAGATTCAGGGTATACACACTATGAAGTATCAAATTTTGCCATAGATGGGAAAGAGTCTGTTCACAATTTGAATTACTGGAACAGGAAGGAGTATTTTGGTTTTGGCCCTTCGGCGCATTCGTTTTCCAATGGAATAAGATGGTGGAATGTTAGGGATCTGGGCGCTTATATAGGGAAGGTGGAAGAGAAGGAGTTTCCGATGGAAAGAAAGGAGGTGATAGAGAAAAAGGATCAAATAGAGGAAATCTTTATGCTATCCATGAGAGTGAAAGATGGGGTAAGAAAAGAAAGTATCGAAAAAATCGCTGCTTGGGGAAATGAGCTTTTTGTGGAGGTTGTGAGGGGACTTGAAAAATACACCCCAGATTACCTGAGTTTGTCAAAAGACGAGATTGTTGTAAATTATAAAGGATGGTTTATTCTTGACGAGATTTTAGTGAATGTTTTTCATATATTGGACGCTTTCTGGAGGGAAATTTATGATAGTCAAGAAAATTCATGAGGTTGCTAAAGTTTATTTTGATGACAATGGTATAAAAGGAGTGTCGAAACAGAAATTAATTTCGTCGGAGGACGGTGCACCTAATTTTACTATGAGGAAATTTGATGTTAGACCGGGAGGATATACTCCCTACCATACTCATGATTTCGAACATGAGGTCTTTGTGCTGAAAGGAAGAGGCTTGGTAAGGGGGAGAGAAGACATTGAAATTCATGAAGGGATGGCTTTGTTAGTTGAGCCAGGGGAAGAGCATCAGTTTGTAAACACTGGAGATGGAACGCTGGAATTTTTGTGTATAGTGCCAAACTATGGCGAAAAGTAGGGTCAGGCCAGGAAAAAAACAGTGGAGATAAAAGAGGCAAAGTATTATAAAACTTTGAATAATGAAGAGGTTGTATGTACCCTATGTCCGAGAGTTTGCAAATTGAAACCGGGAGAGCTGGGTTTTTGCAGGGTAAGGAAGAATATGGGAGGGAAGTTGTATACCCTTGCTTATGGCCGTCCGGTGGCAGTGCATGTCGATCCTATCGAAAAGAAGCCTCTTTATCACTTTTTTCCAGGGAGCAGAATTTTATCAATCGGTACGTTTGGATGTAACCTCGGTTGTTTGTTCTGTCAGAATTATGATATTGCTCGTGCAGAGTACAGAGCTAACTTTTCAAGATATCTGAAACCCGAAGAGATTATTGAAGCTTCGGTTAACTACAATTCCATAGGAATAGCTTATACATACAATGAGCCCACTGTCTTCGCTGAGTACGTGGAAGATATCTCTTCTCTTGCTCGCGAAAAAGGATTGAAGAATGTCATGGTGACCAACGGTTTTATTTCTAAGAGAGTTTTAAAGGAGGTCTATAGATATATTGATGCAGCGAATGTGGATTTGAAATCTATGTCATCGGAATTTTACAGGAGATACTGTTTGGGTGAATTAAATCCTGTTCTTGACGCAATAATTGAGTTGAAATCAATGGGAGTATGGGTTGAAATAACGAATTTGCTGATCCCGGGATTGAATGATGGTCATAAGGATATAGACAAGCTTGTTAGCTGGATTATTAATAGTATTGGGGATAGGGTTCCTTTGCACTTTTCAGCATTCTACCCATGTTATCAGATGCTTGACAGACCACGTACGTCCAAATCTGTCCTGGATATGGCAAGGGAAATCGCCCTTTCCAAGGGAATGAAGTATGTTTACGAAGGGAATGTGTTTACAACCGAAGAGGGTAATACATACTGTCCCTCCTGCGGAGCACTCTTAGTGGAAAGAAGCTATTTCGATGTGGTAAGGTTAAACGTAAAGGATGGTCGTTGTTTGAAATGTGGAAATGACGTAGATATTATTTGTTGATTTAAAAAACAAGGAGTGTTTTATGCTGACTAGATTAAGTATTGAAGTTGATAGAGATGAACTAGAGGAGTTGAGATATGTACTGGAAAAACTGACAAAGGATGTGGACAATGTTGAAATTAAATTGAATCCTCGAATTCGCAGTATTTCGCGGCTGATTATAAGGGAAATTGACCGCTGGGAGGATTTTAAGAAGGAGAAGTGGTAAAAGAGTTGTATGGTGGGTAACCCTGGAAAATGGCTTTGTATTTTTAACGAGTAATATTTAAATTGCGAAGACTTGTGCTCATCTGATATTATATCGGATGAGTTTCATGTAGAGATAGTTGAAAGAAAGGTAGAAAAGTAGTTGGGGAGTGGATGAATGAAGGAGATCATCAAAACAATCGTTATCGCTCTACTGGTAGTTGTTGCAATATACTTTTCGTTCTTGGTAGGCAAACTTAACGAGAGGATGGATTTTCTGAACAGGCAGGATTCTCTGCATACCGTCAAGAGTGAGGATTTTGAAAGGCAGTTGCATGATCTGGAATTGAAGTTTATAGGTCGGGGAAAGCACATTCAAAGGTTTCAAAGAGCCCTGAAAGAGCTTGATTTGAAGCTGGTGGAAACTGAGGGTAGGTTAATCACAAAGATCGATTCCGTTGGCCTTCTGCTTGACGAATTCAAAATCACCACAGAAAATGAGTTTCAGGCAACAAAAGCAAATCTTGACGCTATTGATGAACGATTGACAAGGTTCCAAAGGCAAATGACGAGTACCACTACGGATCTTCAGACCGCTGCCATTCGCTTGAGGAAGCAGTTAAAAGAGTTGGATGATCGCCTAAAAGCGATAGAGGAGAAGGACAAGAAGAAGAAATAGGGGTTATTAACTCTGGTATTGAAATTGATAAGTGTGAACATCCGGCAAAATATTTAAGTATTTTGTCGGATGTTTGTTATTTATAGATGAGGGGGAGTTATGAAGAGGTTTATTATTTTGTCGATTGCTTTTGGTTTATTGCTCCTTGCCTGCGGGGGTGGCAAAGAGTCTGTGAAGAAGGAAGCACCTATTAAGGAAACAAAGAAGGAAGTTATTTCCAAAGAGAATGTGAAGAAAGAAGCCCCATCTACAACTAAACAAATTAAAAAAGAGGTGGAAAAAACTGCGGTTCAAAAACAGAATATGGCGAAAGCGGTAAAAAAAGAGAAAATAGTAAAGGAGAAACCTCCTGAAGTTCCGGTAGAGAAAAAAACTGCAGTTCCTACCATAAAGCCTGAAAAGAAGGAAAAGGCTAGAACTGTAGAGGCTAAGTCACCCCTTCAGATACAAAAAGTCGAGCCTGTACTTAAAGGGAAAAAAGAGCCCATCTGTGAAATTAAAATTGAGAGGCTGTTAAAACTGCAGAGTGCACTGATCGAGGATATTTATTTTGACCCAGGTGAATATCAAGTACCGAGTTTAACGTTTAATTCTAACTATGTGGCTACTCTAGTTAAGGTTGTCAAAGCAATGAAAGGGGATAAAGACATTAAAGTAAGACTGTATGGTCATTCTGATGCTTCCGGAGATGAAGAAACAAACCTGCTTTTGAGTGAAGAAAGATGTAAAACAGTTGCCAGCTTGATTCTGGAGATGTTTAAGCCTGAGGAGCGCAAGAACGTTGCAAAGAGGATTGAAATAGTACCAGTAGGTACTAAAGAACCACTTATGCCTGGTGCGGGTAAGTCCAAGTCATTCGTAAACAGAAGAGTATCTATTGAATTAACTTATGACAAGGCAAGGAAGGGAAAATGCTTTGCCGATGTGGCGCAAGTTTCTGTGGTAAGAAAAAAGAAAATCCGTGAATTTAAGCCAGATGTTAGAAAAGTCAAATTATCTGGAATAGATGAGCTTTATAAGGCTGGGCTCAAGCTTTTTAAGAAGAAAAGATATCAGGAGGCTATTGCTACGTTTAAAGAACTGATTTCTCTAAATCCTAAACATAGCCTTGCTGACAACGCTCAGTGGTGGATCGGCGAATCGTACTATTTCCAGGGCAAATTCAAAGAAGCACTTGATGCTTATAACAAAGTGTTTAATCTCGGGGATGGAAATAAATCTGCATATGCACAGCTAAGGATAGGCTACTGCCATTTAAAACTGGGTAACCGGGAAAAAGCTATAGAAGAATTTGGAAAAGTGGTGAAAAACTATCCTGCTGCCAGGGAAGAAGTGGCCAAGGCAAAAACCGTTTTAAAAAGTATCAGAGGTTACTGAGCGTAGAAGCTGATTTTGAGTGTTATACAGTGTAAAAGTTTCTTACTTAGGATTCAAATTCTTATTGAGCATTATAGTGCCGAGGGAGGGATTCGAACCCTCATGGGCCGAAGCCCGGCGGATTTTGAGTCCGCTGCGTCTACCAGTTTCACCACCTCGGCAAAAAGCTCTATAAAATTATTTTTTTATTTTATAAAATCAAGAGAAAATTGAGGTTTATCATGGGAGAGAAATATCCGCAGTATGCCACAATCACAGAGATGTTTGATCAATCAACTAAAAAGTTCAGAGATAAAATCGCTTATAGGTTTAAAGAAAGCGGTCAGATTAGATCTCTGAGTTTCGAACAGGTAAGAAAAACAGTTCTAAAAATCGCTGGAGGGCTTAAAAAGCTAGGAATTGTCAAAAGTGATAGGGTTGGTATTATTGCTCACAATAGTCCGTACTGGGCAATGAGCGATTATGGGATAATCGTTGCTGGAGGAGTAACTGTTACAATATATCCGACGCTTACAGCGAAGCAAGTAAAATGGATAGTAAGACATTCGGAATCGAGATATCTATTTGCTGGCGATAGAGAGCAGATGGAAAAATTGCTTTCTATTCTTGAAGACTTACCTAAGGTTGAAAAAATTATTGTGCTGGATAACAGCAAGGTTGAGCATGAGAAAGTTGTGTCTCTAGATAAACTTCTTAAGGAAGGAGAAGGCTATCTTTCCAGTAATCCTGAAATAATGGAGAGAGCTCTTGAAGAGATTAAAAAAGATGATCTCCTTACTCTTATTTATACTTCAGGAACTACAGGCGAGCCAAAGGGGGTAATGCTAACACATGAGAACCTGACGTCAAATATATATGGTTCTCTCAAAGTACTTGAAGTTGATGAAACGGATGTTTTTCTTTCATTTTTGCCTTTGAGTCATAGCTTCGAAAGGATGGCAGGGCACTATCTTAGTTTTTCGATAGGAGCAGAAGTATTTTATGCTGAATCAGTGGAAAAAGTTGCAGACAATTTGTTGGAGGCTAAGCCTACGGTTATGACCACTGTGCCACGACTCTTTGAAAAAGTTTATGCAAGAGTCATAGAGAATGTTTCTACATTTCCAAAGCTCAAACAGAAGCTTTTCTGGCTTTCTATTAATACAGGACGAAAAATCGTTGAAAAGCAGGCAGAAAGAAAAAAGGCAGGGATCTTTACAACTATTATTTATTCGTTATTAAAGAAGATTGTGCTTTCAAAGCTACATGAAAGAGTTGGCGGGAGACTGAGGTTCGCTGTCTCTGGTGGTGCTCCTATGCCGAGGGAGATTGGTGAATTTTTCAATGCCGCTGGCATTACGATTCTTGAAGGATATGGTCTTACGGAAACTTCTCCCGTGGTGTCTGTTAATCCACTTCAACAAAACAGGATAGGGACAGTAGGCCCTCCTCTTCCCAATGTAAAGGTTCGAATAGCAGATGATGGAGAAATTCTGGTCAGGGGACCAAACATTATGAAGGGTTACTTTAAAAATGAGGAGGCTACTCGGGATGTATTTACTTCTGATGGTTGGTTGTGTACGGGAGATATTGGTATTCTAGATGAATTTGGCTATATCGTGATAACAGATAGAAAAAAAAATATAATAGTAACTTCCGGAGGTAAGAATGTTGCGCCTCAACCCATGGAAAACGTACTGGTAGCTTCAAAGTGGATAGAGCAGGTTCTTGTTGTTGGGGATAAGAGAAAATTCATTTCTGCTCTTATCGTACCCGCTTTTGAAAATCTTGAAAAATGGGCAAGCGAAAAAGGTTTATCGTGGAAGACTCGAGAAGAGTTAGTAAATTTAAGGGAAACTAATGAGTTATATGAAAGGGTGATAGAGGAATCCATGGAGGGATTTTCTCAATTTGAAAAGGTGAAAAAATTTAGATTGATGTCAAGGGAATTTACAATTGAGGAAGGGGAACTTACTCCTTCTCTAAAGATAAGACGGCAGGTTGTAGAGAAAAAGTACAAAGATATTATAGATGAAATGTACATGGAGGATAATTTTTTGAGATGAAGACCTATCGTGAGGCTGGTGTTAATATAGACGAAGGGAATAGAGCCGTCGACAGGATCAAAGACATTGTGAAAACTACATTTAATAAAAACGTGGTAACTGGTATTGGCCTATTTGGTGGATTGTTCAAATTTGAAAAGGAGAAGTATAAAGAGCCGGTGTTGGTATCCAGTACGGATGGGGTTGGTACTAAGGTGATGATAGCTGCCTCCGTAGGGAAATTTGATACAATAGGTCAGTGCCTGGTTAACCATTGTGTGAATGATATACTGACGTGTGGGGCCAGGCCTCTTTTCTTTCTCGATTATATTGGAATTGGGAAGCTTCTTCCTGAATATATTGAAGAAATTGTTAGTGGATTGGCCATAGCCTGCAGGCAGAATGGGTGCGTTCTCATTGGTGGAGAGATGGCGGAAATGCCGGATGTGTATGGTAGAGAAAAGTTTGATCTAGTAGGAACAATTGTTGGGGTAGTTGAAAGAGAAAAATTGCTTTACGGTAAAGTAAGAGAAGGAGATGTTTTAATTGGCCTCAGATCGTCAGGGCTTCATACAAATGGTTATACGCTGGCAAGGAAAGTGTTGCTGGAGAAGTTTGCACTGGAAGAGTATATAGACGAACTTGGTTGTGTCCTTGGCGAAGAATTACTGAGGGTTCATCGTTCCTATCTTGGCCCCGTATCAGGGTTGCTTGAAAGAGGGTTGGTGAGAGGAATGAGTCATATTACAGGTGGTGGGATTGTAGGGAATACCCGCAGGATACTTCCAGAGGGGTTGAGAATTGAAGTAGATTGGGATGCATGGGAGTGGCCCCCAATTTTTAAGCTTATTAGAGACGCAGGAAATGTCCCTGAAGATGAAATGAGAAGGGTATTCAATCTGGGGATTGGCTTCGTTATTATTTGTGATAAAAACGACATAGATGAAGTATTTGAGTGTCTGCAAGGAGAATCTGAAGACCCTGTTTTGATAGGGAGTGTTGTTCGGGAGGATAGATGAGGGTCGCTGTACTAGGGGCCGGGAGCTGGGGAACAGCTTTCGCTATACATCTGAACAAATTAGGGTTTTCTGTTAAGGTATGGGAGTATTTCCCGGAGAATGTGTCAATTATAACTAAGACACACAGAAATCCTTTGTTACCGGGAATTCCGATTCCTCCTGCAATCTTTGTTTCCAATGATATAAGCGAAGTTGTGGATGACTGTGAAGTAATAGTTGTGGCTGTACCGAGCCATACTGTTCGGAAAGTTCTGAAAGGTATAAAAGGAAGAACAAATGGGAAAATAATTGTTAATCTTTCCAAGGGGATTGAAGAAGATACGCTATTGAGGATGAGTCAGGTTATTCATCAGGTGCTCGAGCACCCATACAATATGATAGTTACTCTCCACGGTCCCAGTCACGCAGAAGAGGTAGCCAGGGAAATACCTACCTGTGTTGTGGCAGCTTCCACCGATATGGAGACTGCCAGGTTTGTTCAGGAACAGTTTATGACGACATATTTCCGCATTTATCGAACGATCGATATTATCGGAGTTGAGATTGGAGGAGCTATCAAAAATGTGATAGCGATTGCAGCCGGTATCTGTGATGGTCTTGCTCTAGGTGATAATTCAAAGGCAGCTCTCGTAACCAGAGGCCTGTTTGAGATTACCCGTATGGGGGTAAAGCTGGGGGCCTGGGAACAAACATTTGCAGGTCTAAGCGGAGTTGGAGACCTTATAGTAACCTGCAACAGCCGATACAGCCGCAATAGATATATTGGAGAAGAGATAGGCAAGGGAAGGAAGCTACAAGATGTTTTGAGCGGCATGACGATGGTAGCTGAAGGTGTTAGAACGTGTCATACGGTACATCAGATGTCGAAGAAGTATAAGGTTAGTATGCCAATTTCTGAGCAGGTTTATAAGATACTTTTTGAAGATAAATCACCACGCGAAGCTCTCATTGAGTTAATGACAAGAGATCCGGTTGAGGAAAGGCATTCTTTGCCAGAAATTCTATAACACAAGAAGTTCTATTTTCCAGGTGATAAACTGCTGGATGGATTGTAAATTTCGTAGGGTTAGTTCTTCATGGTTCGGGTAACCGGCCAGTAAAATTTAGTAAATCAATGTGGCAGGATTTTTAAAGGAAAAGAAGGCAGACAGATGGGGCGACAAGGAAATCTGAAATATATAGTGTTTTATTTGTTTTTGTTTTTATTTCTGCTCGACTCTTTTCCTCTTTACTCCAGTGTTTTACACAAGAAAGGAGCGGAGGGTATATGTGGAACCCCTCTGTTTTGGAACAAAGAAAATGAGGTTGGAACAGTAAAGAGACTGGGTAAGCCTATTGAAGCTGATACCACTTTTTTCATCAGAGATGATGTATTTAAAACTCCAGCAGATTTGATAGAAGTTCCTTTTTACAAAGTTATTACGAATGATACCGTGGACATTTATGTTGAGAAGGAGCAGTGGGAGAATGGCAATGTTACCCAGGAAGATATAGAAGACTTTATTAAATAT
>Ga0190359_1002748_pt1 | contig 10422 bp, 12 predicted proteins | sample 48721823_MG_FD_161269 | JGI IMG/M metagenome (GOLD analysis project Ga0190359, IMG submission 161269) | Hydrothermal vent microbial mat bacterial communities from Southern Trench, Guaymas Basin, Mexico - 4872-18-2-3_MG | ecosystem: Environmental > Aquatic > Marine > Hydrothermal vents >...
AAGCGGAACTGGAAGATTGTGTGATTTACTGGCGAAATGGATCTGCTGTTTCTGTAGAAGGTAATAAAACGATACAAAGACCTTTAGAGACGATTGTTAGAGGTATGGGAATTTGTTCAGATATTGCAATACTTACTGCTGCATTATTACTTAACATGAATATTTCACCAGTTTACCTTTTTGAGATACAATTCCTAGAAGAGAATGAAACCCATGCATCTAGTGCAATAAAAATCAATGGAGAATATTTCATGCTCGATCAGCATTTGCCGATTAAAGCTTTGGGAGGATATTATGAGCATTGGAGAATTTTTGGGAAAGCATCATCAAATGAGTCACGTACTATCATTAATGCTGAAGTTTATGAAGTGAAAGTTCTTAATGGCAATATTAAAATTGCAAATGTAGAAAATTTAAGCCAAGAAGATTTTATTAAAAAAATTCATTCAATTGATTCTCAAGAACTTAAAAGGTTAGAATCTGATATTTTTTCTTTAATAATTCAAAAGTATCCAAACCTAAAAGCAGATTCTAAAATCCAAAACCTTGACGTAATGGAATATACTCCCCGAGGATACAGAGATGGCATAACTTGGACTCATAAAAACAAACGCTTAGTAATTTATTATTCTCCAGAATTTCGTCAACAATTCGCAGAGCAGATCATCCAAAAGTTAACAGAAAATTCGGAGGTTAATAAAGATTTACAGACTCATAATCGATTTTGGTTAGAATTGGAAAAAAAAGATAATGATTTAAGGTTAAGATTACATCTCGCCAATAGATAACAAGAGAGTTAAATTAACTAAAAATAAAACAAAATCAATCCACAATATTCTTGGGCGATTTATTTATGAACGAAAGAATGTTACCTGAAGTTATCTCTAGTATTCTTCTTAAAGCTTTATCACTATAGAAGGCAATGCGAGAGTAAATATAACATTGTCCCTGCCTAAAAGATTTTCATATGCACAAAACGGGTTTTTTCATTTATAAAAACATCTAAAAAGTACAAAACCACAAAGTATTAATATGAGATTTTATTGAGGTAAGTATTATGGAATTAAAAGACGCTTTTTTCAAACTTCTTGAAGAAAGGCATTCTGTCAGGGATTATTTAGACAAAGCTGTAAGTTTTGATGATGTTGGTTTAATACTTGAAGCGGGCAGGTTAGCCCCAAGTTCTGGCAATCTACAGCCTTATTTTTTCATTCTAATAAAAGAGCGAGACAAAAAGGAGAAGATTGCTAAAGCCGCCTTGGAACAGTGGTGGATGGCTAAAGCGGCATGGCATATTGTACTCGTAGGTGATTGTGAGAAATGCAAAAAATTTTATGGTGACCGCGGGGAAAGTTTGTATTGCATACAAAACATAGCCATGGTGGCTGAAAATATGTTGTTGTGCGCCCAAGCGTTGAATCTTGGGGCTTGTTTCGTTTCAGCATTTGATGAAGCGGAGATTTCCAAAATGCTAAGCATCCCTAAAGGGTACAGGCCGCAAGGCATAATAACTATAGGTTATGAACGAAGTTCTGAGAAAAAACCAAAAGCGCCACTAGACAAGTTGGTTTATTTTGATAGCTTTGGGAACCGGTTGAAAGATGTTGATTTAGCATTAAACAACCTAAACCTTGTTGGCAGGATTGCTGACAGTTCCAAAAATGTTTCAGAGAAATTGATAAGTAAAATTAAAGAAAAATTCAAAAAATTGAAATCAGAAAAATCGAAAAAATCTAAGTAAATAAATTTAAACAATGCAAAGTTCACAACCAACTATCAGAGAACTGCATATCTAAAGACCTGGAACGCATTGTCTCTTCGGTCAGTTGTTTAATCCTTTCCAGGAAGATTCTCTCCACGAATTTTTCATCAAGGTCTTGAGCTAACATTTTTTTCACCCCGTTTCTATCAAACTCACAAAAGAATAACAGATGCTGTTTTTTAAAAATCTTAAATGCAGAGATGTCCAATGTCCAATGGTAACGCCAAAGATGTTTAAAAACATCCAAAAATGAAACAAAATGAATTAAAAACTCGAAGTATTGCCAAGAAATTAAATTAAATCAAATTTTTCAAAGATCTCATATGCTGGTCCTTTTGGAGATAATACGCTTTTCATAAGTTCAAACGAGACCACTTTAAAACAGAATGGATCCTTTATTAGTGTATTCTTTAAGATTTTTAAAGCGGAATTTAAGTTTTTTACCTCCTTAATTCTAAATAGAGTTATATGACTGACAGGCGGCTTCTTATCCAGTGGAATGCAAAGTTGTTTAAGTTTCTGGTCAATTGCAAACATCAACTTGTTAAACTGCTTGCTCTTAGCTTGAAGAAAAACAACCCTGGGCTTACCTTGAAAGGTAAAATACGACAAAGTATCAAAACACAATTCAAAACTTGGGAAACTAATAGTTTTTAATTTATCAACAATTCTGTTCGCTTCTCTAGGACTTGTTTCGCCAAGAAACCGTAAAGTCGCATGCAGGTTTTTCTCTTCGACAGGTTTTGCCATTACGGTCAAGTTTAATTCTGACAAAATTTTGCTTGCTAATAAAAACACATCGCTCTTTAATTGCATCGGAGGGTTTATTGCTAAAAAAGTTCTCATAAAAAGCAAGATGCTCACAAAAATATAAAAAATTTGAGGTTAGGCGTTTAATAGCGCAGGATTAGGATTATGATAAAGTTTAAATAAAAAGCCTTTAAATAAAAAGGAGACAAGGGATACCAAAAGTATAACTTAAAGATAACAATTTCGGGTTAAATATGATGAAAAAAAAAAGAAATGGACGGGTTTTGCAAGTTATAAACTTTCTATTAGCTCTGCTGATTATAATTCTTATTTTGACCATTATTTCAGATAAAAATCCTGAGATGTTAGACGAAGAATTTTATGTTAAAGTCATTGATTCTACTGAGAATAAAGGATTTTATGCTGTCTGTTTTTCCTGGACACAATGCTCACCAAACAACACATTGAGCAGGAAATGCTACCCGTTAGATAATTTGTCAAAAGAGTTAATTCAAACAAAAGCTTGCAATTATGAAGAAGTCATACATTGCGGCAACGGTGTTAAAGATTTTGACGAAACAGATGTAGATTGCGGTGGAAGTTGCAAAAGTTGCGAGTTGTTTCAAAGGTGCAAAGTTAATAACGACTGCAAAAGTGCAAACTGTCACCCTGTTACGAAAGAATGTGTTAATCCTGAAGAAATGCCAAATTTCATGATTAGATTGATTTTTGCTCACCCAGTGTTGATGTTTAGTCTCATAGTAATCCTGCCAGCAACCATAATGTACTTATGGTGGTTAAAATCAAGTTTAGATGAAGACAGAATAAAATCTCTGCAAAAAAATAAAGAATTAGTCTTGCAATTTCAGGAATATTCCAAAATGTTTAGGGATAATGTTAAAAACGGCAATCCCCGAATTGCGAAAGATGTGTTCCTTGAAATCAATAGAATCCTCTCTGAGATGGACGATGACGCATTAAAAAAAGTTCTCAAGGAGTATAAATCATTAAAGAAAATATATACGCAGATAAACAAATCAAATGAGGAATTTTGAAGATTTATTGAAAGTTTTCATTCCCTTTGAGTTTCAATAAATTTATTAAGTTTATGAAATACCCTACTAATTAATATGAGAACAAATATCTTCGTAAGAGATGCTATGACAAAGAGGCCTGTGTGCGCACAGCCCAATACGTCAATCTTAGACTGTGCAAAACTTATGAAAAAGCATGATGTAGGCAGTTTGTTGATAAAGGATGACAACGAAGAACTCGTTGGCATAGTAACTGAAGAAGATTTTGTAAGACGGGTGATTGCAAACGGAGTTGATGTAAAAGAGCCGGTACACAAGATAATGACAAAATCCGTTTTCACGATAGACGAATCTGAAGATATCTTTGATGCAATTATGAAGATGAAGGACTTAGATATAAGGCATTTGCCAATTGTTTCTGAAAACGGCAAACTCAAAGGATTGATAACTATGAAAGATATTTTAAGATTAGAGCCTCAGTTATTTGAGTTGATTGTAGATATTATTGAACTGCGAGAAGAAGAAGATAAATTGAATGTCATCAGGAACAGAGGATTGTAGATATCCCGTCAAAATAAAAAAATGGAAACTTTTCTTTTTTTAAAAGTTTTAACGCATTAAAATTCAGGGGATTCTTAAATTAACTTTAGTTCTCCAACGATATTGTCTATTCGTTCTTCCTTATCGGGACCAATAGCCAAACAGGTAATTGTTCCAGGTTCAACAACAGTTTTACCAGCGTCCTTAATCAAACTAACTGCAAAACCATTTGACTTGGCTTCATTAAACTTTTCAAGTAATTTGTCCAAAGATTTGACTTTCAGCACTACCTTTTTCATACCTTCTTGTTGCCATTCCTTAATTATTGATGAATTTCCTGTGTTGAGCATCTTAAGAACATTTTCTACCGAAGCATGAGCTACTTGAACAGCGAGTTTTCCCTTTGGCAATTTCAAATCAGACCTTACGATTATTGCCTGTTTATACATAACTTGTCAGCTGATTTTTCTGTTTAAAAATCTTTTGTGTACTCAAAAGAAATTGACATAAGCTCCCGCATATTCAAATTTGAATTGGAGTACAACTTTTTTCGTATTGTCCTAAGATCTTTAACGATGTAATCTTCAAGGTTTGAGTGATAATTCTTGTTTTTTATCTGGAAAAGCAGTTCGTCAATAAGCTTTTTTGCTTTTCGGGGGGTTAGTTGCTCTTTGTAACAAAATTCTGAAAAGTAATCAACGTCGTCTTCTGAAAAGTTAAGCAGATGACAATCTAAAGCATACTTCTCAAGCGTCTTCTTTAACAACTGTTGGTATTGTTCTTTGCTCACAAAACCCTTCAGGAAAAGAGATTTATTTGCAATCCTGTCTATTAAGGCAGCATCCAGTTTATGTGGAGAATTTGTAGTGGATAACAGAACTGTGTTATAACGATTCTCCACAAGGATTCCCTCAAGGTTCTTAAGCAGTTCGCCAAAAAGAGAGACATCCGTCTGGTTTTCTAAGAACGATCTTGAAGAGAACAAAGTATCTATTTCATCTATGACCATTAAAGTGATTTTATCGTAATTATTAAACTTTGATAATTTTTCCCGAAGTTTGCGTTCACTTTCACCGTAATATTTATCTTTAAAAGAAGAATCTATGCAGATTACTTCCGCAGGTTTGTTGTATTTTGATGCGATTTCAAAAAAATAATCAATCAACAATCTGCATAAGTAAGATTTGCCTGTTCCTGGTGGTCCATACAAAAAGATTCTGTTGGGAAATGGAGCTGCAGGGTTATCCCTCAAAACAGGATTGTATAAAAAAGCAAAATCTATGATTCGTTTCAGTTCTGTCTTTTCGTTTTCGTTACCAATAAAATCTTCCAAGCTAAAATTGTTCATTTTGCCAGCAGCATTACGCTTCGGATATGGAAGATAAGTACTCGTCATCTAAAAAATCCATTGAGTCTGCTATCAACGATTTTATATCGGCTTCAAGATTTGAATCAAGGCCAAAATTTTTAGATAAGATATCTACTTTAGTCATATTTCCCATTTGTTTAACATTCTCAAAAGAAGAATTCCAAAGATCTGCAAGTCCGCCATACAACGATTTCAATCCTTCATTAAGATATCCCATATTCTTGGTTAATTGTTTTATGTCGCCAAAAGCAGTTGTCAACCTTTTTACCGTCTCATTCGTGTTTAACACATAATTTAACCCGGCTTCTGCATTCATTATAATATAACTCAACATTTTAGAAGCCAAATCTAAGATGTGATATTGTTGCTCATAAAAATTCATTTTAAGCTGACTCACTCTTCGTTCGGACTTTACCGCGTAGAGATTTGTGAATAATTTTGTGCTGAGATTTCTTAAATAAAAATAGTTTGGGTCATTTTTGTTCAGGTTTCTTAACAGATTATCTAAGGTTTGATACTTCTCTGCAAGGTTCGCATTCCTTTCGCTTAATTGACTCAAATCTGCTCTGGATTCCATTAATGAATTCGTAAACTTGTCCTTTTGATGCTCAATCTGTTTTTGTGTGTCCCTTGCTTTTTTCAATGTGCCGGAGTAGATGGTACCGACTTTATCCAATTGCTTTGTATATTCAACAACAAGTTCATTCAAACCATACTTAAGAATTTCTCTATAATCTTTATCATAAGATTTTCTTAAATAAGTGAAAAGTCTCTTATACACAGGTGCCGTTTTTGTCCTGCGTTTAAGTTCGGACTCAAGCAAAGTAAGTCTTAAAATGTTTTCTTTGAGGTATCCTAAATTCCATTTGTAAGAGTGAAAGTCACAATATTTGTGCTTGCTCAAATAACTTTCAATCCTCGCATCAAGGTCAAACTTTTCAAGTTCATCCTCAATTTCTCCAATTAATTCTTGTAATCTAACATCTTCAGTTTTATTTTCATGGCTTGAAATTTTTTCGGTTAGAATTTCAACAGCTGTTTTTTTAATGCAATTCATTTTAATGATCATTTAAGTTTTTTAGCAAAATAAAAACTTCCATGAAAATAATGAAAAGATTTCAAAATACTCTAAGAATTTTGAAAAAACTTTATAAACAACAACACTTTTTGCCATTCTAGCAGTTCATCAACAGAGAGGATTGCCACACAGATAAATTTTTAAATCAAAATGAATCTCCAAAGCTTGATTGCGGCTGTGGTCTAAAGGCTATGACATCGGCCTTCCAAGCCGGTTATCCGGGTTCGAATCCCGGCAGCCGCATTTCAAACTTTTAAGGGTTAAAGGATAAATGCAATGCGTGTAATAAACGGGAAAATACTCTGTTTACAATTGCCTAATTTCTGCTTGTTGCAATTATTTTTAACGCAGGTCAACAGGTCCAAGAATGCTCTGACAACATCATTACAACTAAAATGCAAAGGCATTGGGAGAATCCACCCAGCGCTTAACTGATAAAAATATATCAAGGGATTCAGATTTTTATTAATATCTCGATTCTTCAGATTCTTATTAACAAAAATTAAGATCAACCCAAATAGTCCAAATTCCGGCGCAAGTCCTTTTCCTGTGAAACCTCCTGCGCCTGTTTGACTAACTCTTTCAACTGAGCTTCAAACTCTCTAGCTTTTTCATAGAGTGGCTTGGTGTTCAGTTTTAGATTAAGAATCGCATCTATGCACTCAACAATCTTCGCGCTTGCTGTACTATCAGGCAGGTTTATATGGCTCTCTCCAAAGAGACAAGTAAAATTATGATTTTCATTCAGAGTCATCAAAGCAGAAGTAATCCCTAAGATGATTCCATTTTTTAGTTCTTCATACTTTCCCTCAAGAATAGAACGAACTTTAGGGTCATTTGAATAATACAAAACCTTTGGTTCATTCTGCTGTGGGTTATAAATCCCCTCCAAACTTATGATTCTTTTAGCATTTGTGTCCTTTGCCAAATCAAGTATGTCCTTCGCCAAACTCCATTCCAGACCATTAACGGGATTCAGTCCATATATTACAACAATGTTTGAAGAGTTATCGTACATTATTGGAACTGGAATGAATTTTTTTCCAGACCTAATTGAAACCAATGGAGGCAATTTATCATTAAGGATTTTGCCCACAAGTTTAAAGTTTAAATGGTCCACAAGAAATTCTGTAGCTATACTTGCCACCAATCCAAAACCTGGAAAACCTTCAATAATTGTAGCATCGCGTTTAATCTTATCCAATAAGACATACATTGTATCACAATTAAGAATTTTAAGATTTAGATTTTTAAACTTTTCTTAAAACTTAAAAGATAAAAACCTAAAGGTAAGTGATTAAACAAACACTAAAAAGTTAAAAAAAGAATTTAAAAGGAAAGTTTCATTTGTTGGCTCTAAAGATGAACATTAAAGAAAACCTTGTGAAGATGATAGACTTGTCTAAGGTTTCTTTAGACCTTGCCTATCTTTCTTTAATTGAGAAAAACAGAATGTTGGATAAGGAAATTGAAAACATACAAAAAGAAATTGGGACGTTAAAATTTGAGACAGAAAAACTTGTGTTTAAGATTATGGATAAAACTGAAAGAAAAATTTCCATTTTAGATTTGCTTGATTACATTAAAGAAGTGAACGAAATTGCAATTAAAATTTCCGGCCTGAAAAAAAAAGAAACGCACCCACTAATCTCTGATGTATTAAATGAAATTTCTGAAAGGATAATTCGAATTAAAATAACTAAGAATGACATCATATCAACTCAAAAATTGAGCAAAAGGTATGGTATCAAGGTGCTAATGATAAAAAGAGGAAAGGAAACAATTCTGCCCTTCAAAAGAAACATCCTGTTGAAAAGGAATGATTTGTTGTTCATAATTGGCAGTGAGTTTGATAAAGATGTCATCAACGAAATATACAAATAACAAGGAACTAAAAGAGATAATATCGTCAGGCAGAGTCTCTTTGTTAATTAATCTTTTGAATGGTAGTTTAATTGCTTTGTTTAAAGATGTGTTATTAAACTGTCCCGGGATTTTCATTCTGATACCAGGTTTTATTCAGCTAAGAGGGAGCGTTTACAGCATCTTAACATCAAAAATTTCTTCTGAAATTGCTCTTGGTAGAATTAAGATTCGTAAAAATAAATTAAGCGATACTAAACCTCTTATAAAAGAATTATTCAAAGCAAACATCACTTCAATTGCTATAAGCACTCTTCTGGGTCTTGTGAGCTTTTTGTTGTTGCACTGTATTCTAAAAACAACTTATCCTCAGATTATTTCAATTGCCATTGTTGGTTCAGTCATCTCTTCCATAACTTTATCAATTTTAGTATATTTATTCATAATCAAAGTCATAAAGAAAGGTCTGGATTTAGATATAATAAGCGGTCCTATAATAACTTCATTCTCTGATTTAATAGGAACTTTCTGCTTATTTATCACTGCCTTACTTTTTACGCTTTAATCCAACAAAAATGAAACAAAAGCATTCGGAGCAAAAAAGGAATTGCAAAACTGGTTATTTGAATAGTTTTCTAATTTTGCTCATAACCTCTATAGTAAGTAGTTTGGGAGGATTGAGCTTTCAAGGCATAGAATCTTTGATTGCAACAGTTTTACCGATAATGATAATTTTTCCTTCATTAAACGATTTAATGGGAAATTTCGCTATAATTTTCTCATCAAAATTCACCACTTGGCTTTATGAGGGCAAGATTAGAGAACATTACGCTTTTGATAATTCTAACATGAAAAAACTGCTAAAAGAGATAGCTTTTGCCGGATTTCAGTTTTCCACAATCATTTCGTTATTTGGGATTGTCATTGCCGGGGTGAATGAACTCAAGTTTAACATAATATTAGCCCTAAAAGTCTTTGTGATTTGCACCATTGTGGTTCAAATAATGATTATCTTTTTATTTCTCTTAATTACGATAGTAGGGATGATTCTGTTTAACAAAAATAAAAGCCCTGATGATGTTCTCATTCCTTTGTCTACTTCTGTGGCTGATTTTTTAACAATGATTTATACGACTGCTTTTGTCCTGTTGCTTTTTAAATGATTTAAAAGCTTTGAACTTAAAATTAAATAAAATTTAAAAAGCATCGCAAATTTATACTTCAAGGAATGAAAAACAAAATTGTTAAAACTGCTAAAAATCGAAAACTTTCTAAAGAGGAGAAACATAAAAGAAAACTGCAAATTATTTGGGGAATATTCATTTCAATGATATTTATTGTGGGTTCATTAAGTTATCTGGCAATGGATACTAATAATAATAATTTAAATTCTTTCGAATTCAACGGTTACACATTTCAGTACTTACAGAATCAGATAACAACTACCATCAATGATGCGACCTTAAAATTCTTTACCACGCCTTTTGATGCTCAGAAATTCAATATCTCAATTCAATCGCTTATTGAAATATCAAACGCAAAAAAGGTTACAATTAGCGTGGATCCCGACTCAAAATACAGAAGTACTATTGGAATGGCAAGTTTTTATTTGCAAACAGATTTTTTAAGCATAGGTAAAAATGCCGAATTTGCAGCCATTAAAGAGAACTCTATCAATTATTCTATAGTTACATGCAAGAATGGATCCAACGAAAATTTTGTTATTGAGATGATTGATGGCAATGAAACTAAAATTGAAAGAGATTCAAACTGTCTCAGACTCATTTCAAATCAACCTTACGGTCATCTTATCTTAAGAGATGCGCTCGCTTACAGGTTGTATGGAATTGTAAAGGATTAAATTAACTTTGAAAATTTGGGAAACAATAAAAACCAGAACGGGTGATTCTCTTGAAGAAAAAAACAGAGCTTTCTGAAAATGAAAACAGGGCAAAAAAAACAGAAGGGGGATTAGAGACGAGTGCAAATAACAAAAAAGAGATTAGTAAAACAGATTACAAAGAAA
>Ga0190359_1002750_pt1 | contig 10418 bp, 9 predicted proteins | sample 48721823_MG_FD_161269 | JGI IMG/M metagenome (GOLD analysis project Ga0190359, IMG submission 161269) | Hydrothermal vent microbial mat bacterial communities from Southern Trench, Guaymas Basin, Mexico - 4872-18-2-3_MG | ecosystem: Environmental > Aquatic > Marine > Hydrothermal vents > Microbial...
CTTTAGGGGAAATATACAATAAACTGATCATTGAGGATATGTCGTTTGGCGAGGTTATAATAATCGATGAGAATGCTGATGGGAATCTGGATCAGATTAAAAAGGGTCCTCAGGAGATGGAACGCTATCAGCGTCTCTACAGGCTGGTATTAAATAATGGTCTTAGGAGCAGAGATATTGTGAAGTTCAAGGGAAAGTATATTGTAGATATAAGAAAATGAGAGCATTGTGCCGGAGGCGGGAATCGAACCCGCATGGAGTCAATACTCCGCTGGATTTTGAGTCCAGTGCGTCTACCAGTTCCGCCACCCCGGCATTCATTTAAAACCGCAATCAATTTAAGAAATTTTCATTCTATTGTCAAGGCCGTTGAGGATAAATCTTCTTGACATTTTTTATTAAAATATCGATATTTACACATATATAAATCAATGAGTAATACGATATGATTTAATTGGTCTGATCTGAAACTGGAGGTCGAAGGAGAACCTCTTTTTTATTAATACAATGAGGTGGACATAATTGGGCAGTATAAAGAGAGTAAGATTGGTAAAGCCCATATGCGCTGTAACATTTACTCAGGATATTGATCTTTCCAGTCTGATGAGAATACTTGAAAAGAGTTTAGACAGGGTTGAGGATAGGTCGCCGATATTTGAATTTAATTTTACAGATTATTATAAGGATGAAATGGGGGAGAATCTTAAGAAACAATTTATTAGCTTTCAGCAGCTAATTAATCCTGGACAACTTGCTGAGATGAAAATAGTCACAAACAAGATTGAGAAATCATTATCGAGCTCAGGCCTAAGAAGAGTAAACCTTGATCCAGGCTATATAACAGGATCGAAACTGGTGCTGGCATCAACAAAGGATTTTGCACACAGGATATATCTTAAGAAAGGGATCTATGGCGATCTGCAGCTTCAATACCGCCATGATCGTTTCTGGCCTCAGCAGTGGACCTATCCCGACTACAGAACCAAGTTAGCAATGGAGTTTTTTACTAAAGTACGCAATAAGTTAATTCAAGAGGAGAAAGATGGCAGCCAGACTAAGGTATAAAGATGCAGGTGTGGATATCGAAGCAGGAGAGGAAGCAGTCGATCTGATCAAGGAGGAGGCAAGGTCTACTTTCAGCCCAAATGTTCTGACTGATCTTGGAAAGTTTGGGGGGTTTTTCACGCTGGATATAGAGCAGTATAAGAGTCCAGTACTCGTTTCTTCTATAGATGGAGTAGGAACAAAGCTTAAGATTGCATTTATGACAGGAAGGCACGATACAGTTGGAGAAGATCTGGTCAATCACTGTATAAATGATATTCTTGTGGGAGGTGCACGGCCACTGTTTTTTCTTGATTATATCGGTACGGGCAAACTTACGCCGAGTGTAATAAAAGAGATTGTTTCTGGGATGGCAAGGGCATGCAGAGATAACAGATGTTCACTCATAGGTGGAGAGATGGCAGAGATGCCCGGCTTTTACAGAGAGGGAGAGTATGACATTGCTGGATGTATTGTAGGCATAGTAGAAAAGGATAGGATAATAGATGGATCTAAAATCCGAAAACAGGATATTGTTGTGGGCCTCTCATCAAATGGTCTGCATACAAATGGATACTCTCTGGCAAGAAAGGTATTGTTTGAAATCGCGGGATACAAAATAGACGACTTGGTAGAAGATTGTGGAATGAAGATAGGTGAGGCACTGCTTCAGGTTCATAAGTGCTATCTCAGGCCTATCTTACCACTTTTAGATACCGATAGGATTAAGGGAATGGCACATATAACTGGAGGCGGTATTGTTTCCAACACAAATCGTCTGCTTCCTGAAGGAAGAAGGGTTAAAGTCTTCTGGAATAAATGGCAGGTGCCTGAAATTTTTAATCTCATACAGAGAATTGGAAAAGTGCCTGACGAGGAGATGAGAAGAACATTCAACATGGGTATTGGTTTTGTATTAATAATATCACCAGATGATTTAGATTATGTTATTAACCATTTTAAAAATGAGGGAGAGAAGCCGGTAGTTATAGGTCATATTGAGTAGAGATACAACGGATTCTCAATAGAAAAGATATGATAACTATCTTACTTATAATAATATTGAGCTATTTGATAGGTTCGATTCCATCAGCATTGATTGCTGGCAGGATAATTTTAAAGGATGACTTAAGAAAATATGGAAGCGGCAATGCAGGAGCAACAAATGTCTACAGAGTGATGGGCTGGAAACCTGCACTATTTGTCATGTGTTTTGATATTGCCAAGGGAACAATTGCAGTGCTTTTTATTTCTCAGATTCATCTTGGCCACCCGGGTATTGATCATTCGATACTTCAGATAGTTGCTGGGCTTGGGGCTGTTGCCGGGCATGTCTGGACTATTTTTGCCGGATTTCGGGGTGGTAAAGGAGTTGGCACTGCATTTGGTGTGTTTGTTGCCATGGTTCCCTTTGCTACGCTTTTAACCCTTATTATATGGCTCGTTATAGTACTGACAGTCAGAATAGTCTCTGTGGGATCTTTGGCGGCAGGTATGATCTTTCCAATCGCAGTAGTAATGCAGAGGAGGTTTATGAATAGTGAGATATCGATCTACACCGTTGTGGTCAGTATTATCCTTGGTGTGTTGATAATAGTAAATCACAGATCCAACATTAAGAGGCTGATTCGAGGTCAGGAGAAGCGTTTAAATTTTTCAAAGAGAAAGTAAGAATAAGGGGCTTTATATGATGGTCAATGTATGTGTAATAGGTTGTGGAAGCTGGGGAACTGCATTAGCTATATTATTAAATAGAAATGGACATGAGGTCACTGTATGGGAGTTTCAAAAAGATCTGGCACAAAGAGTGGACAGGACGAGAGAGAATCCAGATTTTCTTCCTGGAATATATATTCCTGAAAACATAGTAATAACTTCTGATCTTGAGATGGCAGTTGCTGACAAGGAGGTAGTAGTAATAGCAATCCCTACACATGTTGTTCGTTCTGTTTGTGAAAGGTTGGCGCATATTAAGATTGGGAATCCAATATTTGTAAGCGGTAGCAAGGGCATTGAAAATAAGACACTCCTCAGAGTCTCAGAAATAATTCTCCAGACAGTTCCATCTGTATCAGAGGATCGAATGGTGGTTGTTTCCGGGCCGAGTCATGCTGAGGAGGTAAGCAGAGAGATCCCAACTGTTGTTGTGGCGGCATGTTCTGACAGGGGAACGGCAAGGAGAGTTCAGAGTATTTTAATGAATCCAAATTTCCGTGTATATACAAATGATGATGTTGTTGGAGTTGAGTTGGGCGGGGCATTGAAAAATGTCATAGCAGTGGCAGCAGGAATAAGTGATGGGGTTGGGTTTGGCGACAATACAAAGGCTGCGCTTTTAAACAGAGGTATGGTAGAGATAATAAGACTCGGAACAGCGATGGGTGCAAAGCCCATGACATTTGCAGGCCTTTCAGGAATTGGAGATCTGATAGTTACATGTACAAGTCGCCACAGTCGGAATAGATATGTTGGAGAACAGATAGGAAAGGGCAGAACACTGAAAGATGTACTTGAAGAGATGGTAATGATAGCAGAAGGTGTAAAGACAACAGAGTCTGCAATAGAACTTTCTAAAAAGTATGATATAGATATGCCTATTACAACAGAGGTTTACAATGTACTCTTCAAGGGAAAGGATCCAAAGAAGGCTGTTTACGATTTGATGACCAGGGAGCCAAAGGATGAGGATTGGACTAAGTGAATGTAAAAAAATGAAATCAGAGAGGAGATTAGATGGATAGAGTCTATATTTCAGATGTGTCGAAACATGAGGGTAGGGAAATTGAGATACGCGGCTGGCTCTACAATAAGAGATGCAGCGGTAAACTCTGGTTTCTTCTCGTAAGAGATGGAACGGGATTGATTCAATGCGTGGTATCCAAAGCGGATGTGTCTGAGGAAACCTTTAATGCAGCAGAGCAGATCACTCAGGAGTCTTCAGTAATAGTAAAAGGAAAGGTCTCTCCTGACAAACGTGCTCCTGGAGGCTATGAGCTTCAGACAGGAGAGATTCAAATTTATCAGCTGACAAGGGATTATCCCATTACACCAAAAGAGCACGGTACGGCATTTCTGATGGACCATAGGCATCTCTGGCTTCGTTCTTCCAGACAGGTTGCCATTCTTAAAATACGTCATGAGATAATCAAAGCGTGCAGAGATTTTTTTGACAGCCGCGGCTTTACGCTTGTAGACACCCCTATTTTTACACCTGCTGCATGTGAGGGTACCACAACACTTTTTGAAACAGAATATTTCGGAAAAAAGGCATACCTTACACAGAGTGGGCAGCTCTATAGTGAAGCTTCGATTGGAGCATTGGGAAAGGTTTACTGTTTTGGACCTACTTTCAGGGCCGAAAAATCGAAGACTCGCCGTCATTTAACGGAGTTCTGGATGGTAGAGCCTGAAGTTGCATGGGCCGATCTTGATGATAATATGCGGCTTGCTGAGGAGTTTGTTACATACATTGTGCACAGGGTTTTAGAGAATCGACAGGAAGAGCTGAAGAGACTGGAGAGGGATACAACACCGCTGGAAAAGGTTGAAGTGCCGTTTCCAAGAATCTCTTATGACGAGGCGGTCAAAATATTGAAAGAGAGTGGTGTAGATTTTGAATACGGGAACGATTTTGGGGGAGGCGATGAAACAGTAATATCTGAGAGATTTGAGAGGCCACTAATGGTTCACAGATATCCGGCAGAGATAAAGGCCTTCTATATGAAGCGGGATCCGGATGATCCATCCAAGGCTCTTGGTGTAGACGTTCTTGCTCCTGAGGGATATGGTGAGATCATTGGAGGTGGACAGAGGGAAGACGATTATGACGAGCTTCTCAGAAGGATCAAAGAGAATAATCTGCCAATCGAAGCCTTTAAATGGTATCTTGACCTTCGCAAATATGGAACCGTGCCCCATTCGGGTTTTGGCCTCGGTATAGAACGAACAGTAGCATGGATATGTAAGCTTCCACATGTGCGTGAGACGATCCCATTTCCAAGAATGATGCATAGACTGACCCCATGATGTTCTATTCCAATACTGAAAGGGGGAAATAATGGGGCCTGATAATAGATATAAAAAAGTAATCCTGCCGTTAGTTGTCCTGCTTCTGATAACATCTCATTATTATATGCCGGTCTCAGGAAAGGATATAGGACAAATCGACAGGTATCATGATCCTATAATTCTCATTGGATCTGATCTTCCTTCGTTTTTTGGAAGGCCTGTTAGAGGCATAAGGATCTATAGATATATAGAAGATGATAAAAGGTGGGAGGCGATTCCTTTTCAGATAGACGAGAAGGATGGAGGAATTTCCTATTTGAGTTCTGGAAATGGTGTGCTGGATCCAGATGATGAGATAGTATTCATGGCAAGGGATATTGGTGACAGCTGTTATGCTACTGTTTGGGTTGAGGATGACAGTGCCGAGGCAAACGTTAGATATCGTATCAGTGCCCAAGATTCTCTGGATGGCAAGAGGGGATGGGCTTATGTGTTTTTTTCACCTACTCTCGACACATCATCAAAAAAATATATAAGATATCATCCTGAAGATGATCGTGTGGAGACAGATCTATATGAAATCGTTCATGGGAAAAGCGGTTTTCAGGAGGATTTAATACTAAAAAGTTCTGCAGGAGGTGATGGACTCGATTTTCTTGACAGACAAAAGCTGCGCATAGTATTGAAGATTAAAAAATATGGAATAAACAAAGAGATTACAATAAAGGAAGAGATGGATGAGGACATAGAGGTGGTGACTGGTTTTAAGATTCATCTCAAGGTAAAGAAAAAAAGAGTGGACGTTACAAAGAATAATATTGTCAGGGTAAACAGATCTCTCATTATAATGATTAAGGGCACTGGTAATCTGGCTGGAATCAGCATTGATTTTCTGGACAGCCTGAGGTTCAATTCGACCTACTATCCGACATATTATGAATGGAGAATGGACAGTGTGGTAGTTCCAGAGTTGGAAGAGGGAGACATTAAAAAGATACGTCTAACAACAGATCTAAATAAAAATGGGTTTGGGATGATATTCTATAATCCTTATAATAACCTTGGACTGAAGATAGATCTATCGCCGGATGAATATAACGATAATCTCGACTGGCCTGGAGTAAACTGGTATCTGATTGTAGCAGATCCTGAAAATAGTGGTGCCGCTATTCAGAATGGTTCTATAGTTTCTGTGATGGAGTTTGAGGGCGAGCCGCTGGGTTCAAAACAGATTCTATATTATAGAGATTCGATATGGAATTTTTCGGGTGATACTGGTGATAATAGGTCATACGGAGAATCGGGAATTCAGGTGAGCGGAAGCAGCATAACAGATGTGTTGAATTTTGCTCTTGCCTATTTTTATCTGCCGGAGAATCTGAGTCAAGAGACGGCTCAGCATATTGCCGAGCAGTATTCTAAACCTCTTCAGATCTCTTGCAGTGAAGAGAAGCGGCTCATTACTCACACTATTGTCATAAACACGACTCCTCTAGCCATGGAATTCAGTGTAGATGGTATATCCTATACAGCACCTCATACTTTTACATGGATTGAGGACAGTCTACACTACATATCCATAGATTCGATTCAGAGTCCTGCTCAGGGGACTCGCTGCCTATTCTCCTCATGGGACAATGGAAAAGAGCGGTGTCATTACTATACTACACCTGTGCACGATGATACAGTAACTGCTAATTTTAACAGAGAATATTTTCTGGCAACATCGGCAACACCAGAGGGGACAGGCAATGTGATTCCAGAACCACCAGGTAAATGGTTTTCAGAAGATTTAACGGCAGTTGTCGAGGCGTTGCCCTCTGGATATTATTCTTTTGATGGATGGACTGGAGACCTGGCAGGTTCTGCCAATCCAGATTCTCTTATCATGGACTCTCCTAAGAGTGTTGTGGCAAATTTTGGGAATGATCCTCCGGTGTGGAACATACCAGACACGTCTTTCATTGAGGATGATACTCTTTGCCTGAGCTTTTCTGAGGTTCTTCAATGGGTCGATGATAATAGTCCTGACTCACTGTTAGAGATAAATTTTTATGAGGGGGAAAATGTTGGTATATTGGTAGATTCTGTTCAAAAAGTCATTTTAATTCACAACAAACTTAGAGACTGGAATGGGAGTGACACACTACTGCTAAAAGCTACAGATCCTCTTGATTCTTCTGGATGGGGGGAGATGTTAATTGTTGTTGATCCTGCTCCTGATCCTCCAGGTGAATTTGGACTTATTCTTCCTGAAGATGAAGCAGTTTTTTCAATAATGCCAGATACGATCAGGTTTTCATGGGAAAGCTCTATTGATCCAGATACTGGGGATGTTGTTGCCTACATTCTCGAGGTTGACACAACGCTTCTTTTCAACAGTCCTATAGGAGTCAAGATCGAAGGAATCTGGACGCAATCTTACGGATTGGATCGGCCCGGCTCTTTTCTCGACGGCAGCTATTTCTGGCGGGTAACAGCGATTGATAAGACAGGACTTTCGGTGGTTTGCAGAGATCTATACAGGAGCTTTAACCTTGCAACAGATGTAAAGGATGATGAGGCAGACAAGGTTGCAACATCCTTTGAACTGTTTCAGAATAATCCAAATCCATTTAACCAGGAGACGAGGATTCGTTTTGCAGTTCCTGTTTCATCACACACTGTGATAGTAATTTATGATGCACACGGCCGGAGAGTGAGAATACTTTTGGATCGTATGGTAGAGAAGGGATTCCATGAGGTTATCTGGGATGGAAGGGACTCTTTCGGTCGTGTTGTATCAACAGGCCTCTATTTTATTCTTTTTCAATCAGACAGATTCAGGGATGTAAAAAAGGCAATTCTGCTCAGATAATGTCAAATACAATGAAGAGAAGTATTCAAATAGGTGTGATAGGTGGAAGAGAGGTGGGTGATGAGTTGCTGCGATTTGCAGAGGAGGTTGGAAGAGAGATTGCACTTCGCAAGGCAGTTCTTATATGCGGTGGTCTTGGAGGAGTGATGGAGGCTGCATGCAGAGGGGCAAAATTGGCAGGTGGAATGACCGTGGGAATTCTTCCAACGGCAAATATAGAAGATGCTAATCCATATGTCGACATTGCAATACCAACAAACATGGGTATAGCAAGAAATGCGATTATCATAAACTCATCCGATGGAGTATTAGCTATCGGTGGGAAATATGGTACTCTGTCCGAGATGGCATTCGCAAAACAATTAGATGTTCCCCTTGTATCTCTTAGAAGCTGGCAGTTTGACGATACTATACTTACTTCAGATTCACCCCGGACCGCTGTAGAATTACTATTTCAGCAGATCGCATCTGATATTTAAAATAATAATTACTGGCTGGAGATTAAGATGGATGTAAGAGCCCATATCGTTGTCTCTGGTATAGTACAGGGAGTTGGCTATCGCTATTTTGTTATGAACCATGCAAAGAGGATGCAGCTTACTGGATGGGTAAGAAACCTCCCGGGGGGTGATGTGGAGATTGAGGTAGAAGGCCCAAGAGGGTTGATAGAGAGTCTGATAAGTGAATTGAAAACCGGTAATCAATGGGCGGTTGTAAGAGAGGTGCGAGTCAACTGGAAGAGATGGACGGGACAGTATTCAGACTTTGACATAAGATTCTGAAAATATTATGCTCAAGGCTAGACAAAAGGTTGAGCTTGTTATATTTTCAATAATTATCGTGTTATTTTATATCTGGTTTGCATGGCCTGCAATTGTTGTTGATTCAGAGAGTGTGCGATTGATAGAGGCTGCAGGAATAGATGGCGATGAGGCCAGGCACCTACACCTGATCAGAGATGCTGTTCGGCAAAAGAGTTTCATTCACGATCTATTTTAGTAGTTACGGTCATCTCTATTTTAATATTACACTCGTTCCCCTGATGATCATGGATCGACTGGTATCTGTGGATGAGAGTCTTATAATAATTGTCCTAAGGCTGATACCTCTGATCTTTGGGATTTTTACAGTAGTTTTAATTTTTCTAATTGCCAGAAGTCTCATTGGATCGTTGTATGGTTGGATGGCCGTGCTTTTTTTATTAATACTCCCTACTAACTATTTAAAATTTACCATAGTATCTCATCCCGATATTCTACAGGTCTTTTTCGTTGTGCTTGGTCTCTATTTCTGTTATCGACTTGCAGCCGATTTCAGATGGAAGTGGTTAATCGGAGCATCTGCTGCCGCTGGACTTGCTTTTTCATGTAAATATGGGGGCATTTTTATATTACCAGTTATATTTATTATAACGGTCATACATTGTATTAAAATAGATTCTCTGAACTCGGCAATATTAAAATCTCAAAGATTTAAGAAAATGACGGTCGTTTTTATCCCAGTGGTGGGTCTTTTGTTAATATTGGGAGGTATTTTTTTTACGCCAGATTTTACAGCAAGGCTTTTATCAAGGGATGGGTGTATTTCCAGTATTCATAAGATATTATTATTAAATAAGAGTCGCATGTTGTCACAGATCACAGGATGGTTTCTTATTTTATTGGCCGTTTCAAGAATTGTTGTTCATAAAGAGAGGTTTCGCCAGTATGTTAACAATATGCAAATGATCATATTCTGTACTTTCATCTCTATCGGACTTTTTACTTTAGCATTTTTTGTAGCATCACCTTTTTTATTTCTTGGATTTAATTTCTTAACAGGAATCCTGAAGGAATTTCAATCTAAAACCACTGGAATAAATTTTATTGAGGCCCATAGTCCAATCACATGGATTTCTATATTATTTTCATCTAAACTTATGGGGAAAGAGTTGTTCTTCTTCGCATTGATAAACTTTTTTGGAATGATTGTAATGTTAATTAAGTACAAATCAAGAAAGGAGTTTTCTTTCACTTCTCTCATGTGGTGCTTTATCATAATATATATGTGTTTCATCATGATGAAAATCAGGGTTGTAAGGACACGCTACCTTTTTCCTGTTGTGCCAATGTTCGTTTTAATAGGGGTTCAATCGATTAAGGATATAGTAAATTTTATATCAGAAAAGATTAACAATAAAATCTTCGTTATATGTATTGTTTTGATCATATCTGCACTCGAACTTCCTTTTGCATTTATGCGTACATATAGATTAAGGAATCGACTTGTTAGACGTGTCGAAATGAGCAAGTCGGTCGAGGTTGGAAAATGGATAGAGAACAATTTTCCTCCATCAACATCGATACTATATGATCATTTTTCATATGTTCCTCCCTTTTTTAAGAATGTGAAAGGAACATGGGATGCAACTCTTGATGTTCTTAACAATTTTAGACCCGATCTTGTCGTTGTACATGTAAAGAGCGAGGAGATGTTTAAAGATACTACAAGAATAGGGAACTATTTGGGA
>Ga0190359_1002751_pt1 | contig 10416 bp, 7 predicted proteins | sample 48721823_MG_FD_161269 | JGI IMG/M metagenome (GOLD analysis project Ga0190359, IMG submission 161269) | Hydrothermal vent microbial mat bacterial communities from Southern Trench, Guaymas Basin, Mexico - 4872-18-2-3_MG | ecosystem: Environmental > Aquatic > Marine > Hydrothermal vents > Microbial...
TCCTGCCGAGAAGCTGAAAGAAACTCGTTTCACTCAACCGGCTATCCTGCTGCACTCGCTGGCGGTTCTGACCGTGATGAAGGATAAGGTTCCCGGTGCGGATCTTACAGCCGGTCATTCCCTGGGCGAATACGGCGCGCTGGCCCTGGCCGGGGTGCTGGAACCGGAAGAAGCGGTGAGGGCCGTGGTAAAAAGATCATCATTGATGGAGGATGCCTGCCGGCGCAACCAAGGTACGATGGCGGCGATTATGGGTCTTGATGAGGACACTATCACCGAATGCTGCAGGATTGCATCGGATAAAGGTGTCGTTGTTCCGGCCAATTTCAATTCGGCCATTCAGATTGTTATCTCCGGGGCTGTCGCCGGTGTAGAGGAAGCCTGTCGCCTGTGCAAGGAAAAAGGCGCCAGGAGAGCGGTTATGCTTGAAGTCGGCGGAGCGTTTCATTCGCCCCTCATGGAACCGGCCAGAGACGGTATGAGGGAATATCTGGCGAAACTCGAATTTAAAAATCCGGGTCTGGATATTATCCCCAATGTTACCGGTTATGCCGAAAATGATCCTGAAAAATTGAAGGCGCACCTGATCGAACAGATTACTGAGCCGGTTCGCTGGCATCAGACGATGCAGTATAAAAAGAATCATGGAATCAACGCCATGATCGAGGTCGGACCCGGTAAGGTTCTCTCGGGGCTGGCCAAACGTGAATTAAAAGAAGCGAAGATTTATAATATTGACACTCTGGAAGATATTGAAAAATTTGAAGCTGTCGGAGTGGAGTGATTAAATGGATTTTACAGGCAAAACAGCATTGATAACCGGTTCCGCTCGCGGTCTGGGAAAAGCTATCGCCGAAAAACTGGCCTCGATGGGTGCCAGGGTGGTGATTTCCGATATTCTGAAGGATCAGGCAGATCAAACGGTCAGTGAATTTAAGGAAAATGGATACGAGGCTTTTGCCTATCAGGCCGATGTGACCAACGGTGCCGATGTCAAAAAAATGGTTGGTGATATCCTTGAGAAATATGAGACCCTTGATATTGTGGTCAACAATGCCGGTATCACCAAAGATACTCTTCTGATTCGTATGTCCGAGGAGTCTTGGGACCAGGTTCTCAATGTCAATCTCAAAGGCGCTTTCCTGGTGACTCAGGCGGCGGCCAAGGTGATGATGAAACAGCGTTACGGGCGCATAGTAAATATATCTTCGGTTGTGGGCCGCATGGGTAATGCCGGACAGGCAAATTACGCCGCCAGTAAAGCCGGTCTGATAGGTCTGACCAAAACCTCGGCGCGGGAACTTGCCTCCCGAGGGATTACCGTCAATGCCGTAGCCCCCGGTTTTATCGAAACCGAGATGACAAAAAATCTCCCGGAAGCAACCCGGGAATCATTTATGCAAGGCACGCCGCTGAAACGTTTTGGACAACCCCATGATGTCGCCTCGGCGGTGGCCTTTCTGGCCTCCGACGAAGCTTCATATATCACGGGGCAGGTCTTGGGGGTTGACGGCGGATTATTAATGTATTAGAATTGAATTCAATTTTGGCATTTTAATAAACTTAAGGAGAATTCTAAATGTCAGCAGAAGTCGAACAGAAAGTCAAGGACATTATTGTCGAGCAGTTGGGTGTTGATGCCGCCCAGGTCACCGAAGGAGCAAAGTTTATTGAAGATCTCAGTGCTGATTCTTTGGATACCATGGAACTGGTAATGGCCCTTGAAGAAGAGTTTTCACTTGAGATCCCTGATGAGGAAGCGGAAAAAATCGTCTCCGTGGGCGACGCCGTCAACTACATCAAGGGCCACGTTAAATAATATTCCATTAAAAAGTAAACTGAAATGGAAAGAGTTAGAACTGTTGTCACCGGAATGGGGGCGGTAACCCCTCTGGGTTCCACCTTGAATGAATATTGGCAGGCTCTTCTTAAGGGCGAGTGCGGTATTGATACGATCACCCGATTTGACGTCGCCGATTATCCCTCTAAAGTAGCCGCCGAAGTATCAGGTTTCGATCCGGCTGATTTCCTTGATAAAAAGGAAAGTCGCCGCATGGATCTGTCGGAACAGTATGCTGTGGCGGCATCACAGATGGCCATCGGTGATAGCGGTCTCGATCTCAAAAGTATCGATCCGTTCCGAGCCGGAGTGATAATAGCCTCCGGTATCGGCGGTATCGGCACTTTTGAAAAGCAGCATGAAATCCTGCTTAAGTCCGGACCGGGGCGGGTATCGCCGTTTTTCATTCCCATGATGATTATTGATATGTGCGCCGGACTGGTGGCAATGCGGTTTGGTTTCCGGGGGGCGAATTACGCCACTGTATCGGCCTGCTCCTCGTCATCGCACGCACTTCTCGATGCTTTTAAAATCATCCAGAGGGGCGATGCCGATGTAATGATTGCAGGCGGAACCGAGGCAACCATCACCCCGACAGCGTTGGCCGGATTTTGTTCGGCCCGTGCTCTGAGCACGCGTAATGATGAACCAAAGAAATCATCACGACCCTTCGACAAGGATCGTGACGGTTTTGTTATGGGCGAAGGCGCGGGGATCCTGATCCTCGAATCGCTTGAATCCGCCAAGGCCAGAGGGGCCCGGATTTATGCCGAAATTATCGGAGCCGGCATGACCTGTGATGCACATCATATGACGGCCCCGATTCCCGATGGGAGTGGAGCCAAAATGGCCATGGTTCATGCCATTAAAGACGCCGGGCTCAAACCGGATGATATCCAGTACATCAATAGTCATGGTACAGCCACCGGCCTGGGTGACCCGGCCGAAACCAAGGCGATCAAGGCTGTTTTCGGAGAGAGGGCATATAAAATACCGATAAACTCGACCAAATCGATGGTCGGACACCTGCTGGGTGCCGGCGGTGCGATTGAACTTATCGCGTCGATCATGTCGCTGCAGGATGGTATCCTGCACCCGACGATTAACCTTGATAATCCCGACCCTGAATGCGATCTGGATTATGTCCCTCATAATGCAAGAGAATTGGAATTTGACACATTTCTCTCCAATTCTTTCGGCTTTGGAGGACATAATGTGACTCTGGCCGGTCGCCGCTTCAATGGATAATAATAGCTGTGAAGCTATTCGGCTCAATAAAGAATTTATTCAAAAAAAACCGGAAACAGGCTCATCAGGAGCTTGTTTCCGAGTTTAATAAAATCTTCGGGTATCAGTTCAATGATACACTATTGCTTCTCGAAGCTCTGACTCACCGATCATACATTTATGCCAATGACCATCGCCTTCCGTCAAACGAGCGATTGGAATTTCTGGGTGACTCGATTCTGGGATTGGTCATCGCCGAATATCTTTATAAACTGCATACCGACTATGACGAAGGTGATTTAACCAAGACCAAAGCTATTCTGGTAAATGAGATTACACTCGCCAGGGTCGGTATCGAAAGCGGACTTAACGATCTGATACTTCTTTCTCCCGAGGAAGAAAAATCCGGGGGTCGTGAGCGGCTGTCGATTATCTCCGACGCCATGGAAGCAGTTATCGGAGCGCTGTATCTTGACAGCGGCCTGGAAGCAGCTGCCCGGTTTATCGATGACGTAATTATATCACACTCCGATGACCTTCTATCCGATTCGGCGCAACGTAATTACAAAGGTGAGTTGCTGGAATATCTCCAGAGTCGGGGCGAGGACCCTCCATACTACGAAGTCGTCTCCGAATCCGGACCCGACCATGAGAAAACTTTCAATGTCGTTGTTAGAACCGCAGGAGAAATAACGGGATCCGGTTCGGGAACATCCAAGAAAGAGGCCGAACAGCATGCCGCGGCGGAATCAATGAAACTGCTGAAATCACGCGAGTATGACGAGACCAGCAAAGAAGACTGACCACAACAGTCAGATATTGACATTTCCCCAAAAATTAATTATCTAATACAAATTCTGAAAATAAGTTTCTTGACCGTATTAGGCGGGAGGATTGAATGAATATAGTTGTGCTCATTAAACAGGTGCCGGAAATCGAACTGGTGAAGGTCGATGAATCGGCCGGCGACGTGGTGTTGCCTTCCGGCCCCGGAATTGTTAATCCATTTGACGAATTTGCTGTTGAAGAGGGGTTGAGGCTCAAGGAGAAAAACGGCGGCAAGGTGACCGTGATCACCGTCGGGAGCGAAAAATCCGAGTCGGCTCTCAGAGCCTGCCTGGCGCTGGGTGTCGATGAGGCGATTATGATCAGCGATCCTCTGTTTGACAAATCTGATCCCCAGGCAGTGGCAAAAGTTTTGACCGCCGGGCTGAAAAAACTCGGAGAATTCGACCTGGTCCTGTCCGGTAAGCAGGCGGTCGATGATGATTCCGCTCAGGTTCCGGCGGCCGTGGCGGCCGGACTTGATCTGCCGCAGGTGATGTTTGTCAAGAAGATCGATTCTATCGGTGACGGCAAAGCTGTTGTCTGGAGAACAACCGAGGAAGGTTATGATGTTGTCGAGACCTCTTTACCGGCTGTGGTTTCGGTGGTGAAAGAGATTAATGAACCCAGATTGCCTTCGCTGAAAGGCAAGATGACGGCCAAGAAGGCCCCGGTCACCAAGTGGGCCGCGTCTGATATCGGTCTTGACGGAACCGGTGTGGGGGTCAACTCTTACACCAAAAAAACCAAAATTGCGCCGCCTCCTCCAAGGCAAAAAGGCGAAATTATCGAGGGCGAGACTCCCGAAGAAATCGCCGACAAGCTGTACGATAAGCTGAAAGAAAAACAGGTCTTATAAAATAAAATTCTTTCGCTCGGACCGCCGGGTTAATAAAACCGGCGGTCTTTTTTTATTTGAGTTTGACACATTCTTAAGAACTTTCTATATTTTGCCCGATGAAATCGTTAAGGTCTGTTTCAGTTATTATTTTATTCGCGGTTCTTTTATGCTGGGTTTCCGGTGTCTCGGCTAATACGATCAATCTCCTGACCGATATCGAAGTAGCCTATCTGTACGAAAATGCCGGTGATATTGACTGGCCGCTGATTTATTATCTCACCGAGGAAAACGGTTGTACGGTCGAACTGGCCACAGTCAATTCCGGACCTATGTTCAGACATCTGCTCCGCCAATCCGAAGAATTCAATCTCAATTCCTCGATCATCCTGATCAATGATACATCGGCGATTTATCTCGATTCGGTGGTTAATGTCGTCTCTTCCGGTGAAATACCCGATATAGTTATCTTTGCCGGTGACTTTGAAAATCCATACATGAAAGCCGTCGAAAACCACCTGCTCAACATGAAAATCGACACGTCCCGCGTTTATCTGGTTCGCAGATTCTACCGCCGTATAGCTGATTCCGAAGGCGGCAGTGTATATTTGAAATCGAAACAATACTGGGAAAACATGTACGAAGATATTTCAAAGATGGCTGAAGCGGTCGATCTGCGGACACCTCTTCGCGATTTCGATAATATTTATTCGATATATGATTTAATCAAAAGTAATGACGGCGGCAGTGATCGGCAACCGTCATTCCTGGGGGGGATTAACCGCTTCAAATTTAACCAGATAATCGAGCGGAATATCGAGAGTGCTGTCCAGCGGGAAGCGCTAAGGATAAACCGAAAGAATTATGTCTCCAAAATAAACGAGGCCATAAAAAACCAGGGGCGAGACAGGATCGAATTACTTCTCCAGGCCATGCAGGAGGCCAAAAAGATCCGGCAGACATATTATTATCAGATCGGCCGGGTGGATTCCACAACCGATGTCGCCAGATATATCGAAAAGACAATCTCATCGATCACCCGAGCCATATTCTATGAAGCCCGGGTCGATTATCACGGCAATATGTCCATATGCGAAACGCCGGAAGGCCGGAAATTGAAATTCCGGGCCGATATAAATAATAATGGTTATGTCCCGGTCAGAGCCGGAAAACTTGATTTTCGGGCCGCATGGATGGACGAACCGGTTACAATAGATTCTGCGTGGGCCGAGATTTTACCCAATAACAGCCTTATCAGAGAATATTCAGTCGATATCCCTGCAGGTCATCTTGATGATATTTCCGAAAGCACGATGCAGTTTATCGGCCATGTCCGCTATGCAGGGAAAGATGTCGAGTTCAAATACAGCGCCCGGACCTATGAGAAAACCGGTTTTTCGGCCGAGCTGGTGCCTGATTTCCTGATTATCAAACCGTTTCCCAAACTGCAGATCGACAGGCTGGTCGAACCGGCTTATCTCAAGGCGATAATCACCAAACCGAATGAATATGCCGGTGAGGTCGATGTCGAGATTGTCACACCATCGAGCATTTATGTCGGGGCCTACAGCAAAAAACTTCAGCTTCAATCCGGAGAAACGGCCGTCGAGATGAAAATTCCCCTGGCGATTACAAGGAGTATCGGGGATCAAAGACATGAAGTCATTATTAATGTCACCGATAATGATCGCAGGCTGGCCTCGGATCTGGCCTACGTCGGCGAATGCCCCTATGATATACCGGCCGAATTGAATATTGCCATCCTTGCCGATCAAAACGGGCTTCTGGAAGATCTTCTGATTCAGTCCGATGCCGCTTATAAAAGTCTAAGTTTGAGATATCTCAAGGCCGGTGAACTTGATTATTATGACGCGGTCATTATCGGGCCAGGACCCCTTGACGATCCTCAGCTCCCTCAGTTGCTTAAAGATAAGTTGAAGAAATATCTTGAATTGGGTGGAACCGTCATCACTTTCAACCGTCCCGGAAAATGGGGAGGGAATATTCTCCCGGTCTCTATTATAACCGATGATTATGAAGTTCCCTCCGGCGATTTGAAAGTCAAAACAGCCAACCATCCGATTTTTAAAGAAAAATATAAAATCAATTTGCCGGACCTGCTAAAACGGTCTGCCGAAAAGTATATCCCTCGACCGGCGGTTGTTTTCCCCGCTGAGAAAATAATTGAATCCGGCGAAGGAACAGTTGTTTTGTCGGAGACAAAGATTGGTGAGGGAAAGCTCATTTACTGCGGCTTGCCGCTTCTTGATATGATCCGGGATCTTGATACCGAGGCGATTAGACTATTTACCAACCTTGTTGTATATTCAGGTAATTAGAATTCTCAGGCGATTTGGAACCTGACACTTGGCGGGCGTTTTATTGATATCATGTCTCTGAAAAAGCAAAATAAAGACCGCTTCAGGATTATTAAAAAGAATCTGAAGATCTATAAATGGTATTTGATTAGCGGCGGATTGGCTACTCTGGCCTCAAATGCCTTTATAATGATTAATCCTTATCTGATAAAAACCGCTTTCGATAAGCTTGAAAACAAGGCGCCGTCTGAGGAAATTCTGAAAATTGCCCTGTTTATAGTCCTATTTGCAATCATTTCCGGAATATTCCGGTTCCTGATGCGCCGGACTATTATCTGGATGTCACGGAAAACCGAGTACAATATCCGTTCCGAACTATTCGCCCACCTGCTGAAACTTAATCCATCCTTTTATCATAATAACCGTACCGGTGATATTATGGCCCGTACCACAAATGATATTGAGGCGGTAAGGATGATGGTCGGGCCGGGAATCATGCATATCGGAAACGCCTTCGTCTCAGCCGTGATTGCTATCTCATTCATGCTGTACCTGTCGCCCGAACTGACCCTTTATTCGCTGATCCCGCTACCGGTCCTTTCGATAGTGGTCAACCGGGTAGGTATGGCGATTCATAAGCGCTATGCGAAAATTCAAGAGTATTTCGCCGTCCTGACATCAAAGGTCCAGGAAAATCTGTCCGGCGTCCGTGTCATCCGTGCCTACAATCAGCAGCAACCGGAAATTGACAGCTTTTCGGGGCACAGCAAACATTATATCCATCTCAATATGAGGATGATCCGGGTATTGGCGATGTCCATGCCGATCCTGTTTGCCATCGCGGGCACTGTCAACCTCTTTGTCCTTTATTTCGGCGGCAAGTCGGTCATATCCGGTGATATCAGCCTGGGAACATTGGTGGCTTTCTTTGCCTATCTGTCGCTGCTTATCTGGCCGATGATTGCTATGGGGTGGGTGGTCTCTTTGTACCAGCGCGGAAAGGCATCGCTGGATCGGATCAATAAGATATTAAACTCGAAACCGGAAGTACAGTCAGAGCTGGGTTCGGATAACAATCGCGTATTGAAGGGAAAAATCGAGTTCCGTAATATGAATTTCAGCTATAACGGCACTCCCGTCCTGCATGATATCAATCTCAAGATCGAGCCGGGTATGGCCGTCGGAATCGTCGGACCGACCGCTTCGGGTAAATCCACTCTGGTTTCGGCCATCGGCCATCTTTTCCCGATCGAACGCGGGATGCTTTTTATCGATGATCTGGATATCAATGACTGGAATCTCAATGCCCTGCGGCGTCAGATCGGCATTGTGCCGCAGGAACCGTTTCTGTTTTCCGATTCACTCCAGAACAATATTTTGTACAGCATTGATACAGAGGATTTCGCTCTTGCCAGAGCCGCGGCCCGCGCGGCGGTCATCGACAGCGAGATCGAAGAATTTCCCGGCGGTTATAATACCATGCTTGGGGAACGGGGTATCACTCTTTCCGGCGGCCAGAAACAGCGCGTGGCCATAGCCCGGGCGCTGGCCGCAAAACCGAAGATACTGATTCTGGATGACGCCACCAGTGCCGTCGATACCGAAACCGAGCATCTGATAAACGAACGGATGCGTTCCGAAATAAGCAAACGAACATCGATCATCATCTCGCACCGGGCCTCGGCAGTAAAAGACGCCGACCTGATTATCTACCTGGAAGAAGGCCGTATCGCCGAATCCGGAAATCATGAGACCCTGATGGCGGCCGAAGGGCATTATGCGCGGCTTTATCGAACGCAGTTGATAGAAGAAGAATTGAAGAGAATGTAAATATGGCGGATTACAATAATTATCATGAAGAAGAAGTGCTGGGTAAGGCGTATGATGCCCGCCTGATGAAACGCCTCCTTAAATATGTCCGGCCTTACCGGTGGCAGTTGGGGACGGCCGTTATTCTTCTCGTTTCGGGATCACTCCTGCAACTGCTTCTACCCATCATGATCCAGATCGGCATCGATAATTACCTGATGAAGAGCGATATCAACGGTCTGGCCCGAATCGCCTTTGCCTATGCCGGAATTTTGCTGGCGGTTTTCCTGCTTCAGTACGCCCAGATGTATATCACCATGTATATAGGCCAGAAGGTGCAGTATGACATCAGAATGCAAATTTTCCGGCATCTCCAGAAACTGCATCTTGGATTTTTCGACAAGAATCCGGTTGGCCGACTGGTGACCAGAACCACCAACGATGTTAATGTTCTGGATGAGATGTTTTCTTCCGGATTGGTGGCCGTTTTCGGCGATATAATAACCCTGACCGGAATCGTTATTGCCCTGATGTACTACAATTGGAAACTGGCCCTGCTGACACTGATGGTCCTGCCGCTATTGATCCTGGCCACAGCCGTTTTCAGGAAAAAGGTCAGGACAATCTATCGCCAGGTCCGGCTGAAACTCGCCCGACTTAATTCCTTCGTGCAGGAACATATCACGGGCATGACGATAATACAGCTCTTTACAAGGGAAAAATCGACCCTCTATAAATTTTCCCTGATAAATTCCGAACTCCGAAGCGCGCACCTTAAATCGATTTACTATTATGCCACCTTTTTCCCGATTGTGGAAATAATCAGCGCCCTGTCTCTGGCTATCCTGATCTATTACGGGGGGTTCCAGATACGTGCCGATATGCTGACGTTCGGGGAACTTGTTGCCTTTATACAACTGGTCCAGCGTTTTTATCACCCCATACGGGACCTTGCCGAAAAATACAATATCCTGCAGTCATCAATGGCCTCATCCGAGCGTATCTTCAAACTGCTTGATACCGAGCCCGAATTTGCCGAGCAGGGTAATGGCGCCAAACCGGCCCAAAACAAAGGGCGTATCGAATTCGAAAATGTCCGGTTTGCCTATAATTCGGGTGATGATGTCCTCAAAGATGTATCATTCACCGTCGAACCGGGTGAAAAAGTGGCCATTGTGGGCGCGACCGGAGCGGGGAAGACTTCGCTGGTATCGCTGTTATTCAGATTTTATAATTATCAGAAAGGCTCAATCAAACTCGATGGTGTCGAACTCAAGGATATGTCAAGCAAGACCATTCGCTCACAGTTGGGACTGGTTCTTCAGGATGTTTTCATTTTCTCTGGAGATTATGCCAGTAATGTCAGGCTTGGTAACGATGAAATAACGGATGAGCAGTTGGTCGATGCCTTGAAAAAAGTCAATCTCTATGATTATATTAAAAGCCAGGACGGCGGACTTAAGGCCGAGGTTAAAGAACGCGGATCGACCTTATCGACCGGGCAAAAACAGCTTCTCTCGTTTGCCCGGGCGCTCGCTTTCGATCCGAATATCCTGGTG
>Ga0190359_1002752_pt1 | contig 10412 bp, 4 predicted proteins | sample 48721823_MG_FD_161269 | JGI IMG/M metagenome (GOLD analysis project Ga0190359, IMG submission 161269) | Hydrothermal vent microbial mat bacterial communities from Southern Trench, Guaymas Basin, Mexico - 4872-18-2-3_MG | ecosystem: Environmental > Aquatic > Marine > Hydrothermal vents > Microbial...
ATTGCGACCACGGTTAATAAATTTTGTTTTATAACAGAAGGTAGCTTTTTTTTCTGAAAGATGCAACCCTTGATTATATTCCTAACATAGTTAACCTCGATCTTTGATTTCCCTTTTTCGAGGACGAGGGACGAGCACGAGGACGAGGACGACCCGGTATCTACCGCATCACCCCCACCATAACATCAAAAACAACAGCATTACCGCGCGGGTAAGTAACCGCTATTCTGCCAAGGTATGAACCTTCACCGACTGCACGTCCGTTTTCATTCTGCCCGGTCCACACAATGACAATCTTGTATTTCCCGTTAATGTTTACCGCATCCATCTGGAGCTTCGGATTATCATCATTAATACCGTCGCAGGCAGTTATATAATTACCAACCGCATCATATATGGTTATAGCACAATTTGTCGATGCAATTTTATCCTCCGGTATATCGATGACCGGATCGAGCAGAATGACTATTCCCTTTTCAATGGTGATATTATCGGTAAGCAGATCAGTAGGAATTGTATTATGCTCAGGATTAACCGGGCCTATTACCGTAATAATGAAATTAAAGGGTCGCTCCCTAACAGTCATTCGTACCCGTTTATTTTTCTCAACCTTCTGGCTATTGCCCTTTACATCCTCAACATTCTCCTTATAATCGATCCTGATACTGTCACCGTCAATGGGATAATCAACATCAACAACCTCCTCCACTTCAAAGAGTACCAGTTTTGCTTTATGGCTCATCTGCTTCAATTCGAAATGGTAATTATTACCGGTTTCAACGGCGAGCAGGTCAAATGGGACCTTTGAATCAATATCGCTGACCTCTTCGGAGAAACATACAACCAGCGTATCGAAACCCACCTGCTGGCCGTCGGCGCTGAAATCCCCGTTAGGACAGTATGTCGCCTGAGTGATAACCGGCGCGGCCTTGTCGGAAACGGTATGCCCGGTGGTGAATCCCATGAAATCCCTGTACTCCAGAAGCATGGTCATTTCACCGCTGGTGCGATCTTTCAGGAGCACTCCGAAAATATCTCTTATTTCAGCCTTCAGAACTTTATGATTGCCGCTTGAAAGGTACTCCAATCCGTCGACAGCGCCTTTTTCACCGCCGCTTTCCCAAGTAAATGTCGCTTTAAATGATTGCGGTTTGTCTATCTCATCATCGAAGGTGATTCGCACCTGGTCAACTACACCGTCGCCGTCAGTATCGTAATAGGCCGCTGCTGTTACCGGTACCGGTCTATTAAGAATCGCTATCGGTACGGGCGCGTTGTTCTTATGAGCCTTATTGTTGCGCTTATCAGCTACCGGGCCCGTATGAAGGATTTTCAGGCTGTCGCCGACCTGGGGATTTGCGCCTTTTAGATCTGCAGCAAAGGTTATCTGTATCTCTCCCGATATACTCTGAACACCACCGATTATCTCCACGGCGATCTCCTGACTGTTTTTCAGCAAAGTAAATGACTCACCGTCAATCTCATCGATTTTTACATCCTCGGTGAACTTCACAAAGAAGGTATCGATGCCCGGACCGAACCGCTCGACAACGTAAGCAGTATCTTTCAGCAGCGGGCCGATTCCATCCAGGACTGTACCTTTTCTGGTGAACGAACTTCCGGTGGAATCAAAATAGACCGACACATTCCCCGTTCCCGTTGTGAGCACTCCGGTGCTTGTTGCCGGTGTAAAGGGGAGCGCGAGCTCTGTACCGTTTACCTGCGAAGATTGGATTGTCAGGTTGTAAGAATCGCCATTATCCGGCCATTCCAGATCTGCTTCATCGGGCTTGAATGTATTAAGGCTTCCTTTAAACACCACATGGGCACTGTCTCCGATGCCATCACCATTGGTGTCATACATGACGGCGCTGTCAATATCGGGAGGCTCGGCTATCTCCAGACTGTCAAGAATCTTTATTGTGATCAGCGCGGTATCATCCGTAGCCTCCTTGGCCGCGGCTTCCAGTTTCATATAGTAGGTATCCTGCTTCTCAAAATCCAGGTCCGCGCCGTTTGCTACAGTTATCTCCCGCGAAGATGTAGTGAAATCAAATTCAGGCACATCCTGAATCACCTCCAGACTGACATCTATTGAATCGGGCGCATTAAGCTGTACCCCCCCAACGAATGTACCTGCCTGGGATTTCTCCTTTACATAAAAAGTTTGATCGCTGATTAAATCACCGACACTGTAGTCGATAATATTGATAGTGATTGCGGCAGTATCATGTACCGTGTCATAGGCCGTGGCAATCATCTGAAAGGCATAGACATTCTGCTTCTCATAATCGAGGTCAGCGCCATTCGCCACAGTAATCTCGCGGGTATTGTCATCAAAGTCAAACTCAGGTACCCCGTTGTATATTTCCAGGGTAACGCCCATGGAATCGGGTACCTTTATTTTCACTTCGCCGACAAAGGTACCGGCCGGCGAATTCTCCAATACGGAGAACTGCTGGTTGTCAATCAGCTCCTTTACCGGTACTGTACCTGAACCGGTATACCTGAATCTGAAATTACTGAGAAATACACCGCTGGTTAATATATCATCGGACACATCCGCTATTGCGAACTTGATGACGTGATGGCCTGCGGTTAACGAATCGGAGGTTCTCAACAGCGGGGTAAATCCGTCAAACTGCAGATTGAGGTGATCGTCCAGGTTATCCACGAGAAAATAATCGTTATTCACATTAATCACCTGGCCGTTGCCGTCGTATGAGATATTCTCTCCGTCAAGAAAACAGCAGAAGAGGTCATTGAAGATATTTCCCACAAATTCCGGAAATTCTTCTGAGCCATACACAAAATCGAAGGAGATACCTTTCACCGAGGTGTCGGTATCGAATTCAACAATAAAGTAGGTAGCGTCAAAGGTTGGGTATGAGGCATTATTGATAATATCGTCCAGATCCGGATCGTTCGGGGCGCTGATAGGATTGGTCCCGTAATAATCACCGTCGGAGTTGTTCGGACCTATAGCATAAGTTGCCCAGCCGCTTGTCAGAAGGATACCGTCAATCACATCGATGTTGGCAATGGTGGGAAAATTGGCATAACTGCCGTACGCTCTGCCGTCATGGGCCACCCTTACAGTAAGGTTGGTCACCCCTTTCGGTACGGTATCGGTCAGGAAAATCTCCCACAAAGAATCGGCGGTCAAATCAGGTATCACAATCAGATCCTGCCGCGTTTTCCGGCAATTGCCCCGGTACTCTCCGGGTGAAACCGGCCGGGTTTCAGCTCCATGGCTGTACATGGCAGCACATAGTAAACACGTTATCACACCTGTAAAAAAGTTCTGCATTTTCACGAAAACCCCCAGTATATGTTAATAGCGTTTTCCCCCTCCCGCTATATTATTTCTTTACACCAACTGTTTTCCTCTTTGTCCATTCACCATATACGGTTCCTTCATAGATATATCTGCAGGGCATAACTGCAAGATACCCGGATCCTCCAACTGTCCTGTTTAACACGTTGGATCCGTCCCATATATACACCAGTCTGGTTTTCTCCTTATCAAATCCCATTGGTTCATCATGTACCAGCGTATTTCCGAGCGGATCAAAAATCGAGATACGTCCCCAGAGGCTGTCCAGCGAAGTAACCCTGGTCATATCATCCGGCGCCAGTGTTATTATGGTAATTCCCTGATACTCACCGGACCCGATTGCTGTTTTGTCCAAAACATCCTGTAATTCCGGAATACTCTGAAAATTATCGGGAAGGTCATACTTCTTATCTGCATCAAACAATAGTGCCTCTGGAATAAGATCATACCCGGCAGGTACCTTATCCACGGTGAGCTCGACGCGTCTGTTCTTCGGGTGGTCCTGGTTATTGCCGATTTCATCGTATACATTATTACTGTAAATCCAGTTGATCCGAACCGAATCCCCTTTACTAATCATAGCAACACCGGTAACTTCATCCACCCAGAACGTCCCACTGTTCGCCGCCTGTCCCTTTCTGTTGAGCGACACGTCATAGGTCTTATCCTCTGCCTTGCTGTAAAAGGAGAGTGGTTTATGGGGCGTTATGGTTTCAACATTTTCAGAAAAGATAACGGTAAGCTCATCACGGGCGGTTGTCTCAAGAGAGTCAATAAGATGTGCTGACAAAATAACAGGCGCCATAGAATCTACTGGCGTTACCTGGCACTTTACAACCGACTCCCCATCGTTAAACACCACCTCCTTTTCAACAGCAATAACATCCTCAGCGGTGATATAGGTGATTATAGAACTGTTGCCCTCAGTAACATCACAGGCAATGCCGCCTGAAGAGTACCGGTAATCATCAATCGTAAATTTTCTGAAATCCGGCAGGACAATTACATCAACCAGATCGTCGACATACTCCTCAACTTTTTTTCCGGTAACAGCGATAAAGATACTGTCGATATATCCGTTGGCATCATTGTCAAAGTAGACTGCGTAATCAAGAGCCATACCTTTTTCAACGACTTTCACCGTGATTTCCCGACGGATATTCTCAGGATTATCCTGATTATTACCAAGCTCATCGTACACGTTTGCATTGTATATCCAGTGAATGCGGATTGAATCACCGTTCCGTATCTGCGAAACGCCATAAAGGGATTCTACATTAAAAAGGCCCACAGTGACGCTCTGGCTGATAACACTCAGGGTGCCGTCATATACCTTGTCATCATCAATACTGTAATATTTAAACGGTTTCTCCTTTGCAATCGTCTTTACATCCTCGGAGAATGTCACGGTGAGTTCATCACGGGCGCCTTCTTTCATAGAGTCAACGAAACTTGCACTCATTATAACCGGCGCGATTGAATCGATGATATTTATTTTTCCCGGAATGATATATGCATCGGCGGAGAGGTAAATCGTATCGGCTATTTCAACATAATCATCACTTGTAACATAGGTAAGAATTTCCGAAGCCTGTTCTATCACGTTGACAGCAATACCGCCGGTAACCTGCTCATATCCGGTGACATTAAAATCCCGGTGTGCAGGAAGAGTAATGTTGTCCATTATATCATCCAGGTATTTATCAAGCCCTTTGCCCGATATATCCAGATAGATACTGTCCACTTCACCGTCAGCATCGTTATCGAAATAAATCCCTTTATTGAGCGCATACAAAGTATCGTCAATGCCGAAAAACGGCGCCGCTATACGCAGTGTGTCAAGAGGCAGTTTCGGGTTGCGGAACACGGCGACGATACTGTCCGGATTCTGATGCTGCAGGGTGCCGTCGTTGCTGTTTGCAGTACCAATCTCCCGTGGAAACGAGTAAGAGAAACAGGTACCGTTATCGTCGAGCTCAAACGTCTCCAAATCACACGGGTTCCCGCCGGTATGGGTTATCTCAACCTCAACATCTTTATAATAATACAGGGTGTCGACTTCATATTCGGTAAACCGTATTTCAAGGTAATCCATATCGCCGGTGATCTGCGACACTGCATTACCTGCATAATAAAACTCAAGTTTCCTTCCCCAGCAGGTAATTTCAACCGAATCGGGGGGCTGCGCACCAGGTATAATCTCCACGGAAAACGATATCTCATGCGTGGTATCATAAAAAGTGGTAGATATGGTATCACCGTTTTCATCGATAGAGTCTTTTTGCACTTTATACTCAATGGCAACATCAAAGTCATTGTCTGTCGGATACAGCGGGAACATATCAGCAAAGAGGAAACCGGTGGTGTCCCAGCCCGTGATCGGGCTGATGCTGTTTATTGTTAAATCCTGCGGATTGAAGTTGGAAATATTCATTACAATTACCGGCACGACATTTTCAACAATAAGCTGCATTAATGTATCGTGGTTGGTTTTTATTGACCATAGGTTACTCTTGGGATTTGTCGTTGAATAGCCATTAGTTCGAATATTCTTGGTCATGGTGTCCAGTCTCGCTTTTGCTGCAACATTGACAATATCCACTTTTCCTTCCAGATAGACAGTAAAGGTTGTCGGCATACCGACACCGTCCTGCCACTCGACATTCATATTGTCAACGCCATCCGAGAAGAATATCACAAATTGTGACTCTTTCGGGTTCGACGCATCCGCCATTGCCTGACGGGCAGCCTCGAAGCCGGCATTTATATGGGTCTGGCCCATGACATCATAATCGTATTCAAGATCCACCCAGTTACCGTTGGCGTTGCTCCTTACAATGGTATCGAGATAGTGGATAAGAATATCTGCACCGGAAGCATTGCCGATTGCGCTGTTGTAATTCGTTCCCAGCTCCAGAAGCTTTATGTATCCATTAACATAGCCCGGGCAGTCAACGATCTGCGGATCACTTGAGGCCCTGTAAATCAACTCTGATCTGAACACCCCCAGGCCTACTTCAATTCGTGGATTCAGGGATTTGAACAGTTTAATCAATTCAGTAGTCACCGTAAACCGTGAGCCCATACGGTCACTGTCAGCCCAGCCGTCATAATTGCTGCCGGAATGATCTATGACAAAAAATATGGATGCCTTGCCACTGCTGCCGTTTATCAATCCCGGATTGCCGACATGAAAATACTCGCACATGGCAACGACCTCATCCGGCACCGTAACAACGGTATTGTGGAGTTTTTCCGGTAGTCCGGTGTAGGTGAATTTGCAGGCTTCTTCGGCAGCAACAATGCTGCATGAAAAAACAAGTAATAAAAACCATTTGTACAAACTGTTCATTGTGCCCCCCGGCGGTGATTTTACATCTAGATAACAAACCTCATCATAATTATTCATACTATTTTTGTTCTCGTTCTCCTCCCCGTTCCCGGGTGGTTTACAAAAGCCGAGCAGGACCGCGGGGATGAGGACGATTTAAAATTAAAAAACTCTCATTTACGTATATAGATTTTATGGATATTTTTCGTTCCATTATTTTCTATAGTCAACAAATACATCCCTGTGCCAAAATGAAAGGGCTCAAGCGATATAGGAATGGTATTTCCGGTATTAGTTCTCAATTGCCTTTGAAATACTGCCATCTCTCTCCCCCGCAGATCACTAATCATCACCTTTATACTGCCTGCAGTATTACAGGATAAATACAGTGTGCTGTTTTTAAACCGGATCAGGTTATCAACGCCGATTGTATTATCCTTATCAATCGCAGTGGGCCCGACAGAAAGCTCTGTTATATAGGGTCGCACATTCTGTCCCGTGATCGTGAGCGTCACTGTTCCATTTGACGTTATGGGATTAACCACCTGTATCGAAGCTGAACCGCCGGCAATTTCCTTTTTACCGACAATTGTACCCGTTTTGTTATCCAGCAGCGTAGCCACTCCACTTGTAATATTCATACCACTCAGGGAGAAATTCTTTGCATTGGAGGGAATGCTGCCGGAATGCTGTACGGAAACGGTTTTCGGTTCACCGGTCCAGATTCGTGTCGTCGGGTCACCATGGTAGTGATAAATATCGTAATGAAACTTGGTCATACCTGTCCACTGGAATCCGTTTTCATTGACTGCAGAATCTGGCCAGATCTCACCCATGCGAAACAGACCCTGATCCATAATATCACCCATGATATAGACCGGCTCATGAGAGATCACATCGGGGTCGGGAAACTGGGGCACTTTCAGCACTGTCCCGGGCCAGGTTGCATCAATGAGTCCATGGAGAAAGGCGTCATTGTTGCCGGTATAACTCAGACAGGATGCTGCAATGATGCCTGCGGCGCCACCGTTTTCTTTTTGAAGTATCTCCTCAGCAAAACACTGCTCCGCCTCATTGTACCTGCCAGCGAGACAGTCCATACTGTAAATAATGGGAAGCTTTTCCCCGTTTGACAGGAGAGACTTCATGTTACCGGTTCTGAAATTGGGATTTGCCCAGCCGTCAAGGAATCCATGATCGTAGTGATAGACCAGAAAGCATCCGTGGTTTATTATTGAAGCAATGGTATTCTCATCGGCATCCCAGGGAAAGGCAGGTTTCTTCAAATAAGAAGGTATTGCTTCGCCGAAACCGAAGACCGTATTGTTCCAGTTTGTCGGATTTTTGTCAGCCTCCGTGTGGTAGGCGCGCTCGACATTATACCCGATACTGTCGAGATGAATTGTCACATGCTCAACAGTCCGTGCAAAACCAAACTCCTCATAGCCGTTTAATCCGGCATTGGTCTGGAAATAGGCGCTGGCGAGAACAGTCGAGAAATAATCGGCCGATTGCGGCGGTTCCTTTTCAAAGCGTATAATCTTTTCAACCACATCCATAGCCTGGGATGCACTGGTCACCGATACCCGTCCCCGTGCCATCTCCGGTATATAATCACCCTGGCCGTCCATTGTTGCATAGTAGACATCCATCGGGTATGGCTTGAAATTGATATAGTTTCCTATTGGTGCAGGCAAATCGTTAAAGCAGCCTAAAAGCAAAAGATAACCGGGCTTCACTGTTGCTTTATTATAAAAATCATGGGCTGTACTTTTCATGGTGAGACTGTCCCAGGAAGACTTCGTCTCTATATGAACATCATACCCCTTCATTCTCTGCCATTCTGCAAGAGTCTCGGCCGCCTCTTTATAATCATCTTTTGTCAGAATCAAAACATCGTCTTCAAAATCTTCAATGGGATTTGCTGATTTTTCCGGTAACGCCTGCGGATTCACTACGATATTCTTCAGAAAAGTTACTGCATTTTTGGTCAACTGATGCAATTGCCTTTGTGAAACCTGACTGTGGTTTATTTTCACGGTCAACCTGGTAAATATTTTCAACTGTTTTCGGGCGGGATTAAACAGAACAGGTGCAATGTGTACCCGGGTTATCGGTATACCTTTATAAACAACAGTCTCTCCGGTAGACACGTTCGACAGGGGATAATCAGCATCTGCAGCATATACCCGTCGGTTTATTAAAAAAGCTTTGTGCATGTCAGTATAGGCATGTACCGCACCTGGTGAGGGATAGACACGTATATTCCGTAATATCACGGGAGCTTCCCTTTGAACGGTGTATGACACACCCCGATTTTTTCCGGCAATCACATTTAAAGCACGAACCGGCAGCGATGGCGAACCTGGTTTGCGAAGCTGTCCGAATCCGTCAATAGTAATGCTCCGCCAACTCCCTTCGCGGAAAGCAACATCATTGACATGCACGGTATTAACGGCAATGACAATGGTGGTCGAATACCTGCTCTGCTCAGTTATCGTAAAAGTAGAGGCATCACCTGACCGGCCGACCTGTATCGGGCGGGAAGTGCCGGCCAGCACCAGGAGCAGTGCGAGAATTGTACCTTTCAGTCTTACCATGTTGTAACCTTTATCATTTCCTTATAATAGGGTTTCCTGCCTTTTATGAGAGAGGAGGAGGGGGAAGGTGTATGTCCAGGGGTGCATCTTCATGATCCCCACCCTGTTTTTGCCAGCTGCTGCCGGCTGTTGCCTGTGACCATGACACACTCTGCTCATCCCACTCTTTTGTTACTTTACAGATATGGTAATCTGCACTTATCGGCAGTTCCACGGAGGCACCGAATTTATATATTTCCAGTTTTGCCTCAATAATGTTTGCTTCCTTTGGTATTGCTGAAACGTCAAATTTGATAGCCGCACGGGCTATTGCAAGGTCCTGCCCCCCTCAACGGACATACTTGCCGACAACGAGCATCCATGAAGTGTGGTCGTTTACATCCGGATACACTTCACACAGTTTGTCATTACCTATGTATACATCCCGGCAGCCGCTGTACCCGTTCGATCCGTTCTGCAACACAACGGTTGTTTGTGCCCATACAACAGTAACCGTAAGTATGAATGTCAGGAAAACGTCTTTTATAAATTTCATATACCCTCCATATAGTTGTCATTTCGAAGGAGTAAAACGACTGAGAAATCTGAGTTTTGGGTAAGTATTTTGGTAAAAATCAAGATTTCTCGCTTCGCTCGAAATGACAATTTTCCTTGCCTGGCGTTTTAAATAGCATAGCCTTACAGTGCAACTAATAATAGCAATCCCTTATTATCGATTCAAATAACACAATTTGCTGACTATCTTGGTATTACCATCCTTTACATTTACTATATGCATACCCGGTGTTAACAGCAGCGGCATTTTATACCGCTCTGTATCACCACTCATGGAAAATGAGATTATCTTCTGGCCATTCAAGGTAAAGACCTCAACACTTTTCTGCAGATCACCCGTCACCTTCAACCATACGGCATTGTCTCTCCGGATGAACTGCATACCTGCGGTATGGTCAGGCTGGACAATGTTTGCCCCTGTCGCATCAGTACTGATAACCAGTTTGGGTCGCATGGTCGCATCCGAATATTCCGATGAGCGATAATAAGCCGCTCTGCTTCTGTCATTCGTTGACGGAAAGATAACGATAAAGCCGTAATTTGGTTTACTGTTATTTATCATTGCCAGAACTGCCTCGGTCACGTCGCA
>Ga0190359_1002754_pt1 | contig 10410 bp, 8 predicted proteins | sample 48721823_MG_FD_161269 | JGI IMG/M metagenome (GOLD analysis project Ga0190359, IMG submission 161269) | Hydrothermal vent microbial mat bacterial communities from Southern Trench, Guaymas Basin, Mexico - 4872-18-2-3_MG | ecosystem: Environmental > Aquatic > Marine > Hydrothermal vents > Microbial...
ATTGTTTTCCCACCGGAACAACAGTTCTTCATCTTCTGGTTCCAGGGCACGAAGAGCTACATGAACACCTTTCAACAAATCTTTTGTCATTTTATCAGAGTTTTCTGATTTCGCTGAAACTTTTCACAAACGGTCGCCTGAATCCTTTGCGGCGAACTTTACTCAGTGCCTGAACGGCTTTAGTCCGGGAAATAAAATTTCCGAATGTATACCGGTAATACCCATCATGTCCTTGAAATGTATAAACGGGGTCAAGTCCTTTCAGCGAAGCTTTGCCCACCTGTTTTTTTGAAGCCATAAACTGAATGGTCCAATGATTGTCAGGAGGTTGTCCTGAGACGTGAAAGTGAGGAATAACAGCCAGATCCTCTCCGGTTTTGAAAGTTAATTCAATTGTGTGTGTGTCGTTTACCGGCCGGGGTCCGGTTGTTATTCTGTTACCGTTGATTCCGGCGTTAATCAGTGTGCCTGTCAGTTGATTGATTCTGACCGGATCCAGGGAGTCACCATGCGGGTCTATCCAGATAATCAAGTCGTTTTGTGCTGAAAGGAGATTAATGAGTTGGTTTAAAAGGTTTTGGCTATTATTACCAAGTAATGTGTCACCGGGATGATAATAGAGAGTATAATGATTCTTCAGGTGATCACCTAAAGTCAGATTTTCCTGGTATTGATCCTTTTGTTCCGTATTGGGGATTTCAATTTTATGGTAGTACGGAAAGAAACCCTCCTTCTCAATGATCAGTCCGTATGGTTGTCCTTTTTTTACCGAGAATAGATAATAGCCATAATTATCCAGCGGAATTTGATCTTCAATTTTCAGATTAGAAGGATTAAACAGTTCAATTTTAGCATTTCGAACGGGTTTGCCAGATGATGTGGTAACCTGGCCGAATAAAAGTGTGTGCCCGGGTTTGGGCCGGATCAATTTCATTTCATCACGGTATCCCTGACCGGGAGAAGGGAGTGTGGTACATGCACCTAACAGCGTGCAAGCCAGGAACAAAAGATGTGATTTACTCAGGCGCATAAATGTAGTTTCAACCGGTTAAAGTTAAGAAAAATCGGTATGTTGCTAGCAGTTGAGGGATTTGAAATATCGGAACAATATCCGGATGTCTTTACTGAAGGAATAATCACGGGCATAATCCAGGTTAACAGCCAGCCATTCATCAGCAGTAAGGTTCAACAGGGCAGGATTTCCGAGCGGGGTCAGGATGCCCGGTTTGACGGATGGGAGTTCATAGCCGGGTGTTTCAATTCCCTGGCCGAAACTTATCCATGTTTTAACTCCGGCCAGTACGAGAAGAATATTTTTCAGATAATGAAAGGGCCGGGGCAGGAACAACCATATGAGCAGGGGTGAAGTACACAGAAGCATCACTGCAATTGTGACATCGGCAACTCTCTTCACTCTTCGATTGCGCGTTTCACCAATAGAATTGATCGGTATCTGGTAAAGGTCACCCGATCTGTTAGCGGAATTGCTTCCCAGGATGGCTTCTCCTTCACTGGGAGCTATTTTATAATCAACCTGGAGTGTAGACCAGGCAAGCATATACCGGATGATCTCCCCTGTGGACAGGTCTTTGCCGCAGAAAATAATTTCATCTGCTTTATTGACGGCAATAATGTCATGCATTTGATCTACGGTTCCCACGTATTCTTCAGTAAGCTGGTTTGTGGGGTTATGACTGACCAATCCTGCAATTGACAGAGGGTGTCCGGATTGTTTCAGCAGCCGCTTGACTCTGTGGGCTTCATCAGGAGATCCCACAATAACCAGGCGTTTTTTTTGTCGCCGGCTTAACCGGTATCCGGGAAATTTAATCAGGTGCAGAATCAGTCTGAACAATATGGTGGTTGTGGTTCCCCATGTTGCTCCCAGCAGAATCAGGGCTCTTGAGAACCGGTATTGTTCTGGTAACAAAGAGTAGGCAGCCAGGATCAGGATAGTTCCTGCAGCCATTCCTTTTAAATGTTTTTTTATACTTATCGGTTTGTCGTATCCGCCTGAAAAGAAGATGGAGAGTATCCAAATCAGGGAATAGGCCGGTACGAATATCCTGAGAAACTCAGGCGGGTGTCCTCCTCCCTGAGGGAATTTCAATTTTTCCCACCACGGGTTGAGCAGCACAAACCCGCTGAATAACAGGAGTGCGTCACTCACTGGAAGGAATGCCCTGTTGAAAAACCGACTCAGGAGACTTAATGTTGCACGGATATATATAGCCAGTCGTATGACGAGTGAGTACCATCTTGCATTTTGTTTTGAGAAATGTTTATCTGCAAAGATGATCATGGCTTGGTAGAAAACTTTTACATAATTTATGCTTCCTTTTTTGGTGCTTTCACCCTTATAATGAATGATAGTTGTTTCAGGGAAATAGTAATTATGATAGCCAGCCTGGGTAATACGAAAAGAGAGATCGATATCTTCACCGTACATAAAGAATGTCTCATCCAGAAGTCCTGTTTTTTTCAGGGTTCCTTGGCGCAGGAGCATAAAGGCTCCGGGCAATACATCTACCTGGTGAATCTGGTCCGGATTAAGATACCCCAAGTGATACCGGCCAAATTTTTCAGATTTTGGGAAGAGTGCGGAGAGTCCGGATATTTTATAAAAAGAGACCCATGGTGTAGGCAGGGCTCGTTTCGATTCAGGCAGAAAATGGCCTTTGCCGTCAATCATTTTTACACCCAGGGCGCCGGAATCGGGATGTTCATCCATAAACCGGATGACTTTGGCAAATGTATCTTCTTCAACAACAGTATCCGGGTTCAGCAACAGGATATATTCTCCGGAAGCTTTTCGGATGGCTTGATTATTGGCTTTTGAGAATCCCAGATTTTCGTGATTTTCAATCAGTATTACATCAGGGAAAGCGGCTTTGATCCGGGCAACAGATCCGTCTACGGAGTTATTGTCCACTACAAAAATCTCCAAAGGGATATCTTTACCGGCCCTGATTACCGATTGAAGGCACTGTTCGAGAAAATGCCGAACGTTGAAATTGACAATTACCACTGAGAGTTTTGGCTGTGTCATTGGTTTTTCAATCCTGATTCGTATGGTGTCCGGTTTAGTATAGATCGGCCCAGTGTAATTTCATCGGTATATTCCAGTTCATCACCGATCGCAACACCTCTGGCGAGTGTGGTGAGTTTAACCGGCAGTCCGTTAAGTTTGCGATAGATATAAAAGCCGGTTGTATCTCCTTCCATGGTAGCGGCGAGCGCCAGGATCACTTCCCTGATGTCACCGGTATTTACTCTTTCAATAAGAGAATTGATGGTCAGGTCACCCGGACCGATTCCTTCCATGGGAGAGAGAACTCCGCCCAGAACGTGGTAAAGGCCCTTATATTGGTGGGTTGACTCCAATGCCATAACATCCCGGATATTTTCCACTACGCAGATCACTTCACGATCCCGTTCGGGGTTGCTGCAGATTGAACAGACCTCCTGGTCTGAGAGGTTATGGCAAATCCGGCAATGATGGATTTCGTTTCTGAGTTTGCTTAAGCTAACGGTAAGAGCCTCAACTTCAGAAGGATCTTTTCTCAGAAGATGTAGAACCAGCCGTAAAGCGGTTTTTCTTCCTATACCCGGTAATTTTGCAAATTCATGTACTGCTTTCTCAAGCAATTGAGAGGGGTATCTGCCCTGCTCCATAGTGATCATTTATTATTCAAAAATAACATGCCGTTTATCTTTTCCCAATTTTTTAAGTTTATTTGTTCCGCCGGACAAGTTGAATAATGGATTCATTACTTATAACGATTATTCTGGCATCCTATTTTGGGGTGTTGATCCTGATCTCATCGATTACGGCCAAAGGTGCGAATAATCAGAGTTTTTTTCTCGGTAACCGTCGTTCTCCATGGTATGTGGTAGCATTTGGAATGATCGGGGCTACTCTTTCAGGGGTAACTTTTATTTCCGTGCCCGGATGGGTGATTTCGAGTCAGTTTGCTTATATGCAGATGGTGATTGGTTATCTTGCAGGTTATCAGGTGATTATATATTTTCTTTTGCCTCTTTATTATCGTCTCGGGGTGACATCAATTTATACCTATCTCCAGCAAAGATTTGGTTTCTGGTCGTACCGGTCGGGATCGTTTTTTTTCATTCTCTCCCGGACGATCGGAGCTTCGGCGCGTTTGTTTATTGTTGCTTCGGTTTTACAGCTCACCATATTTGATTCTATTGGGGTGCCCTTTTGGGTAAGTGTGTTGGTGACCATTACACTTATTTGGCTCTATACATTCAGGGGAGGGATTAAAACGATCATATGGACCGATCTTTTACAGACTTTTTTTATGTTACTGGCGATGGGGTTAACACTCTATTTTATTTTTAAAAATTTATCCCTGTCGGGAAGAGGTGTATGGGAGGAAATCCAAAGCCGGCATCTGGGCCAGATATTCTTCTTTAGAGATTTTGTAACCAATCGGTTACATTTTGTAAAATACTTTTTCGGGGGGATGTTCATTACCATTGCCATGACTGGCCTGGATCAGGATATGATGCAGAAAAATTTAAGTTGCAAGTCGTTGAAAGAGGCCCAGAAAAATATGAATTGGTTTAGCCTGCTGCTTGTACCGGTGAATTTTTTATTTTTATTACTGGGTGCCATGCTGCTCATTTATGCCTCTAAACAGGGAATTGCTCTACCCGCATCATCAGATGATCTTTTCCCTTTCATTGTGACACAGGGATATTTACCGGGAATTGTGATGGTAGCTTTTATGATCGGGTTGATTGCTGCAGCATTCAGTAGTGCTGATTCGGCTTTAACAGCGTTAACCACATCAATATCAGTGGATCTTCTTGGTAAAGTTGACTCGGGAGAGCAGCAATTACGACGGGTTCGCTACCGGGTGCATCTCGTGTTGTCTTTGGTTATTCTGGCTTTTATTTTGTTGTTCAGAGCATTAAATGATCGAAGTATTATTGACACGCTGTTTACGATAGCCGGATATACTTACGGTCCGTTATTGGGCTTGTTTGGGTTTGGGTTATTAACTAAATTCAAGATTAATGACCGGCTGGTTCCGGTTATTGTGGTGATTGCTCCATTGTGTACTTATTTGATCCAGTATTTCAGTCCCCTTTTTTTGGGAGGATATGTTTTTGGTTTTGAGCTTTTGTTACTGAACGGTTTACTTACTTTCGGCTTTTTATGGTTAATTAAAAAAGCCGGATAATGCACCGGCTTTTTTAATCAGGGAATATGGAATCTCAGGCTTTCAACTTTTTGAAAGAGAAAAGATTTCGTCAATAATAGAAGCATATTTTTCTTGGAGTACCCGTCTTTTTAGTTTTAATGTAGGTGTGAGTTCTCCTGTGGCTGTATTCCATTCATCGCAGATTAGTCTGAAACGTTTGATTTGCTCGTGTGTCGGAAGTCCTGAGTTGATGGTATTGATCTCTTTCTGGTAACGGGCTATAATTTCCGGTTTATGCACCAACTCTTCATTATCCCTGTAATGAATACCTTTACGGGCGCAATAGTCATGGAGAAAGCGAAAGTTCGGAGCGATCAGTGCGGAGGCAAATTTTTGATTTTCACCGATGACCATGGCATTTTCAATAAAGAATGATTCTTTACATCTGTTTTCGATCACTTGAGGTGCGATGTATTTACCTCCTGAATTTTTAAAGATCTCTTTTTTACGGTCGGTAATTTTCAGAAACCGGCCGTCGATCATTTCTCCGATATCTCCTGAGTGAAACCAGCCATCTTTATCGATTACTTCACGGGTCATAGCCTCATTCTTATAGTATCCGAGCATGACGGATGGTCCTTTTACAAGGATCTCACCGTCGTCTGCAATTTTTACTTCAATACTTTTCAAGATAAGTCCCACTGTGCCGATCATATTGTTGGGCCAATCCCGTTCGTTAGCAGCGACAACCGGTGAAGTTTCAGTCAGACCGTAACCCTCTTGTATGGGTATTCCTGCGGCACTGAAGATTCGGGCCAGTCGCGGTTGTAGTGCAGCACCTCCGGATATGGCTACCTGCAGGCGACCTCCCAGGCCCTCCTGCCATTTGGAGAAGACCAGTTTTCTGGCGATACTCAATTTCCATTCATAAAAGGCTCCGTTGGCCCGTCCCAGTTCGTATTTCTGTCCCAGATTAACTGCCCAGAAGAAAATTTGTTTTTTGATTCCTTTCAGGGCTTTTCCTTTTGAGATGATTTTATCATACATAACTTCCAGTAACCGGGGAACGGTTACAAACATTCCGGGTTTGATATCTCTCAGATCCTGGGCGATGGTACCCATATTTTCAGCGTAGTAGAGACCGTAACCCTTTAGCTGGTAAGCATAATGGACCGTTCGTTCAAAAACATGACAAAGAGGGAGGAAGCTCAGAACCCGGTCTGTATGGTCCAGCAACAACAGGTGGAGTGCGTCATTGATATTGGTGGCAATGTTTCGGTGTGAAAGCATAACTCCTTTAGTGACACCGGTTGTACCTGAGGTGTAAATGATGGTCATCAGATCATCGGGTTGGATGGATTTTTTGATTTTAGTGACCTCTTCGCGGTATTTTTTTTCATTCTTTTCACCCAGTGCAATGATTTCTTTCCAGTTCTTTGCTCCCTCTATCTCATTGAATGTGAATAGTTCTTTGACTGCCGGAGCTTTGGGTAGCAGTTTTTTGAACTTACTATACAGTGTGCCATCACTCACGATCATCATTTTGGCGTCTGAATGGTTTATGATGTACTCGGTTTCTTCGGGTGACAGGGTAGGATAGATTGGGACATGCACCACTCCGATCTGCATCATCCCAATATCCAAAAAGTTCCATTCAGGACGATTGTTCGAAGCAGTTAAAACTTTATCTCCTTTTTTCAATCCGAGAGCCAGCAACCCGTAGCTAACCAGGTTGGCAGTTCTGACATAATCTTCATGGGAATAAGTGACCCATTTACCATTTACTTTACCAGCCAGGGCATCTTCGCGTGGATATTGCTTGCTGGCATATTCCAATACTTCAAAAACTCTGTTAATATTCATAGGATATAGAATTTGGTTAGGCTGAATTAAATACCGAAAAGATCTGCCTGATCTCTTCGGGTGAGAAAATCGAGTGAGGCCAGCAGATATTTTCTGGAGCCCCAATCACCGTATGGCCCCGGCCACATCAGGTAACCGGCTTTAGTGCTGATAATCAATTCATCCCGAAAGGGTTTGAAATCATTTTTCAGGAACTGCCCCAGGGTTGTTTCTGCCGATCCGGGCGGGGGACCATAATTATTGGCCAGATCAAAATGGGTAATTCCCGCATCAAAAGCCAGGTGAAGCATTTCACGGATCATTGCGGGATTATCCCGGGTGCCGAAATTATGCCACAGACCCAATGAAATGACCGGTAAACGGATACCACTTCTCCCACAACGGCGGTAGGTCATCTTCTCATACCTGGACGGGTCAGGAGTATAGTTCATAAGTTCTCAGTTCATTGTAAAAATATAAAATTTAGTCAGCTTTTGATATTTTGCTCAAACCGGTCTTCGGAAACAAAGAAAAAAAGTGTATATATTTGGCTAATCCTAAACCTGAATATGAATCGTATTGCATTTATTTTACACGGGAAAGTCCGGCACAGGATGCAGGTTTCAAAAAAGCTGGCCGGGCTCTTCAAGACGGATTTTGATATCAGGATATATACTACCACGGCTCCGCTTGAAGCCGAGTACCTGGCCCGGCAGGCTATTGACGAAGGGTGTGAATATTTAATTGCGGTAGGTGGAGACGGCACATTGAATGAGGTGGTGAACGGGTACATGAAATATTCCGGGAAAAAGAAGCGTCCGGTGATAGGGGTGTTGCCATGGGGTACAGGAAATGATTTTGCCAGGGGGGTAGGGATCAAACGCTCTTTTGAGCAGTTATCCGGATTAATCAGGAACCATTCCGTACGAAATATTGATGCGGGTATTTTACGATTTAATGATCCTGATGGTGGGGAGCGGGTGCGGTATTTTGACAATATTGCTGATTTGGGTATGGGTGCGGATGTGGTAGGCCGGGTAAACGGAGTCAATCTGCGCAAGAGAATATTGGGTAGCACGCTGGTCTTTTTTCTTTCTGTGCTTTACACTTTTATTACGTACCGTCATAAAAGAGTACAGGTTACCTGGGGGGATTCATCCTGGCAGGGGCCGATGCTGGCTATTATTGTGGCCAACGGAAAATATTTTGGAAGCGGATTGGGTATTGCACCGGATGCTTCATTTAATGATGGTTTTTTTGAGCTGGTTATTTTGGGACAGGTTCGGGTATTGGATTATCTGAAGAACATCTCCAAACTCAGGAGAGGGATAAAGATTGATCATCCGGAGGTGTATTATCATCGCACGGCAAAGGTACGGGTTACAATGGATGGGGATGTGGCGATGGTTGAATCGGATGGGGAAACAGAAGGGATGGCACCGGTTGAGTTTGAGTGTCTTAAGGGAGTTTTGCCCATGCTGATCCCGGCATTTTGATTTTTTCAGGTATGTGAATCAGCGGAACCCTGCCCCGGGTTTTTGGTTTTAATTACTCTTCTGTTTTTTTTCGGCCGGTAAATAGAACGGGTTAATTTATCATATTTATTTTGTACAAACATTCGTCTTACTTTCAGTGTAGCGGATAGTTCGCCTGTGGGGATGGCCCATTCATCTTTTACCAGTCTGAAATCTTTTATTTGCTCCGGTTTTGATAATTGGCGGTTCAGTTTTGAGATCTCTTTTTTATAAATCTGGATGATCTTTTTTTTCCGTACAAGATCGCGAAAGCTTAAAAAACGGATTCGGTGATTACCGGCCCATGAGGTAAGAAAATCAAAATTGGGCTGGATAATGGCCCCGGGAAATTTCTCGTTTTCTCCAACCACTATCATATTGTCAATCAGGGGAGAGCGGAGGAAAACCTGTTCAATCCGGAGCGGGGCGATATATTTTCCTCCAGAGGTTTTAAAAAGCTCTTTTTTTCGACCGGTAACCCGGAGAAATCCTTCATCGGTTAAATTACCCAAATCACCCGTATGAAACCATCCGTCCGGATCAAAAGCTGATTTGGTAGTCTCATCTTCTTTAAAATACCCAAGCATAAGGTTAGGTCCTTTGACCAGTATTTCCCCTTCATCACTGATGCGAACCTGAACTTCTTTCAGTGGTTTGCCTTGTGTGCCGGGGCGCATGTCATTCGGGGTTGTAAAGTGGTTGATGCTGATCAGGGGTGAAGTTTCGGTCATACCGTATCCTTCATGAACCGGGAACCCGGCAGCAAGAAATATTCTCAATATTTTTTCGGATAGATGGGCGCCACCGCAGGCGATAAATTTTTTTGGGCCACCCAGAGCCTGACGCCAGTGAGAAAAGATTTTCCGGTCGGCAACAGCCAGGCGGCGCATCTGTTTTTTACCGGCGGATTGTTCCCACGATGCTGCCAGCTTCAGTGCCCGTCTGACACCCCAGCGTTTTGCCCAGCTGAGGGATTGCATATTTTCGGCAATTTTCTCAAGAATCTTTTCAAGCACCCTGGGTACTGCTACAAAACCATGAGCTTTTGAGTCGTGCAGGTCTTTCAGCAGGGTGCTCCAGCCTCTGGCATAATAAATCTTCACTCCGGTATATTGATATACATAATTTACCATTCTTTCGGTAATATGACAGAGCGGAAGGATGCTCAGTGCACGGTCGCCGAAATCCATCGGGAAAATATCTGCAACAGCTTTAAGGTTTGAAAGAATATTTTGGTGTGACAGCATGACGCCTTTTGGCCGGCCGGTTGACCCTGAAGTATAAATCAGCGTGAAAAACCGGTCGGGTTGAATAGAGTTCATCCGTTGCTGCAGCATTTCAGCAGAAGTGGCACTCTGGTGGAGTGAAATAAATGTTCTCCAATCGTTACAGCCTTCTACGTGATCAAATGAAAAAACACCAATTATATCGTGGATTTCAGCTGCCAGGGGAGAAAGTTTTTGAAATACTTGCTGATCAGAAATAAAGAGTAATCTTACTCCGCTGTGAACCAGGATGTATCTGAAGTCTTCATCGGATAGTGTTGGATAGATTGGTACATGTACCATCCCGGCCATTCCGGCTGCCTGATCCACATAATTCCATTCAGGCCGGTTATTTGTGATGGTGGCAATCCGATCTCCTGCATCCAGCAGCGTCATGAATGCCCTGGCCAAATTTTTCGTATGTAGTTGATAGGTTTCAAGAGTAACCGGTTCCCATCCTCCGGGTACGGGGGTGGCAAACACGGTATGGCTGGTGTCACCTCCCGGGTAATGACTTACCAGATCGAATATCCGTGTGATTTGGTTCAACTCAAAGGGTTTTAAGTAACAGGTTCTTAGCCTGGGACATGGCTTCACTCAGGCCTTCAGCATTTTTTC
>Ga0190359_1002756_pt1 | contig 10409 bp, 9 predicted proteins | sample 48721823_MG_FD_161269 | JGI IMG/M metagenome (GOLD analysis project Ga0190359, IMG submission 161269) | Hydrothermal vent microbial mat bacterial communities from Southern Trench, Guaymas Basin, Mexico - 4872-18-2-3_MG | ecosystem: Environmental > Aquatic > Marine > Hydrothermal vents > Microbial...
ACAAGAGAACTACGTTCCCATCTCCCAGGATGAAAGGTACTTTTCTTGCTCTGGGGAAAGGGTGTCTATTTCAACATTCATTGAGGCAAGCTTCAGCCTCGCGATCTCTTTATCAATGTGTGAGGGTACTGGGTAGACCTTTTTTTCAAGGCTCCTGTATTCTTTGGCCACATATTCTGCGCAGAGGGCCTGGTTGGCAAAACTCATATCCATGACACTGGAGGGGTGACCCTCTGCGGCGGCAAGATTCACCAGTCTGCCTTCCCCCAGAAGGTAGAGCCTGCGCCCGTTACTCAGAGTAAATTCCTGTACGAACTCCCTCACAGTCCTCTCGGAGGTTGATATTGCCTTGAGACCCTGCAAGTCAAGCTCAACGTCAAAGTGGCCGGAATTGCAGATAATGGCTCCTTCTTTCATGGTCAGGAAATGTTCCTTTCTGATGACGTTAATGTCGCCAGTCAGGGTGCAAAAGAAATCACCGAGAGGGGCTGCTTTGGCAATCGGCATGACAGCATAGCCGTCCATCACTGCTTCCAGGGCCCTCAGAGGATCTACTTCACATACTATCACATGAGCACCGTGTCCCTTTGCTCTTGTGGCCACACCTCTTCCGCACCATCCATAACCGCTTACCACAAAGGTGCTTCCTGCCAGCAGCCTGTTCGTGGCTCTGATAATGCCGTCCACTGTGCTCTGTCCCGTGCCATAGCGATTGTCAAAGAGGTGTTTTGTGTTGGCGTCATTCACGGAGATAATAGGGAACTGCAGTACGCCATCTTTTTCCATGCTTCTGAGGCGGATTACCCCCGTGGTTGTTTCCTCCGAGCCGCCCATTACCCCTGAAAGCAGGGCACCTCTGTCTTTTTCTGGCATGCCTGATGCCCATTTCCTGATTCCTTCGTGCAAATCATCCCATCTTTTAAGCGCAATAAAGTGCAGGGAGCTAACGAGATCCGCACCATCATCCATGGTCAGGTTTGGCCTGTGTTTCAGGGCCGAGAGAATGTGATCATAGTAGGTTTCGTTATTCTCCCCTTTTATAGCAAAAACGGGTATCTCCTCGTCTGCCACAAGAGAAGCTGCCACGTCATCCTGTGTAGAGAGCGGGTTGGAAGCGCAAGCCACCACGTCAGCACCACCTGCCTTGAGTGTTTTCAGCAATGTCGCGGTTTCCGTTGTGACATGCAAGCAAGCTGAAAGTCTCAATCCCTTCAGGGGCTTTTCCTTCTTGAAACGCTCCTCGACCATCTTTAGAACAGGCATACTCATGGCCGCCCATTCAATCCTCAGTCTTCCCTTTCCCGCAAGAGTAATATCCTTAATATCGTAGTTCATATAAATACCTCATCTTCTGGCTTAGTTCCACATTCAGGCCTTATGTCAGCTTCAGGGGGGCTCGTGTCACTTGACCGCTCTTTTCAGTGTCTCAACCATGTCCAGTTTTTCCCACGTGAACTCAGGCAACTCCCGTCCAAAGTGCCCATAGTTGCATGTCTTCCTGTATATCGGCCTCAAAAGATCCAGCCTTTCAATAATGGCAGCAGGCCGAAAATCGAATTCTTTCTTGACGATTCTGGTTAGCTCTGAACTGGGGACAACACCCGTGCCGTAAGCCCCCACCATAAGGGAGACAGGTTCGGCCTTCCCTATGGTGTAAGCAACCTGAATTTCGCACTTTTCTGCAAGACCGGCAGCCACTATATTCTTTACCACGTACCTGCACATATAGGAGGAGCTCCGGTCCACTTTGGAAGGATCTTTCCCTGAAAAGGCTCCCCCACCGTGATAACCGAATCCGCCGTAGGTGTCCATGATGATTTTACGGCCGGTCAGACCACAATCACCCAAAGGGCCTCCCACCACGAAACGCCCTGTGGTGTTGATAAAATACTGCGTGTTCTTGTCCAGCATATGATGTGGAATAACCTTTTTTATTACTTCCTCGATTATGGCTTCGCAAAGGGTCTCATAATCGACCTCAGGGTTGTGCTGGGCCGCTATGACCACCGTGTGCACCCTTACAGGTTTCCCTTCCACGTATTGCACGGTCACTTGCGATTTCCCGTCTGGTCTTAGCCAGGGCAATTTGCCTGATTTACGCACATGGGCGAGCCGCTGGGTAAGGCCGTGGGCCAAGTAGATCGGCATTGGCATATAGGTGGGGGTGTCCTTGCATGCATAACCAAACATAAGACCCTGGTCTCCAGCACCTTGCTCCTTGAAAAGGCCTTTTCCATTCACTCCTATAGCAATGTCAGGGGATTGCTTGTCAATGGTACTGAGAACGGCACAGGTTTCCCAATCAAATCCCATAGATGAATTTCTGTAGCCTATGTCTTTTATCGTTTCACGCACGATATCGGGCAGGTGTACGTAAGCGCTCGTTGTAATTTCGCCTGCTATCATGGCCATCCCTGTAGTAACCAGAGTTTCGCAAGCAACGCGGGCATTTTTATCTTGGGCCAGAATTTCATCCAGCACATGATCTGATATTTGATCCGCAATCTTGTCAGGATGGCCCTCGGTGACAGACTCAGATGTAAATAAAAAGTTTTCGCTCTTCATTTAGCTCTCCTTTCAACGCTGATTCCCCTCTTCCAGATCCGGAGAAGACCAAAACTGTATTTTTGGGCATGTAGTGGTACACCTCTTTTCAAAAAATGTCTACTCTTTTTTGGCATAGCCCACTCGGTTGTGCATCGGTGTATCGACTCGGAGGTTTTTACTCAGGACCAGAAGGGGAAAGTATGCAGTTGTCTATCAGCCTGGTTTTGCCCACCCTCACGGCAAGAGCCAGAAGAGTATTGCCCCTCAAAACGTCAACATCTTCAAGGGTTACAGGATCGCATACACTCACGTAGTCGATCTTAGTAAAAGGATGGTTCAGGATCAGTTCTTGTACTGCTCTTTTTATTTCGTCGGCCTTTCTTTCACCCCGGCTGACCATCTCAGTGGCAAGGTCAAGGGATTTTTTCAGACAAAGGGCTGATTTTCTCTGTTGCGGGGTAAGATAGCTGTTACGTGAACTCATTGCCAGGCCATCGGGCTCTCTCACAGTTGGCACCCCGACGATCTTTATGTCGAAATTGAGATCCTTTACCATGCGGGTGATAACCGTTAATTGCTGATAGTCTTTTTGCCCGAAAACAGCAACGTGGGGCTTGGTAATGTTGAAAAGCTTGGCAACAACGGTAGTAACTCCATCAAAGTGGCCTGGCCTGGAAAGCCCGCAAAGGTGCTGAGTTACCCTTTGCACCTTGACCATGGTTTGAAAACCTTCGGGGTATATTTCTTCCACCGAGGGTACAAAGGCGATATCTACTCCAACCTCTCGCGCCTTAACCAGATCTCCCTCCGTATCGCGTGGGTATGTTTCGAAATCTTCTGTTGGACCAAACTGGGTTGGATTGACAAAGATGCTGATAATCACCTTGTCGGCAATTTTCCTGGCCGCTTTCATTAGCTCAAGGTGACCCTGGTGGAAAAATCCCATTGTGGGGACAAAGGCCAGGCTTTTCCCGGAGAACCGGATTTGTTCGCATTTTTCCTGGACCTCGACTACGGTGCGGAAAACTTCCATCTCGTGTCCTTTAAAATCAACTCCCTTCAGACAATGGTATTCCAGCTGCATGAGCCAAGGATAAGGCTCTGGTTTGTGTTCCTATTTTTTCTGCATTTTTGCGCTCAGGGGAACATAGTACTGAGTTCCGGATTTCATCTGCATAATGTGTTGTACCAGGTCTTCAAAGTCTTCCGGAACGTTTACAAAATCTATTTCCGAAGCATTCACTACGAGTAACGGTGACTCTGTATAGTGAAAGAAAAATTCGTTGAAAGCCTGGTTTATCTTGTCCAGGTATTTGTAACTAATTGATTTTTCAAACTTTCTATTTCTTTTCTTAATCCTTTGCGCAAGCACCTCCGTTCTTGCCTGTAGAAATAAAACAAGGTCCGGCGGGCGTATCCTTTTCTTAAGGATTTGAAATAGCTGTTCGTAAAGCCAGAATTCTTTATCATCCAAATTCGTTCGAGCGAAAATCCTGTCTTTATCAAAAAGATAATCAGAAATTGTAGCAGTTTTAAACAGATCGAGCTGCCCCATTTCAAGCGCCTGCTTGTAGCGTCTGAGTAGAAAGAATATCTGGGTTTGAAATGCGTATTTCTTGGGATCTTGATAAAAGTTGATCAAATAGGGGTTCTCTTCCACGTCTTCAAGCAAGCTGTGAGCATTTATTCTTTTGGCAAGCATCTTCGCAAGGCTGGTTTTCCCCACCCCCAGGGGCCCCTCAATGACTATGAAGTGGTGCATGTTCTTGTCCAAATCTCCGGCACATGGACTGACAGTCATGCTATCTTGAATTGAAACGCAGGTCCCAATATGAAGGTTCCCATTAGCACTGAGGCTCTCGTTTGTCAAGAACGGGATCAGTGAGCACGGTGCTCAACCGCAGGAAATCATCAATGTCGAGCCTTTCTGCTCTGTCGCGGGGATTTATGCCGCAATCAACCAGGCACTTAACAATGTAGTCGGGGCTGAGCGAAGGAAACGATCCTTTGAGAGAATTTGCAAGGATTTTTCGCCTGCTGGAAAATGCTGCCCTCACAATCCTTCGAAAGTTTTGCTCGGTGCCCCCTTTTACAGGGTAGGGTTTTGTGAAATCAAGCTCAACTACCATTGATCCAACTTTCGGACGGGGAAAGAAGGCCTCCTTCGGGATCTCAATAAGTGGGGAAACCAAAGCATGGTAGCGCACGAGAACGCTAAGGGCGCCGTATTCGCGGCTGCCCGGGCCGGCAACAAGCCTCTTGGCAAACTCGAGCTGGAAGGTCAGGACGGCACGTATAACGTGATGGCGGTTCTGGATAAGCTTTTCCAGGAAAGGCGATGAAATATTATAGGGCAAATTGCCAATGACATACAGGTTCTTTTCAGTCTCGAGCTCATTGAAGCTGAACTTGAGAATATCCTCTGCAATGATGGTCACGTTATCAATGCCAGCCGCCTCAATTTTTTTCTTCATTGCTCGGGCAAGGTCTTGGTCCTTTTCAACTGCAAAAACGTGTTGAACGCGCTTGGCAAGGGGAAGCGTGAGGGCTCCAAGACCTGGGCCGATTTCAAGGACATGGGAAGACCTTTCAAAGTTTGCGCAGGCAAGTATTTGGTCAATGATCTTTGTTTCCTTCAAGAAATGCTGCCCAAGCTTTTTCTTTGGTTTTAGAGTATATTTCTGCGCTGGAAATCTTGGGCCGCTCAACCTAGTAAGTTCTCCTTTTCTTGCGCCACTCGACAATGGATCTGAAGAGCTTTAAGCTCAGAAAGTAGGAGGGCACTGAAGCTACGATGCCCAGCAAAAATCCGCCGACAAGGAATGCTGCAGCGATAGTTCCTCCTGCCTCCAGTATGTTACCCAGGATATGAAACGCACTTTCTTTTTGACTTATTGCATTGGTAACAGAGGCAAAACCCTGTCCTTTTCCAGGTAGGATCCAGACTCCGGTTCTATAGGAATAGTAATAGAGAAAATACCAGTTTAGAGGGTTGCTAACCCATGTTCCCAGCGCTGCTGTTATCTTGCTGCCCTTAAAGAGTACCGCGAGCGTAACTGCAAGGGCTGTTTGAAAGGGAACTATGGGCATCATGCCAGCAAAAACGCCTAGGGCTGTACCTAGGGCAAGCTCGCGAGGATCGCCCCTGAGCCGAATAAACCTGATGTATAGGTATTTTAGCTGCCTGATCAGTTTCAAAAGCTATGCCTCTGCCGCTTTTGGGACACCTTGCTAGATAAGTCCACCGTTAGAATAGCAGGAAATCAGACGAAAGCAAGGGTGGATGAAAAGGGGGACCTCCTCGGATCATCGGCTCCTTTTGGCGCCAACCATATTTTCCACCGGAAACTTCGACCGGACATCTATTGAGAAATCCGCTTTTTCGCCGTTGAGAAGCCGATGGAATCCCGCCACCGCTATCATAGCAGCATTGTCGGTGCAATACTGCGGACGAGGGCAGTAGAGTCGAATTCCTTTCTCCAGGGTCGCCTGTTTCACACTCTCTCTCAATGCTCTGTTACAGGCCACACCGCCCACAAGAGCCGCGCACGAAACACCCAACCTGGTGCTCGCTTCTACAATCTTTTGAACAAGAACGTCAAAGACGGCTGATTGAAACGATGCTGCAATATCTGCAACTTTTATGGTGGTATGCTGCTTATTGCTTTGGCGCCACTCTTTCACAAAAAGCGCAACCGACGTTTTCAGCCCGCTGAAGCTGAAATCAAGTGAACCTTGTTCCAGGTAGGCACGCGGAAAATGAACTTTGTCCTCGCTTCCTGAGCGGGCCAGTTCTTCGATTATCGGTCCGCCCGGATAGCCCAGCCCGAGTATTTTGGCAACCTTATCAAAAGCCTCGCCCGCAGCATCATCAAGTGTTTGGCCGAGAAGCTCGTAATTGCCGAAGTCCTTCACGTGAAACAAAGATGTATGTCCTCCTGATACAGTTAAGACCACGAAAGGGAAGGTGGGTACTTCTTTTTCAAGAAAGACGGACAGAATGTGTCCCTCGAGATGATTTACCCCTATAAGGGGGATCCTCTTGGAAAAGCAGATGCCCTTTGCATAGTAAAGTCCGACAAGGAGCGCTCCTACAAGTCCGGGACCAATAGTGACGGCAATAGCGTCAAGGTCCTCAATGCTAAGGGTGGCCTGCTGGAGAGCCCTGTCAACCACGGATGAAATACTTCCAACGTGTTCCCTGGAGGCTAGCTCCGGTACTACTCCCCCATAAGGATGGTGAATACTGACTTGAGAATTAACAATGCTGGAAAGCACCTGCCTGCCGTTGCCCACGACGGCGGCTGATGTATCATCACAGGAGGTATCAATTCCAAGGATATTCATCGAGACATAATTCGCCTTCTAAGCTTGTGCCATTTCCCCTCCTTTAATACTTCCAGGAGCACAACGGTAATATTGTCCCCTCCACCTCCTTTAATTGCTTGTTCAACCAGCATGTTGACCTTTTGTTCAGCCGGCACGGAAGAATCACTTAAGACTGCCGCGATAGAATCCAGAGGGACACAATTAGTAAGTCCGTCCGAGCACATCAGTATCATGTCTCCAGGCTCTGGTCTTATGGAATTAATGTAGACATTTACTTTGCTGGTTAGTCCCAGTACCCTTGTTAGCACGTTTTTCAAGAAGGGGTTAGTGGTGCCATCCGGGTTTGTCATTCCCATGCTTCTTTGTTCTGCCTCCACAGAATGTTCTTCTGAGATCTGAACCAGCCGTCCATTGTCAAAGAGGTAGATTGGGCTGTCTCCCACATTTGCTACCCAAAGTGTATCATTTTCTTGGATTAGGGCGGAAACCGTCGAGCCCATTCTATGATATTGTGGCTTTTTTTGGGCTTCGTGGATAATGGCATTGCTCATCATAATGGAATTCACCAGATGATTGGCAGTATTAGAAAGGTCTTTCCTGGTTGAAAAAAGAAAAGAAGGTGGCTTTCCCTCTTTGAGCTTGCGCCAATAACTGGCCATAGTATTCACTGCCAGCCGGCTGGCCACTTCCCCTGCCTTGTGCCCACCCATGCCGTCAGCAATAGCATACAAATCAAGTTCAGGCGCTATAAGATACATATCCTGATTAATTTTTCTTTTTAGCCCGATATCAGTTTTTCCAAATGCTCGAATCTTCACGGAAGAAATCCGATGTTAACTGCCCAAAAATATTCTTCGACTGATCTGCACGTTCTTAAAGTATGACTCCTAGAGTCACGCGCTTTAAATAGAAACGAAAACAATTCAGTCACCAGAGTCCTTTCTTTTTTTGCCCTTGATCTCATCAATCTTGGCAATCACCTTTTTCAAGTGTGCAGCCATGTGCCCGGCTTTTTGATATCGTTTTTGTATATCTTTTTCCAGTGCCTTGTCGATAATTTTTTCCACAACTCTCGGGACCTTACCGTTGAGGCTGCGGGCCGGGGGATGCGGTTCTTTTGCTATCTGGTACATGAGCGAGGGCATGTCTTCCGCTGTAAATGGCCTTTGTCCAGTGAGAAGCTCGAAGAGCACGATACCCAGTGAGAAAATGTCGGAGCGGCCGTCGACTTTTTTTGCGCCGACCTGCTCGGGTGACATGTAAGAGGGGGTCCCAAGAACAACGCCGGTCTTTGTCTTGGAGGAGGCCGTTATCCTGGCAATGCCAAAATCCGTCACCTTTACCTCTCCATTTTCCTTCAGCCGCATTATGTTGGCAGGCTTGATATCCCGGTGGACGATACCTTTCGAGTGGGCATAGTCAAGGGCATCGGCAACCTGCGCCACAACAGAAAGAGTTTCCCTCAGAGGAAGGAGGTTGCCTTTGCTCGTATATCGTTCAAGATCTTCTCCATCCAGGTACTCCATCGCTATGTAGGCAAGATCTTGCTCCTCTCCGCAGTCATAGATCGTCAGTATATTTGGGTGGGCGAGGAGACCCGCGGATTCTGCCTCCCTGAAAAATCTCTGCTTGATTTCCTCTAGCGCATCTTCGTCAAAATCAGAGAGCCTTATGGTTTTTATCGCAACTGTGCGATGAATTTTGGGATCCTTTCCCCTATATACAACACCCATCGCGCCTCGCCCCAGTTCACCAATTATCTCATACCTGCCCAGTGTAGGCTTGGTGCCTGTTGTTGCAAGTGTGGCTCCAATGTCACCTGGGTGTGGAGCACCGGAAGTGCCAAAGATCATTGATGCCTCGGCCTGTCGAAGCTTGGGGATTCTCTCGTCAAGATCCTTGAAATTGGTTCCATCTTGAATGATAAGCCCGTAAGTAGCTAACGCCTTGGAGAACTGCCTTTTCCTTTCAAAGTCGAGACCCAGGTTATACAAAAGATCCTTAATGCCTTCTTGTTCTACAGGAATTTTCCGGAATTTTTCAAGGGCAAGATCAAGCATCCCCTGTTGCTGGAAGGAGAGCCCAAGCATTTTGTTTGTTTCCGCTGAGTCAGCTTCCACTTGATCCTTGACTTTTTCCGTTATCAGAAACTTTTTTGACATTACAAGCACATAACCTACAACCAAAAGAAGCAGGGAGGGCGTCACTTTTAGCCAGACGCTGCCTAGGAAAAAGAGCAACGTTCCGGCAACACCGTAAGAGGAGAAGAGTAACAGTGTTGTCAGGGCACCCGTGCCTGCCTTCATTCGCGGCATGGCAAAAGCAATAAAGAGACCAAACAGCACAAGAACTCCCAGTTCTGCAAACCCAATCCAGGGAGGCCGCGAATAGAACTTTTGCTGCAATATGTTGGCCACCCCATTAGCCACGATTTCTATTCCCGGCAAGTTACCGGAGATTGGGGTAACGAACCGATTTCCAATCCCAGGTGCAGTGGGGCCGATAATCACGATTTTGTCCCTAAAAAGACTGGTTTGAATTTCGTTCTTGTATACTTTAGAAAAGCGCGTCTGGTGAAATGAAATGCCGGGGCCCCTGTTCCAGTTGATAAGGGTTCTCATCTGGGGGTCTACTACTGGAACTTCGATAGTGGATGAAGAGCTCAGACGCAACCGTGTTCCATGTCCGAGAATCAGTCTTATATCTTGGTCTTTCAATCCATAAAAAGCCTTGACAATGGAAAGGGCAAAAGAGGGAAAGTAGATGTCTCTCAGGTACCCTATGGCATGTACCTGGCTTCTCACCGATCCGTCGGTGTCGGGAAAGAGATTTATGTGCCCTATGGCCGCAGCAGCACTGGCAAAAGAAGGCAGGATGGGCTTTACCCTGTTCAGCCTGATAACAGATCTTGAAGCCCATTCTTCATCACCAACCAAAACATTCTTGAAAGAATTTCTCAGCATGAATTCAGGAACTCTACTGTCTCGACTGGCACTCAGAGTATCAAAGTAAACAGGCAAGACCACATTGCCGGCTTCCTTAATAGCACCGCAGAGCTTGGCATCATTATCCAACTCAGCAACTGCTCGAGTAAGGCTTTTGTAAAAAACAAGTCCCTTGCCCTCCCTGGGGAGGCCCATATCTTGATAAGTGCGCTTCAAGTCTTTGATTGTCTTTAGCCCCTCACTTTCTTCAGGTTCGGGGAACAAGATGTCCAATGCTATGACCTTGGCCCCCGCAAGTGAAAGGCGCTCAACAGCCTGTGCAATGACATCCCTTGGCCAGGGGAAACGGCCGAGTTCTGATAAATCGTCATCGGAAATAGCAACCAGTTCTATGTCGGGATTTCTTTCTCCTGAAGCTGCTATTCTGGCTCTGAGATCGAAAGTTTTCATTTCAACAGGATCTGTGAAATCCAGTACGCCGGTAAGTGTAATAAGCAGGAAAAAGGCCAACAAAGCTATGCCAGGCAGCCAATCCGGAATTGATTTTCTAGCTACTCTCATAGGTGATTTTGTTTTTCAATCCGCCAG
>Ga0190359_1002757_pt1 | contig 10409 bp, 10 predicted proteins | sample 48721823_MG_FD_161269 | JGI IMG/M metagenome (GOLD analysis project Ga0190359, IMG submission 161269) | Hydrothermal vent microbial mat bacterial communities from Southern Trench, Guaymas Basin, Mexico - 4872-18-2-3_MG | ecosystem: Environmental > Aquatic > Marine > Hydrothermal vents >...
ATTGATCAGGGTTGGAATGTAGATTAAGAAGAGAAGATATTTAATATTTTACATAAAGACCCCTCAGTTTCTAACTGAGAGGTCTTTATGTGTATTTCTCTAATTTAGAGAATAAAATTGAGAAGGTTGAATCAAAATATAAAATTAGTCAAAATATTTTTTGAAAATGGGAATTCTATTGGATTAAAAATTAACTATATATCACAAGCAGGCTCTTGAAAGGATTATTAACTCCCTTGGGAACATATTTAGTTTTGATGTATTAAATCATTTCTTCTAAGATTCTATTAATCGTTGATATCGGAGGAGAAACCTGTTTATTGATATCATAACTGATAACCAAGGCTCGAATCTGAGAATATAGCTTTTTTTCTAAATATACTCTAGTTTCGATAACCATTTGTTCCATCATTCCATCAATCCTTTTAGGACTTTTACGGAGTTTACAAGAATAGCTTTTAGTTCAATCTTTCCCATCTAATTTGTAATGTTTGAACCATTTTAAGAACCAGGCTTTTTTAACCAAGGCACTGAGATTTCATTAGCAGATTCACCGTTTTTATATCTTTTTATAACTTTTTCTCTAAATCCTTTAATATTCACTGACTTACTTTTATTAGGTTAGTATGAATATTAAAAGTTGTAAAGTCCACGATGTATGTAAACTTTTAAGTTTACGATTTCTATATATTTGTCAGTTATTCATTAACGGAGGTAGTAATTAATGATAAAAAACTTTTTATTTGACTTTAATAACAAAATGGAAAGTACAACAACAAAAATTGAAAAAGCAGTAATGACTGGTGCAATGTTTATGGTAATAACTTTAACTTTGCTAGCTGTTTTTAATAGATATGTTATAAAATCAACTCTAATGTCTTGGTATCAAGAAGTAAATTTACTTTTTTATATGATATTAGTTTTTTGGGGAAGTAGTAATGTAGCAAAGGGCAATTATCATATGAAACTTGAATTATTAGCTTTGAAATTAAAAGATATTTCTTTAAAAAAAAGAAACAACTGGTATCATAAATATAATTTAATTAATAACATATTTTGCTTTATAATTTCACTGATGGGAACTTACTATATGTTAGAGTTTGTTATTCTAACAAGAAAAGTTACTCCAATTTTAAGAATTCCAACAAAGATTACTCTTTCTATTTCCTTGGTTGGAGGTTTTCTTGGTCTTACCTTAAGCTACCTTGTAAATATTTTAAATATTTTAGAAGAAAAAAGTCTTTTTAACAAAACACAAGAAAAAAAAACAAATAAAATAAAGGAACAATCAGAAAGGAGAAAAATTTAAACAATGCTAATCTCTATATTTTATTGCGTCATAATATTTTTATTACTAGTATTCTTGGGGATACCTATTGCTTATGCAATGTTAGCTACTGGGATCTTTTATCAAGTATTTTATGGTGGAGGTACGGAATCACTTATTATACCTTTTACTGAATTAAGAAGAGGAATTAAATATTCATATTTGGCAATGCCTTTATTTATCTTACTTGGTAATTTAATGAATCATACAAATATTTCAAACTATATAGTTGGTTTTGCACAAAGAATGATGGTAAATATTCCTGGGAAAACTGGATTGATTACTATATTATCTTGTGCAGCAACAGGACCTTTAACTGGATCAGCAAATGGTACTACTACTTCGATTGGAACTGTTATGATCCCCCATATGAAAAAGGCAAGATATGATATTAGATATTCAACCGCTCTATTAGCATATTCTGGTATATTAGGTTCACTAATACCACCTAGTATTTCTGGTTTAATATATGCACTTATTACTAACCAATCAGTATTAAATGTATGGATGGCTACTATGGGAGCCGGCATTGTATACTTTATATTATTAAGTTTAACTCATTCATTATTATCTAGAAGTAAAGGATATGAAATTTCATCAAAAAAGATGATTAACAAAAAAATAGGAGATTTTAATCTTGTTAGAAGTTTACCCGCTGTATTAGTTCCAGTTAGTATTTTAGGTGGAATTTATGGTGGGGTGGTTACAGCAACAGAAGCAGGTGCTCTTGGATCCTTTGTCACGTTGCTGTTGGGATTATTTTATTATAAAACAATTCGCACAAAAAAACTGATTTTATCAGTATTATATGAGTCTGCTTATCAAACTGCCTGCCTTGTATTCCTAGTTTGCGCTTCTTTTGTGTTGAGTAACATTATGGTTTCGAGCTTAGCAACTAAAAATATAGTACAGGGATTACTTTCTTTAACAGGAAGTAAATATGGCGTTTTATTAGTTGTTGAATTATTACTTCTTATATTTGGATGTTTTATGGATGATACACCTATTATGACTCTATTGGCTCCTATAGCATCAGCTATTTTATTGCCTTTAGGTTTTCATCCTCTTCATGTTGCTGGTGTTTTTGTGCTTATATGCCTGATTGGGTTAATAACTCCTCCAGTTGGACAAGTACTTTACGCTGCATCTATGATATCAAAAGAACCTATAGATAAATGTTTAAAAGATGTATACATATTTTTTATACCTGCAGTTATATCAATTCTTTTAGTTACATTTATTCCAGGGATAGCATTATTCTTTCCAAGGCTATTTAACCTTATATAAGTGAGTAATAATAAGAATGAAGAGAACATTCTTAATTTAAATTAATCTAATAGATTGTAAAAATGAAATTGAAGGAGGCTACTTGATATAAAGATGATGGTTTAGATAATTGCCCTCTAGTTTTGTGCTATTGTAACTAGATTAGTAGCTGAAATATTTCAATTTACAGAAAGGCAGGTAAAATTAATTCTATGGAACTCAAGATTTTTCATGAATATGGTATTAAAATAGAAACCTATTTGAGATTAAATACCTTTGCATTGGCGATAAAATTATTAAAAAATAAAAAAGAAATACCGACTAATGCTAAAAGACCTAAAAAGGATTTGGGTTATCATTTATCCTTATGTCAGGCCTTTGCTATCTCCAGAAGAGAAGGTACGTCATTTATTATGTTAAAAGATGATATGTGGTGTTTTGAACCGGTTGTTGGATTGGGATTAGCCAAGGCTCCACAATATTTTTTAGAAGGACATAATCGTTTCCCCGGAACTGCTCGAACTTTAGAAGCAGGTAAAAATTGGGCACAATCATTACCTTGTTTTAAATTGTGTAAATATGAAGGAATTGCCTTTGCTCCTTTATCCAAAACATCTTTTGAACCTGATTTGATTATTTTATATTGTGATCCCTCCCAATTAACCCAAATTATGATTGCCATTAATTGGATTGACGGGAAGGATATTAATTGTCGGCTTTCGGGTCATGCTGGTTGTGTGTATGCGATTGTACCGACGATACAAAACAATCAATATCAAGTGACTGTTCCCTGTATCGGAGACCGTAAAAGAGCCCTAGCGCAAAATGATGAGCTGGTATTTAGCTCACCCATTGAAAAAGTGAAAGATTTAGTAGCTGGGTTGGAAGCTCTTGAAAAGAACAAGGATGGCCTACCGGTAAAGTTTCAGCAGATGCCTGAATATCAATTAGAAGAAAGTTATGCAAAAATCGGTAAATTGATGGGTATGGATATAAAAAATTAATGTGCTTCTATATTAGGTTTAAATATTAGTAGATTTTGTTGGTTTTTATCTATCCTTGAAATAGATAAAGATTCCGATAAAATTAATTTATATATGATTATACTAGTAAAATATATTGGAATAATAAATATATAAGAGCAAAAGATTATTTTGTATCATAAGCGGAAATAACGAAAAGATAATTAAAAAATACTTAAAAGTGCGATAGAAGAAAAATATGAAACGAGTGAAGTTGGAATTTTAAAAGTAACACATCTGTGAGAGTGTGAATGTCTTGAGGTAAGATTTGTTAATCTGAAGGATTAATAAAAGTTATAGGTAATCTTCTAGTTCATACAACAGGAAATATTAATTCTAATAGCCCAGAAAGCAACTATTTAGGCTTTAAATGGAACTCAGGAGCTTGTTAGGAATATGGTAAATGCAGGGAATATATGGTAAAAGGCTTAACGAAATAGAAGGTATAAAAGTAATTATCCCGATAGTGCATTTTATACCTTCCCGAATGTAACTGCTCTGTATGGCAGAGAATGTAGCGGATTTATAGCTAGAAACACTATAAATGTTGCTAAATATTTTCTGGAGAAAGCACATGTAGTAGTTGTTCCTGGTGCAGTCTTTAATTATTCTGGCCATGTTAGATTTATTTTTACAAAATCCATAGAAGAGATAAAGGAAGGTTTGGATAGAATTAAAAAAGCAATCAAAAAACTTAATTAAAATGAGTTGATTGATAAATAATATTCTGTTCTAAAGGAAATTATGTAAATGGATACAAAGAAGAAAATTGATGTGAAAACAGAAACAAAGAAATATATTGAATAAGGATAAGAGAATAAAATAATATAAATAGAAATAAAAAGAAAGAATAAAAAAGAATGGAAAAAAAGGCAAATATAATATTTCCAAGGAAGAGATGAATATTATTGTAGGAGAGAATGTAGATCGTTTATGCTCTATAGAAATAAGACCAAGAATGGCTGCTTCAGGTGTGTTTCCTGCATTATATAAAGCAGCAAGAAATAAATATTTATACCCTCTTACTTACCTTGCAGCTAAAGGTATTATAGAGAATATAAAAGAAAAAGATCATATATTTATTCTAACCGGAGCCGGTGGCCCTCCCAGATATCCAAAGGGTGAATCCGATGGCCTTCCAGGAGCCGTTGCTTTAGCCCGTTCATTACATTTAGGCTTAAATTTAAATCCGATAATTATTACTGAGAAAAGAAATTTTGAACCCATCTATGCAATGGCTAATGAAATGGGAATGAATCCCCTCTTGCCCAATCAAACTTTTTCTAGTCGAATTAATCCTTTATTGGTATTGGATTTTCCTTGTGGAAAAGAAAAGTCAAGTGAAGTATCTCATGCACTTTTAAAAAAATATCAACCTTCAGCTATTGTGGTCGTAGAAAGAATTGGTGCTAATAGCAAAGGAGTTTACCATAGTATGTGCGGATTTGAAGTAAATGCTGCTGATTTTGCTTTTTTAGATGATTTGATTGAACTTGCCCGGAAACAGCATATTTTTACGGTTGGTATCGGAGACAATGGAAATGAACTGGGTTGCGGAATCATCCTTGATGAAGTACAAAAGATTCAACCTTAGGGCAAAGTATGTCAATGTCCTTGCCAATCAGGAATGGCTTCTTCTTCAGAAGTAGATATTTTAGTTATGGCTGCTGTTTCTAATTGGGGCGATTATGGCATTAATGCGTTATTAGCATACTTGTTAAACAATATTAACTTGATACACACTGAAAGAATGGAAGAAAAAATGATGGAAGCATGTGTAAGAACAGGTTGTGTAGATGGTGACCTAGATATTCCTTCTCCTTCAGTTGATGGAATTTCCCTGGAATCACAGAAAGCAATCATTACCCTTCTCAGAGAAACAGCAAGAAGGGCAATGAAAACTCATCCATAAAATAGAATTAATAATATAAAAAGATAAATTAAGCTATGGATGATCTAATTATTTTAAGATACACTTTTGAATTATAATGAAAAGGAAGGTGATATAATTAATGACTCGATTAAAAAATATCCAGGTGGCTAATGAAAGAATATCGAAGTTTATAAAACATACTCCTTTATATTATTCTAACTATTTTAGTCAAATAAGTAACCATCATGTTTATTTAAAATTAGAAAATTTACAAAATACAAATGCATTTAAGGTACGAGGCGCTTCTAATTATATTTTACAAATTAATCCTTCTATTGGAAAAAGAGGAGTAATTACAGCTTCTTCAGGTAACCACGGCAAAGCCATAGCTTATGTTGCTTCTAGAATCGGTTATCCAGCTAAGGTGGTAGTTCCAACTGATGCTCCTTTATCAAAAGTAAAATCTATTAAGGATTATGGTGCAGAAATTATCTACTGGAAAAAATTTACCAAGGAGAGAGACAATAAAGCTAAACAGCTGGCTAAGAATAATGAATTAACTTTTATCGATTCTGTCGATCACCCTTGGATAATAGAAGGACAGGGTACGGTTGGTTTAGAAATTACCGAAGATCTACCTGCTGTAGAGGCTGTTTTGGTGCCTGTTGGTGGAGGGGGACTTATATCTGGTATTTGTCTTGCTATTAAAGAAAAAAATCCTCAAGTGAAAATATATGGAGTAGAACCAACTGGAAGTAATAGCATGTTTCTTTCTTTGCAAGTAGGTAAACTGACAAAGTTAAAAAATATCAATACTATTGCTGATGGACTGCGAAGCACTCAACCTGGAGGTTTAGCTTTTAGTATAGTAAAGAAATATGTTGAGGACATTCTTTTAGTAACTGATGCGGAGATTAGAATAGCTTTAAAAACTTTATTAATGGAAGACAAACTTTTAGCCGAACCATCTGGAGCAGTAACTTTAGCAGCTCTTCTATCAGGCAAAGTTCCCTCTAAAAGAAATAAGGTAGTTGCAGTAATTAGTGGAGGAAATGTGGATATAGAAAATATTAAAAAAATATTGTAGCTCTTTCTGTAAAAATTTGAGAAAAAGTAAATAACATAAATTATATTAAAAAAGGGAGATACGCAGTATATAGAAAATTACGAATTTTAAATTTTTTTAAATTATTTTTAAGTTAAACTAAAATTTTAAAAAATCATTTAGGAGGATTTTGTAAGATGACTAAAGAAAGAAACCCATTTAAAATTGTACAGGCTCAATTTGACCATAATGCAGAAGTTTTAGGACTTGATCCCGCTTTAAGAGAATTTATGAGAGATGCAGAGAGAGAAATAATAGTTCGTATTCCGGTAGATATGGATGACGGAACAACTAAAACCTTTACCGGCTTCAGAGTTCAACATTCAAGTGCAAGAGGTCCAGCAAAAGGCGGTATTAGATTTGCAGAAGAAGAGACTCTCGATATGGTTCGAGGATTGGCAATGATGATGGCCTGGAAATGTGCAGTCGTAGATATTCCTTTAGGCGGAGCAAAAGGAGGGATTATTGTTGATCCCAGAAAATTATCCGAGAGAGAAACAGAAAGGCTTTGCCGTGGTTGGGTAAGAAAAGTTTACGATATAGTTGGTCCGGAAATGGATGTCCCTGCACCTGATGTTGCTACTAATCCTCAGGATATGCTCTGGATAATGGATGAATATGATACTCTTGCCAGATCTCGTAAACCTGGGTTTGTTACCGGTAAATCCGTTGGGGTCGGAGGTTCTTTGGGTAGAACAGAAGCCACTGGTTATGGTGTTATTTATTGTGTTCGTGAAGTATTCAAAAGATTAGGTTTAGATTTTAAAGGTGCTACTGCTTCTATTCAGGGAGCTGGTAATAATGCCCAGTATTGCTGTGACTTGTTTACTCAATATGGGGGGAAGGTAGTAGCTATGTCTTGTTGGGATTCTAAGGACCAAAAGGCTTATACCTATAGTTGTGAAGACGGGATTAATCCTAAAGATTTGCTTGCACCTGGAACATTAGATAAATTTGGAACTGTTAACCCGGAGAAAGCTAAGGCTTTTGGTTGGAAGCAAGAAGATGCAGATGCCTGGTTGAAGAAACCAGTGACTGTGCTTATTCCTGCTGCTATGGGAAATGCAATTACCGAAGAGAATGTAAATGATATTAATTTTGATACAGTTAAAGTATATGCCGAGGCAGCTAATACACCAACTACTTTAGAAGCGGATGAGATAATTAAAGAAAAAGGTGTTTACCTTATTCCTGATTTTCTTTGTAACGCCGGTGGTGTAACTGTATCTTATTTCGAAGAAGTTCAAAATAATATGAATTATTATTGGCCAAGAGAAGAAGTTTTAGAAAAACTCGACCGTATTATGACAAATGCTTTTAATGCAGTAGCGGATTTAGCAGAAGAGAGAAAATGTTATACCCGTGACGCGGCTTATCTTATATCCATTCAACGAGTAGCAAGGGCAGTAGAAGGAAGAGGCTGGGTAAAACCAAAGAAATAAAAATTAAATCGTAGTCCTTAAAACAGAAAAAAAAGAATTAATTAGAAAATGAATTAGATTAAGAGCAGGGTATCAAAAGTTAAGCCGGCTCACTGTTTCAGAATTAGATAAAATTAGGCTTTCATTTTATAGTTTTTTAAACAATTTTAAAAGCTGTAAGGTGATAGCCTTACTTTTTATCTAAATGCTGAGGTAAAAAAAGAAACGATAGTATAAAACTATATATAACTTAGCGAAAGTAATTAGATTAACTTGATTATATTTAACAAGAAAGGAAAATAAAAATGGCTATTTCGGAAAGAGTAAGAAATGTTAATCCCTCACAGACCTTGGCCATTACAGCTCAGGCTCTAAAAATGAAAAGGGGAGGAAAAAGTAAATAATGGATAAAATAAATCAGGAAAAATTAGAAAATCTAAATAATAAGCACATAATAGCGAAAATAGAAGAAGCAATTGAACTTTGCAAGCCGGCGAAGGTGACCGTGATAACTGATTCAAAAGAAGATATCAATTACGTAAGAGAATTAGCCCTTGCTATCGGTGAAGAAGCTAAATTGAAGATGGAAGGCCATACCATTCACTTTGACGGTTATTATGATCAAGCTAGAGACAAAAAGCATACCAAGTATCTGTTATCTCAAGATGTTAACTGGGGGATAGAGGTAAATTCGATAGAAAAAGATAGAGGGCTCAAAGAAATATATTCTTTTCTTGATGGCAGCATGGCTGGGAAAGAGATGTTAGTGAGATTCTTTTCTCTTGGTCCGACCAATTCTTTATTTTCCCTTAAGGCTTTACAGATTACTGATTCAGCCTATGTGGCCCACAGTGAGGATCTTCTTTACCGGCAAGGCTATGAAGAATTTAAAAAGCTTAACGGCTCACCTGATTTCTTTTTCTTCCTCCATTCTGCCGGAAGATTAGAAAAAGGGGTTAGTGTAGATATAGATAAACGGAGGATTTATATTGACCTCGAAGAAAACAGAGTTTACTCGGTTAATAATCAATATGCCGGTAACTCTTTAGGATTAAAGAAATTAGCATTCAGGTTGGCTATTAATAAAGCTCAAAATGAAGGATGGTTGGCTGAGCATATGTTTGTAATGGGTGTCCATGGCCCTAAAAATCGGGTTACCTATTTTACCGGGGCCTTTCCCAGTGCCTGTGGAAAGACCAGTACCGCCATGATCCCCGGCCAGTCTGTAGTCGGTGATGATATCGCCTACCTCAAGAAGATTAATGGGGCAGTAAGAGCAGTAAATGTTGAGAACGGCATATTTGGTATTATCCGGGATGTAAATCCCCAGGATGACCCCTTGATATATCAAGCCTTAATCACCCCAAGAGAACTTATTTTTTCTAATGTATTAATTAATGATGGTATACCTTATTGGTTAGGTATGGGTAAAGATACACCGGATAAAGGTATTAATCATTCGGGAGAATGGTTTAAAGGAAAGAAAGATAAGGAAGGTAACCTTATTGACTGCTCCCATAAAAATGCTCGATATACCATAAGATTAAATGCCTTGGAAAATATTGATCCCAAGGCCAATGACCCGGCTGGTGTACCTGTGCAGGCAATTATTTATGGAGGGAGAGATTCTGATACTACTATGCCAGTGGTAGAATCACTTAACTGGCAGCATGGCGTTTTTCTGGGTGCTACTATTGAATCAGAAACTACTTCTGCCACTATTGGTGCCCAGGGAGTAAGGAAACACAACCCGATGGCTAATCTTGATTTTGTATCAGTGCCTTTTAAGACCTATATAGAGAATCACTTAAAATTTGCCGATGGTCTTAAGGATGTCCCCAAAATTTATGCCACTAATTATTTCTTAAAAGATGAATCCGGTAATTATCTTAACAGTAAGCTCGATAAGAAGGTATGGGTTCTCTGGGCCGAAGGGAGAGTCCACCACGAATTCGAAGCCCTCGAAACTCCGGTAGGCCGAATACCCAAATACGAAGATTTAAAAACCTTATTCGTCCGCGAGCTGAATAAAGATTACACCGAAGCCGAATACCTTCAGCAGTTCTCCTTAAGAGTGGCAAAGTACTTAGAGAAGATGGAGAGGATGAGCAGGATCTTTGAAGATATTGAAATGCCAGTTGCTTTTACCGAAGAGTTAAAGGCACAGACCGAGAGATTAAAATTAGCAAAAACAAAATATGGAGAAGATATTATTTCCCCTTTTCAATTTTTGGAAAAATAAAATAAAAATAGATTTTGGTATTTTAAAAAAAACTACAAAAGAATCCAATAAAATGGGATTGGAGGAGTCTGACCACATTTTATTTGCTTAATCTCTTAGGGTTCAATTCCCCGCAGCTCTGCTACGGTCAATAAAATATGCTAAAATGATATA
>Ga0190359_1002758_pt1 | contig 10407 bp, 9 predicted proteins | sample 48721823_MG_FD_161269 | JGI IMG/M metagenome (GOLD analysis project Ga0190359, IMG submission 161269) | Hydrothermal vent microbial mat bacterial communities from Southern Trench, Guaymas Basin, Mexico - 4872-18-2-3_MG | ecosystem: Environmental > Aquatic > Marine > Hydrothermal vents > Microbial...
TTTAGAGGTTTTTGTATCCTGCCTGGCCGCTGGCGTATGTGCTGATGAAGAGGTGGATACAAAGCTATTCCTACCACACCCGCATATGGATGTTTTTCGGCGCAGGGATCATCGCCTTGCTCATAGTGTTTTTTACAGTGAGCTAGCCAGTCCATAAAAGCCGCTTCGAAAAACCCGGTCGAATCGTTGAAGTATGGATAAAAAAGTGTTTTTGGATAGTGCAGGTTAGTTAGAAACCCTCTTTTTCACAGAATTTTTAAAATGGATGTAAACTCTTTTGCCTTTTTAAGCGTCTTAATATATATTTAAATTATTTAATAATATGGGTAAAACTTTGAATCAACACCAAAACAGAAAGCCTTCAGGAGAAGGGATATGGCTTTTTTAACCAAACTAGAGGAGCTCTTCATGCTGGCTGTGTTCCATCAGAACGGCCCGGCCAGCTTGATGGATATCCGCAGGTACCTGCTCGATAAGACAGGAAAAGACTGGGCCATTGCCTCACTCTATATGGCCCTGGATAAATTGAAAAGAAAGGGCTTTATTGAAAGCTTCAAAGGAGACCCCAAACATGTCCGGGGAGGCAAGGCCCGCAGATACTATATGGTTACAAAAAAGGGAATCCGGGTCCTTGAAGAGTCCTGGAACATGCAGAAGGGCCTGTGGAAGGATTTCATCTCTTCATTAACAATGAGCAACCAGACCGATGAATAAGAAAGCCTGCCCCCCGAAGAAAGCCTTGAATTTTCTTCTGGGGTTTATGGATCAGGAAGAGCAGGAGAGTTTCAAGGAATATGTATCATCCGTATACGGAGAGATTCTTGGTACCAAAGGACCAAGGGCCGCTCGTCGCTGGTTTTGGGGTCAGTTCATCCGTTCCTTACCTAAGCTGGTCATCACTTCTATGCAAGGAGGTCTTAACATGCTTTTAAACTATCTGAAAGTAGCCATTCGGAATATGACGAGAAAGAAACTGATGACATTTATCAATATCAGCGGCTTGATTCTTGGGGTAAGCTGCTGCCTCCTGGCGGTTCTTTATGTATCCGATGAGCTTTCTTATGACAGATTCCATGAAAATCAGGATACGTTATTCCGTGTCACGCGGGTTTTATATGATAATTCTGATGGGAGCATTCGGCATCGTGATCCGGATATGGTGCCGGCCATGGCAAAGGATTTGACAGGATTCTTTCCGGATATCAAGTATCAAACATTATTTGCTCCCGGTACAGGTGTCGTCCGGTATCAGGATAAGATATTTCGTGAGCGCATTCATCTTGTAAATGCTCCTTTTTTTCAGATGTTCTCGTTTCCTCTTCTTAAAGGAAACCCTGAATCAGTTCTTTCCTCCAGGAATGACATTGTTCTTACAAAAAGCTGTGCTGAAAAGTATTTTGGAAACAGGAATCCGGTTGGGGAAACAATGCAGGTCACTTTTGGAAAGGAAACGAGAGATTTTATTGTGACAGGAGTTTCGGGAGATCCGCCAAAGAACTCATCCATCCGATTTGAAATCTTGATTCATATATCCAACCTGCCGTGGGCATACGGCCTGCCGGATCTTTTACAAACTTATGCAGCAGGCTGGTGGGGCACTCCGATATTCGTTCAATTGAAAGAGGATGTGTCAGCCGCACGGATAGAACAAAGATTTCATCCATTTACGCGGCAATATTTTGCCTCGAACATTGAAAGATGGAGGGCCCAAGGCTGGTCCCGGGAGGGCAATCCTTTTTCCTTCTATCTTCAACCGATAAAGGATATTTATCTCGATATCGGCGTGTACCATGGCAGGGGGATGGCCTCCATATATATCCTTATGGGCATTGCCGTCATGGTTCTGCTCATTGCATGTATAAATTTTACAAACCTTAGTTTAGGCCTGTCCTCAACGCGTTTAAATGAGATCGGGATACGAAAGGTTATCGGAGCTGAAAAGAAACAGCTAGTTTTCCAATTTTGGGGAGAATCACTGATGATGACATTCGTGGCGTTTGGAGGAGGGATTCTACTGACACTACTCCTACTTCCCACATTCAATACTCTCTCAGGCAAGATGTTAAACGCCGATGCACTGCTCAAAATGCAGAATCTGGCATCAGGGGCTGTTCTTATGGTTGTGACCGGATTCCTTGCCGGCAGTTATCCCGCTTTTATCATGGCTGGTTTTCAGCCCGTTGAGATCATGAAGCGACGAATGGCCATCGGAATGAAAAGCGGCGTGACCAAAGCTTTGGTCGTTTTTCAATTCATACTTTCCGTAAGCTTGATTCTTTCTACAATGCTCCTGAGTGATCAGCTGTCTTTTCTCATCAATAAAGATCTTGGATATAAAAAGAAGGGTCTTGTTGTTGTCAGGACACAAGAGCGGACTTTTCAGGAATCACAACGGCTTTTAAATACCTTCAGAAACAGAATAGCGATTTACCCGGATATAAAAGCAGTTTCAGCCTGCAATGCCCCTTTTGGGCTTGCCCGCTATCCTAGGTCAAGTAATCCCGGAGGCATTGATTGTCATTACAATATGGTCGATTCCCGTTTTGTGGGAACGCTGGGTTTACATGTGACTGAAGGAAGGGATTTTATACAGAATGCTGACAATCCTCCCCATGAGGCCCTTGTGAATCAATCATTCATCAATGCGTTAGGGCTGGATTTTGAATCAGGCATCCTAATTGGTCAGGAAATCATAGATGGGTTGGGGATACCGGACTATTTGAACCAGACACAGATCGTGGGCGTTCTTGAGGATTTTCATTTCAGCGTGCTGAGCCATGAAATCTTCCCCGCCATATTTCACTTGAGGCCGGTTAGTCCGTTCACTAGGATCCTGGTCAGGATAGATACAAAAAATATTCCGTCCACAATGCGTCATTTGGAAGAAGCCTGGAAAGAAGTGCAGCCTGATAAACCCTTTGTCCATTATTTTCAGGATGATGCTCTTGAAAACCTGTATCAATCACAAAAACGTTGGAGTGCCATTATTCGATATGTCTCCATACTTACGATTTTTATAGCCTGTCTTGGTATTTTTGGATTAACAGTCAATATGATCAACAGGCGTACAAAAGAGATCGGGATACGAAAAGTGCTCGGTGCCGGGATTTACCGTGTGATGTACTTGATCATGAAAGAGTATATGATTTTAGTCGCTTTCGCCAATGTGATAGCCTGGCCCCTCGTATGGATCATTATGCAAAAAGTATTACAGAATTTCCCTTACAGAATCGGTATCGGGATAAAATACTTTCTTTTATCCGGAGTGATTTCAATGGCTGTAGCGATGGCTACGGTTCTCTTCCTGGTCATCAAAGCGGCCGCTGTCAATCCAGTGGAATGTTTGAGACATGAATGAAAAGGCTGTCCGGTCCAAATGGGGGCTGGAACTCAATTATCCGAATTAACCAAAAAAAGAGATCTTCTTTTCTATTACTATATGATCTCCAGTTCATCCTTGCCGGGGAGCGGGGGAAATTTGGCGTGAGGTTCCTGCTGGTACCAGACAGCTACGGATGAAATATCATCCTGGAGAGGAAGGTACCGCCCTCCTGAGCGCCATCCCAATGCCTGTATTGTAACCTTCAGGTCTTCCTCGAACCGCACGGGATCCATGATATGCCACCTGTAGAGCCCGAAGCGCTGCTGGGATTGCCACATCCCGTCAGGTGTTATGACTTGAGGCATTCCGGCATAGGGCGTTGTGAATTCCTTGTATTTCCCTTTATTTGTGAAACAGTATGAGCCGCAGAAATAGTCCTCTGTCCCTGTGCCGCAGATGGTCGGGAACTTTTTATCTCCATCAATAAAAAATTTGATCTCCCCTTCTCCCCACCAGCCTGTGTTGTTGGACTGCCAGCATATATAGGTCCCCACATAGTGTCCCCAGCCTTTGATCCCGTCCACAATGGTGTAGTCGGATTTATACGGAAGAGGATTGGTGCGCCGGAACTGGGCGTGAAAATAAGCGGCATCCTCAGGCACATCGGTCAGAGTGTAGTTTACCTGATAATAGAGAGTCATCTTTTCATCATTTATGTTCTCCATGGTGATCTTGCAGGATTTGCGGAAAGGCATGACCCAGTAGGAGTTCAGACCGCTGCCCGGATTCACACAGATAGGAAGAGATGAGACCTGAGCAAACTCTCCCCATCCGCAGGCAAAAAAGTCGCCTACCGGGACTTCAACAGAGGGTTCTTTCTCTCCGTCCCAGTAAAACCGCAGTATGGAGAACCGCCATTTTCCGGAAGGAGTCATCCATATCTGCTGGATGGCACCCGGGCCCTGGATTTCAGCCAGCACAAAGGTCTCCTTCGGCTGGATTTGGATAAAGGGAGAGACCTTCCATCCCTGCCCCAGGTCCCGTGCCGCATTCTTGGCTAGTCCGTCCACTGACATGCCCCCTTTTCCTTTTTCGCCTGTAAAGTTTTCAGGACTTATGGAACGGGATTTGGCATGGGACAATCTGGCCAGATTGCCCAGATTCAAGTACAGTCCGTTGAAGATTTTTTCTTCGGCTGCGTAAACAAACAGAGTGGCAAGCACAAAGAAAATAGTGACTTTGACCCATGATTTTTTCATATATGCCCTCCTAAACAATATATCAAATCCTTTTTGGTAAAGTATATGTTTGCTGTCTCGGTGTGTAAAGCGAAATGTGGAGAAGCCGGTCAGCTGCACAGCGCCTAAAAGGATTATCCCTCTTATAAAGTTCCGAAAACTCGTGATGAAGCTTGGGGCCAAGTAAAGGGAGAATCTAATTATTCGGATTTTGTAATTCCTTCCTGATTCCCTTCGCTACGAATAAAGGGGAAGGGGGATGTTCTCAAACAGAGATTATCTTCATTCATAGTGATACCTGAGCTGGGCAATGAACAGATGATCTTCCTTGACCTTGTAGACGATACGATGCTTCTCGTTTATTCGTCTGGACCAGTAACCGGAGAGAGCATGCCTCAGAGGCTCTGGTTTGCCTTTCCCTTTGTAAGGTTCTCTGCAGATGTTTTTGATAAGCCCATTGATTCTCTTAAGGATCCGCCTGTCTGTTCTCTGCCAGTAGAGGTAATCTTCCCAGGATTGAGTGGAAAAAATGATTATCACTCAATCAGTTTCCTTTCAGTCCCTCTGCCTTGTTCCAGCTCTTTTATCGATTCCAGCAGCCTTTGAGTGTTGTGCGGGCTGCGGAGGAGATAAGCTGTTTCCTCCATGGATTCATAATCTTCCAGAGAGACCATGACAACGGCTTTATCCCGGCGCTTGGTAATGATCAAAGGATCGTGGTCTTCGCAGACTTTCTCAATTATGTCGGACAGTTTTTCCCTGGCTTCGGTGTATGTTTTTGATTTCATGTTATGTACATGATAATGTACAGAATGTATTTTGTCAATACAAAGCAGGATTTAATGAAGGGTTTTTATCTCTTTATTCCCGATGGAGCGCTTTGACGACATCTTGAATGGTGGTCAGGACAGCAAAACCGTACGAGAGATTCAACAGGGATGCTTCATGCATTGACTGTTTAAATGTCGCGGTTCCGTCTTTTACAAAAAAGACCTCGAAACCTCTCATGAACGCGCTTCGGGCCGTTGTCTCGCAGCACAGGTTTGTCAGCACTCCGCAGATAACGACCTGTTGAACGCCTTTTGTATGCAGTATCTCTTGGAGATCCGTATTGAGAAAACCATCGTATTGATGCTTTATCACAGTAGTGCCTTTACCGGGTTCAAGAACCTTTGTCACTTCACTCATGGGATCTTCTTCTCTGATCTGTTCGCTCCACCAACGAAGCATGAGATTGTCTTTCTCTTCAGAATCTATATGGCGTGTGAAGATTATGGGGAGACTGTTCCGGCTAAAAGAGTCAACTAAAATCTTCAGTTTTTCAGCTAGCTTGTCCGAGCCGGGAACGAAAAAGCTGCTTTCCGGGTCACAGAAATGACGCTGCATATCTATGACGAGCAGAGCCGCCTTGTTCTTTTGGATCTTGAAATTTTCACGCATTTTTTTTCCTCCCGGATAATCAATCTGGATATTGTAGGGTAAATCATGGCATCAAAGGATGTCAAGTTAAAGGGAAAAAACAAATCCCTACTCATAGCGCAGCGCTTCGACGGGATTGGTGCGGGCGGCCTTGAGAGCCTGCCAGCCGACCGTTATTCCTGCCAAAAGCAGAGCCGAGACCCCAATAGATAGAAATATTTCGATCCCCGGTGCTGTGCGGAAAGCCAACCCTTTTCCTTCGAACGAAGTATACCAATTTTCGGTCTCTGTTGAGAATGAAGGATAAAACGCCAAGCTTCTGAGAGGTTTAGCTTCGGTTGAAGCCGGGGATTTCCGTCAAGTTACCGTTTATGTTTCTGTTGACGATAGTAGTGTGGATTAAGCAACCGTGACTTTACAAAAGATAAGAATCTCGTTTTTCTGTTGGTGATGGTTTTCGATTAATTTCACCAAATTCCCATCCTCTAAACGACTTCATCATTAATAATAAACACAAAAAACACGTCTGGTCAACAAGAAACCCCCAGAAAAGAGAGAACATCAGGAAAACAGCGCAATGGAGGCTTATAAAGAATAGAGATCTCCCTTTGCCCCTGAACAAGGGGATTAGAATATCATATATATTCTGATAGTTCCTCAGCCGCCATAGAGAGCTGAGCTTGAGGGGGCGGTAGCCGGGTGGCCTTAAAAGTTAGATTAAGATGTTTGATGATCTTATCTATGACTTTGTGATCTTCAACAAATGAGATAATTCGCATGGTTCCCCCGCCTTCCCCAAATCGGTTTCCTCAAATTCATATTCCCTTTTCCCTTCCTCGATTTTGGAAAAGTCCAGGATTTTTGTGACAAGGCGCGCCGATCTGTCCGCATCCTGGGTGATAACAGAAAAGTACTGCTTCATCCTGTCGGAATCCTTGACTTTTCCATCCCGCAGTCTTTCGGCCAAGGATTTTATCGATGTGAGGGGGCTTTTGAACTCATGGGAGACCGAAGAGACAAAATCCGATTTGAGTCTGAGAACCGCCATTTCCTGGGCTATGGTTCTGGATATGAGGACAGCACCAGAGATGAGGACAACGACCAGAGTGATGATGGTCCAAAAATAAAAACTGCGTTTTAAATCGAATGCGCCTGAAGCCTCTCCTCCGAGGGGAAAATATCGATTCTCCAGGGAGGAAAGCTGTCTTCGAAAAATTCCGTTGACGTTGGCGGTTCTGTCGATAAATTTTTCTCCCCCAGGAGAATTTTTCCTGAAAGATGGGAAATGACAACTTGCGAAGGATGACTGAATGGAATGCTCTCGATGACCTTGGGGATGACATACTCTATCAGGTACGGCTCATTGATTTTAATCCCCAACAGACCAACTGGACGATTTTCTAAGGAATCAGGAATATGGACAGCCAATATGAGGTAATTCTGGGCGTTTATGGTCTTTTGGTATTGAAGACAAGCGGAGCTGAAAGCTTGTGTATTTTGTCTTGCAAGAAGATCGGGAACGATCTCCTTTCTAATATGCTCGACAACCGCCCACTGTTCCAAACCTTCCTGATGCAAGGTTTTCAAACGGTCGTAATCCTTTTTGTATTCATCAAGCGACGCCCCAGGAATGTTTTTTGGAACACCTTCACGAATAGAATCTCCAACAAGGGCAGCATAAATCTTGAATTGGGCTTCTTTCAGGGGCCACTGCAGGGTGAGGATGTCTCTGTACAGGTCGAAAAATGTCTGCAAAGATGTTTGGCTTTCGCCCAATTCGCGATAGCAGCTTGCCATCTGCAATTGGCTGATAAGAGCCAGCGGCAGGCCTGTGGAGGACAGACTTTTGGGATAATCATCACGAATCCTCTTGTAATTGCGGATGGCACCTTTGTAGTCTTCAGCTTTCATAGAACACCGGGCCATGTTGGTCAGCATCCTGGCCTTGAAGTTTGTATTCTTAGACCAGTCAAAAAGATTTCGATATAGAGAAGCAGCACTTGTGTAATCTTTCTGATTGAATTCATAGTTTTCAGCTCTTTTGAGTCTCTCCTGGAGCATTCCTTCTGAGCCCGATTCGGAAGAAGACGGAACAACAAAAGGCTCTGGCTGGAATAAAGGAAATAACGGCTCTTCCCCCTTATAGGCGACAAACACTTGATCCACCAAGGTATTCCCTGCCAATTCTTCATCCAAAATATCTCTAAGGCCAGCAACACTTTTTTGCTCAAAAGTGTTCGATTGAGCCAGACTTAGAAGAATTGAGCCCAATTCCTCGAGATAAGAACTGATCTGAGATTTCAGGTTCTCGGCCACCCTCCTGTGCTCATTCTCCACCTGCTCGGCCAAGCGGAACCTCTCATTTCGAATGGCCCTGATGCCGAAGACACTAAGGGAAATGGAGGGGATAAAAATGGTCAGGCAGAAAATGAGGATCAGCTTTTTCTGTCTTTTGACGGCAAGTTTCAAATTCTCGAGCATATCAGTTCAAACAGACCTCGGTATTCCCCTCATTGTCATACCTAAATCTGCTGACTTAAACGTTAAGGAAGTATGAAGATTCTGTCAAGTTATATGGAGAAGAAACCGCACCTTTTTACCCTTGATATTTGAAAGCCATAACATAAAATAACCCTTGTTATTTGAAAGCAATTTGTCTAAAATGGGGATGAAGAGGAAATAGACAAATGAAAAGATTCATTGAAGATAGCCTGTTGGAGTGGAAAGAATCAGCCCGGCGCAAGCCCCTGATTGTGAGAGGAGCCCGTCAAGTGGGAAAGACCTATTCTATTCAAAAATTTGGCAGATCTTTTTTCCCTAGATTAATTACAGTGGACCTAGAAAAAGAAAGAAATCTTCATGGCGTTTTCGAAGTCGATTTAAATCCTACCAGGATTATTTCTGAGTTAGAAATATTTTTAAATACGAAGATCATTCCAACAGAAAGCCTCTTATTTATAGATGAGATTCAAAGCTGTCCGCGGGCAATCATGGCCCTCAGATATTTTTATGAAGAGATCCCTGAACTGCATGTCATTGCCGCTGGTTCCCTCATGGAGTTTTCCATGAAGGATATTTCTTTCCCCGTTGGTCGGATTCAATTTCTTGACATGAATCCCTTAACATTTCCGGAGTTCCTCATAGCTGTCGGAAGAGAAGAGGCAGCCAATATTGTGTTATCAAAACCAAAATCCCTTTCTGCTCCACTCCACAGACTTCTACTAGATGAATTAAAAAAATACTGTTTTATCGGCGGAATGCCTGAGAGCGTCAAGGTCTATATCGATTCAAAATCTCTACAAGAGAGTTTTTTGGTTCACAGGGATCTCAACGAATCCTTCCGTCATGATTTCTCCAAATATACTCCTCGTATCGGGATAGATTGTCTTGATTCTGTTTTAATAGGGACTGCACGACATGTAGGGCAACAGATTATTTATACACATTTAACTGATCTATGCACTCATCCTACTGTAAAAAAAGCATTTTATACACTCTGTAAAGCCCGGTTGATCAGCAAGGTATCATCGGCCAGCCCTGCAGGCATGCCCTTAAAGGCCACTGCATCATTGAAGAGATTCAAAGCTATTATGGTCGATATTGGCTTATGGCAACATTTGAACGACATTGATGTCGCCAAAGAGTATCCTAAATCAGATCTTCTTTCTATTTATCAAGGAGCTATGGCTGAACAGTATGTGGGTCAGGAGATATTGGCTGCCCAGAATTCATCTTTGTATTATTGGTCCAGAAGTGCAAAAGGAAGCACGGCAGAAGTGGATTATCTTGCGGTAATCGACGGAAAAATTATCCCCATCGAGGTCAAGAGTGGACCTGCGGGTCGTTTGCGCAGCCTGCATTTGTTGTTGAATACATTCCAGAATTGCCCTTTTGGTATAATTTTTTCTTCCGCGCCTTTCTCAGAATTAAAAGATCAGAGGCTGAAGTTTATTCCCCTCTATTATGCTTATTCAATGATGAAAAGCGATTGATCTCTCCTCGAGTGTCTCTCCGGACATCATCTCAGCCCATCCTTTAGACGGTATAAAGGGATCTTCATCTTCAAAAACAAGGGGATACAAAGGGTCGGCGCTTGGCATGACAGGAGGGGCAGAAGCCTCTGGTCTTGCAGGAAAACATAACAAGTCTTTCCGCCCCGCAGTCAGGACATCTGATCCTTGCAAATCCGCACTTTGGATTACCGCAGTCCAAGTACTTGACGTATAAACAGTCGTTTACTTGCAGAAGGAAAAACATCAATCCTTGCTCCTGTTTTGGTTTCTGACTTTGACAAACACCTTATCCTATTGGATCTTGAAGTTTTATAACCAAGGAAAAAGCAAACGGAAGGCTATGGAGTGTCTTCTTATTCGTATCTTAAGCTCTCTGCCGGATTGGCCGTGGCGACTTTGACAGCCTGCCCGCTCA
>Ga0190359_1002759_pt1 | contig 10406 bp, 6 predicted proteins | sample 48721823_MG_FD_161269 | JGI IMG/M metagenome (GOLD analysis project Ga0190359, IMG submission 161269) | Hydrothermal vent microbial mat bacterial communities from Southern Trench, Guaymas Basin, Mexico - 4872-18-2-3_MG | ecosystem: Environmental > Aquatic > Marine > Hydrothermal vents > Microbial...
TTTGAAAATGTTTCGTATATTTTAGTGATTGGAAGTATAGACCAAAGATTTCCAGGGTTTTTCCTTCTTTTTGTTCCACAGCGCCTGCCGGAGAATGCTTCAAATGGATAGGATGTCGTTAAAAAGAACTTCAGGAGACCGTCTCATTTCAGAAAATGATACCTTTATCAAAAAAGCGAAACTGTTTGTTCAGTTTCGCTTTCAAATACGAATATCCCGAGGGTATGCCCTGAGCGGTGTATGATAGTGGTGTGGCAAATACTGTTATACCTTCACTATATCTTTTAAAAATGATTCCGTTGCGGCTTAACCCAGACGGTTGATGGCGTTGAGGTCTTCGAAAGCTTCAGTGAGCCGTTTGACGAACTGTTCTTCACCGGCACGCAGCCATTTTCGCGGGTCGTAATATTTTTTGTTGGGTTTATCATCGCCTTCCGGGTTTCCAATCTGGCTCTGAAGATAATCCTTATATTGTTCATAATATCCTTTTACCCCATACCAGAAAGCCCACTGCATGTCCGTATCCAGGTTCATCTTGACGACCCCGTAAGAGATGGCTTCCTTGATTTTTGCTTTTTCGGAACCTGAACCACCGTGGAACACAAAATTCACGGGTTTTTCGCCGGTATTATATTTTTTTTGAATGTATTCCTGTGAATTTTTCAGGATCACCGGTTCCAGACGGACATTTCCCGGTTTGTAAACTCCGTGAACATTACCAAAAGAAGCAGCAATGGTAAAACGGTTGCTGATTTTTTTAAGCTCTTCATAAGCATAGGCAACATCTTCGGGTTGTGTATACAATTTGGAATTGTCAATGCTGCTGTGGTCTACCCCGTCTTCTTCGCCTCCGGTGACTCCCAGTTCTATCTCCAGGGTCATGCCGATCCGACTCATTCTTTCAAGATATTTTTTGCTGATCTCAATATTTTCTTCGAGCGGTTCTGCCGAGAGGTCCAGCATGTGAGAGCTGAATAAAGGTTTGCCGTGATCTTTATAATATTTTTCACCGTAATCCAGCATGCCTTCCACCCAGGGAAGCAGTTTCTTTGCGCAATGGTCGGTATGCAGAATCACCGGTATGCCATAGTGTTCGGCCAGCAGATGAATATGCTGTGCTCCGGAAACCGATCCGAGAACAGCTCCGGTTTGACCCTCTGCCGGAAGCCCTTTGCCTGCATAGAAAGCGCCTCCTCCGTTAGAAAATTGGATGATCACCGGAGAATTGACTTTAGCAGCCGTTTCCATAACGGCATTGACAGAATCGGTCCCTACCACATTGACAGCAGGTATTGCAAAATTGTTGGCCTTTGCGTAATTGAAAAGTTCGGTAACCTCATCACCGAAAAGTACGCCTGCTTTGAATTTTTTTTGTCCCATAATATTATGTTTTATTAAATAATACTTTACTTTAATTTCGACGTAAAAGTAACAATAAAAGCGCTAAAATAATACCAGTAGCTTAACGGATTATTATTTTTCTGGTAAAATTCTCTTTTGCGGAAGTAAACTGTAAAAAGTAAATACCTGGGGATAAGTCACGAACATCAAAGATGAGTTCCTGATCTTTCGTCTTTTTAATTTCTTTACAAATTCTGCCTGAGATATCCACAAGACGTATGGTGTAAGCAGAACGGTTGGTCAGGTGAATATGAATTTTTTCCCATGCCGGATTGGGCCATATACGGATAGCTTCCTGTTGGATTTTTTCGGCATAGGCAGGTGGCAGTTCCGGAATAAACGGTGAGACAAAATGGACCACATGCCAGTCATTATCCCAGGTATGGGCAGAGGCGTTCCATAACTGTCCCGTTTCTGCTTTCAGGATGTCGCAGTTATCATAATCGTAAAGATATTGGTAATTGTCTTGCCATGTAGTGGAACCGGAATGGAAAATCTGAAATAAAATTAAGGTGTCATTTCCCATTTTATTTTTATAATACAGATATTTTACCGCTTCTTCCCAATGGTCCGTGTGCCAGGTTTGATAGTCCTGCACTGTCAGGGCTCCGTTTTTGTATAAATAACTGATCATTGATTGATTAATCCAATGATCTGAAGCTATATCCCATGTGGCCAATACCTCTTTAGTGCGGCGACCGGCATCATCGTAAAAAAAAGATCGTTTGGAAATATTTATCCAAAGAGCAGTTGCCGTATCATACTGTTGTCTGACTGATGCCGTATCCAGGTTTTGTTCCCAAAAATCAACGGTTCTGTAAGAAGGGTTCCATTTTTTATGTTCGGAATCCCATGAACTTGATTGGGATAGAACGCAATGACCTACCGTATCATATTCAAAATCATTCCGGGAAGAATTTACCCATATGTTTACGGACTCATACTTCTGAGAAAGATTTGTTGCCAGCCATCCTTCTTTTGTATATTGATATAAATTTCTATAAGAACTGTCCCATCTGTTTGTTGCAGCGTTATAGCAAAAGGTATAGATTTTTGATAACTTGCCGGATGAAGAATATTCATACTCAGTCCGGGACCGGGCTGTCCAGATATTTTCTTGTTGGTTTCGGTTTCTATTTTCGTACCAAACTGTTTTGCCTTCCCGGTTGTATCCCCAAAAACAACCCCGGTAGAGAATCCATGATGAATCAGAGGCAGACCAGCTAAAAAAATAGGTTGAATCCTGTAAGAAGCGACCGGAACAGGTTGTTTTAGAACCTTTTGTATCTGTCTTGCCTGGGTGTTTCATAGGGTACTTTCTGAGAAGAGCATGGATGTAAGAAGTATCGGTCGGGGGCACTTCCTGTGTTTTAGATAAGACCGGAAGCACAGGGAAAAAGAGAAAAATAATGATCCAAATGATGAATCTTTTCATAAACCACCCATTTTTTTCACAATTTAAAAAAATAATTGGAAAATCGGAAAGAGGGAAGTTATATCCACAGTGTGTGTTTTTTTGTGTGAGGCAAAAAAATCTTTTAATAAAAAAGCAGCACAAATCTATGAGGCATTTGTGTGGAAACATCCACCTTATACCGGAAAATTAATGTAGTAACCCAAATGTAAACTTAAAAAATACACACTGCTGAAAATGAATACCTTATACTTTCTCATTTTCAACTTGGGCTAAAAATGTGTACCCACTACAATGGATAACAAATAAAAGAATATTCATTCGTCAATGCACCGAGGCAATTCAAAAAGTTAAAAAGATTTATGACATTATGAAACGTCCATGATAAAATAATTATGATTTTAACACACACGTGCATAATTATCATGGTAAGTTCCATCTGACCCCTAAAAAATAAAAATAAACAGATGAAATACAAACTCATTTCCTGCCCCATTTACTAATTGAACTTAGGTTGTACCATTTTTTTCCTCTATTTTGTTTTTTTAACCACTTACCTCTATCTTTGTGGACTATTTTTTAGGAGAGAGTGACAACCGGCCGGAAACTAGGTAGCAAAAGTATGATTTGTTAAATAATATATTTTTTGCTTCTCCCTTTATCTTTTATTGTCCAAAAGGCGAAGGAAGAAACTCTCTCCTACCGTGGAGGAGGGAAAGAGGAAGGGGGTTATAGAGAGAGAAAAAAATAGTTTTTACCAGAGTATACTCAATAATAAATAAATATATACCGATGAGTAAGAAATTTCCCGAATACAAAGATTTTGATCTTTCCCGGATCAATAAAGAGGTTTTGGGGAAATGGGACGTGGAGAACACTTTCCACCGGAGTGTGGAACAACGCAGAGGCTGTACTCCTTTTATTTTTTATGAAGGGCCGCCTTCTGCTAACGGTATGCCCGGCATCCATCATGTGATGGCCCGTACCATCAAGGATATTTTCTGCCGTTTCAAGACGATGGAAGGATATTATGTCGAGCGGAAAGCGGGATGGGATACCCACGGTCTGCCCGTCGAGTTGAGTGTGGAAAAGTCACTGGGTATCTCCAAGGAAGATATCGGGAAGAAAATATCAGTAGAAGATTATAACACAAGATGCCGTCAGGATGTGATGCGCTTTACCGGTGCCTGGGAAGAGCTGACCCGCAAGGTGGGCTATTGGATCGACATGGATGAGCCGTATATCACTTATGACAACCGTTATATCGAGACATTGTGGTATTTGCTGAAGCAACTCTTTGAAAAAGGATTGCTGTACAAAGGATATTCTATCCAGCCCTATTCGCCGGCGGCAGGCACCGGTCTGAGCACGCATGAACTGAACCAGCCCGGGGCGTACCGTGATGTGAAGGATACCACCTGTGTGGCTGAGTTCAAGGTGATCAGAGATGATAAATCTGAGTTCCTCTTTGAAAAAACAGACACGGACGAGGTCTTTTTTCTTGCTTGGACCACTACCCCTTGGACCCTGCCTTCCAATACTGCCCTGGCTGTGGGAGCGGAGATCCGCTATGTAGAGATCAAGACCTTCAATCCCTATTCGGGGAGTCCCGTTACGGTGGTATTGGCCAAAGACCGGCTTCCGGTTTATTTCCCGGAGAAAAATGCGGAGCTGAAGATGGAGGATTACAAACCTGGGGATAAAAACATTCCCTGGATGATGGTGGCTGAATGTTCCGGTAAAGAACTGACAGGCATCCGCTATGAGCAACTGCTCAAATGGGTGGATCCGGGGGATAAGGCTTTCCGTGTAGTGACCGGGGACTTTGTAACCACCGAAGACGGTACCGGTATCGTGCATATTGCCCCTACCTTCGGGGCTGACGACGCCCGGGTGGGAAAAGAAAATGATATCCCGCCGTTGTTGCTGAAGGACAAAGACGGGATATTGCAGCCGATGGTAGACAAAAAAGGACGTTTTTACGCTATCGAAAACCTGGATCCTGATTTTGTTAATGAGAAAGTGGATGCGGAAGCTTACAAACCTTTTGCCGGCCGTTATGTGAAAAATGAATATGATGACAGTCTCCCGCCGGATGCCGAAAGCATTGATGTCAGCATCGTGGTGCATCTGAAAAAACTCGACCGTGTCTTCAGGATTGAAAAACATGTACACAATTACCCGCACTGCTGGCGCACTGACAAGCCGGTTCTGTATTATCCGCTTGATTCATGGTTTATTAAAACCACAGCTTTGCGCGATCGCATGATCGAACTAAACAAAATGATCAACTGGAAACCGGTAACAACAGGGCAGGGTCGTTTCGGCAAGTGGCTGGAGAATCTTGTTGACTGGAACCTGTCCCGCTCCCGTTACTGGGGCACGCCGTTACCGGTATGGGTGTCGGAAGATAAAAAAGAAAAAAAATGTATCGGTTCGGTAGCTGAGCTGAAACATGAGATTGAGAAGGCTATTGAGGCTGGTTTTATGAAAGAAAATCCGCTGAAAGGTTACCGCAAGGGAGACTGGTCGAAAGAGAATTATGAACAGTTCGACCTGCACCGCCCTTTTGTGGATGAGATTATCCTGGTGTCGGACAGCGGTAAAAAGATGTTCCGCGAGCCTGACCTTATTGATGTATGGTTTGACAGTGGCGCCATGCCCTATGCGCAGAACCATTATCCTTTTGCCACGGATAATAATAGACTTAAGGATAAATTCCCGGCCGATTTCATTGCTGAAGGAGTGGATCAAACCCGCGGGTGGTTCTTTACCTTACATGCCTTGGCGGTGATGCTTTTTGACTCAGTAGCTTATAAAAACATTATTTCCAATGGGCTGGTGCTCGATAAAAACGGTAACAAGATGTCCAAACGTTTGGGTAATGCCATAGATCCGTTCGAGACCATTGAGAAACATGGTTCCGATCCTCTGCGCTGGTATATGATTACCAATGCCCAGCCTTGGGATAACCTGAAGTTCGACCCCAAAGGGCTGGAAGAAGTAAAACGCAAGTTTTTCGGCACCTTGTATAACACCTATTCTTTCTTTGCTCTGTATGCCAACATTGACGGTTTTGTATATGATGAGCCGGAAGTACCAATGACTGAGAGGCCCGAAATAGACCGGTGGATTATCTCCCTGCTGAACACCCTGGTGAAAGAGGTAGGTGAGCTGTACCGCCAATATGAGCCTACCCGTGCTGCTCGGCTGATTCAGAATTTCATCATTGAGAACCTGAGCAACTGGTATGTACGCCTTACCCGTAAACGTTATTGGGGCGGAGAATATTCAAAAGACAAGATTGCAGCGTATCAGACTCTTTATACCTGTCTTGAGACGGTAGCTATCCTTGCAGCACCCATTGCGCCTTTTTACATGGACCGGATTTTTACCGACCTAAACGGGATCACCGGACGTTATCCGGTAGATTCGGTGCACCTGACGGATTTCCCGGAACCGGATGAGAGCCTGATAGATAAAGACCTTGAAGAACGCATGATGATTGCTCAGAAAGTTTCTTCTATGGTGTTGGGACTGCGGCGTAAGGTCAACATCAAGGTGCGGCAACCTCTGAATAAAATCATGTTGCCAGTGTCGGATGAAAACTTCCGGAAGAAATTTGAGGCAGTGAAAAATCTGATCTTATCCGAAGTAAACGTGAAGGAAGTGGAATATGTACCGGATACGGCAGAGATTCTAGTGAAAAGAATCAAACCGGATTTCAAGAAACTGGGTCCGAAATACGGGAAAAAGATGAAACAGATCTCTGCTGCCATTGCCGAAATGAGTCAGGAAGATATCAAACGGTTAGAGCAGGAGAAAGTTCATACTTTTAAAATTGATGGGGAAGAGATTGTCATCACGGATAAAGATGTGGAGATCCATTCCGAAGATATCCCCGGATGGCTGGTGGCCAGCGACGGACCGCTGACTGTAGCTTTGGATATTACCATCACCGACGAGCTGCGGGAAGAAGGTATTGCCCGCGAGCTGATCAATCGGATCCAGAACATCCGGAAAGAGAGCAGGTTTAATGTAACAGACAAGGTCAGCATCCGTATTAAAAAACATGATGCAATCAACCCGGCTGTGTTGCATCACAAGAAATATATTGCAGCACAGACACTTGCTGGTGATATTATGCTGGAAAACGACTTGGATGGTGAAAATGTTTATGAAGTGGAACTGGCAAATGATGTAAAAACATTAATTTCTGTTCAAAGAAAAAGTTAGGGCATGAAGGATTTTTTATATTTGTATTCTGATGATTTTAGATTGTGCATTGAAATTTTAGTATATTTAAGAAATTGTTGAATTATGGCCGAAAAAGAAAAGACAAGATATTCCGATGAAGAACTGGAAGAATTCCGGCAGATCATTTTGGATAAACTGGAAAAGGCGAGGAAAGATTATAATCTTTTGAAAAATGCAATTACGCACGAGGAGAGTAACGATACGGAAGATACATCTCCTACCTTCAAAGTGCTTGAAGAAGGGGCTACCACCCTTTCCAAGGAAGAAGCGGGCAAGCTGGCCCAGCGGCAGCTGAAGTTTATCCAGCATCTGGAGGCAGCGCTGGTGCGTATCGAAAACAAAACCTATGGCATCTGCCGGGAGACCGGTAAGCTGATCTCCAAGGAAAGACTTCGTGCCGTACCGCACGCCACACTGAGTATAGAAGCTAAAAAACGCCGGAAATAAGGTATGATCCTTATCCGTTATGTGGCTTGTGACAAAGAAGGTATTATGTCTTTAGCAAAAAAATCCGTTCTGACGATTTTTCTTGTGCTCGTCGCCGACCAGGTTTTTAAGATCTGGGTAAAGACACATATGGTTATCGGGCAGGAGATTCCGGTGTTTGATCATTGGTTTCTGTTGCATTTCATTGAGAACAACGGCATGGCCTTCGGCATGGAGCTGGCCGGGAAGACCGGGAAGATCATCCTGAGTCTGTTCCGTATTATTGCTCTCGTGGCCATCGGCTGGTATATCAGGTACCTGATACGGCATAAAGCTCCTTCGGGGCTGGTGGTGGCTGTGTCACTGGTATTTGCCGGAGCGTTGGGTAATATTATAGACAGCGCTTTTTACGGACTTATCTTCGATGACAGCTATTTCCATGTGGCCCGCCTGTTTCCTAAAGACGGAGGTTACGCTTCGTTTCTGCATGGCAGGGTGGTGGATATGCTCTACTTTCCATTGATAAAAAGTACTTTTCCGCATTGGGTTCCTTTTTGGGGAGGACAAGAGTTCATCTTCTTTCGTCCCGTATTCAACCTCTCCGACTCCTCCATCACCGTAGGTGTAGCGATCATTCTATTGTTTTACCGAAAGTTCTTTAAACAAAATGACCCTGCTCAGATTGAAGATAATGGATTGAATGGAGATAAAGAGGAGTTGAAAAGTTGAGGAGTTGAAAAGTTGAAGGGTTCACTTGTGCCCACAACCTCCGCCAGGGCTTCGGTGGAAAAAGGATGAAAAGCAATTATTTGGTTTCCTTTCCAAGATGTTTATTCATGGATACAATCCCTTCAGAAATTGGCCTGACACAGCCTCTTCTGTTTTTCGCAATTTTACTCGTAACATACTAACGATCTTCTGCAGAATAATAAACCCTAATAAGCAATAGAAAAATCCTTCTGCTTCATTGCCATATGCAAAACTCTTCAACTCCTCAACTCCTCAACTCTTCAACCCTTCAACTTTTCAACTTTTCAACTCTTCAACCCTTCAACTCCTCAACTCCTAAACCCCACCACTACCACATCATCAATTTGTTTCATTTCTCCTTTCCATGACTCGAAGGTCTCGTCGGGGATTATTTTTTGTTCGACCATGGATTTGGTGTTGATACGAAACAACAGCTCTTTCATGTCTTTGTGCTTGGCCATTTTTCTCTGTCGACTTCCGAACAGGTCGGAATAACTTCGGTGATAGAACTGTATTGGACATGTGCGGATTGATGTTTTTCACAAAAACCGAATATTTCTCTCAGAGGCAACATCCGCTATATATAACTTACCGTTGTGTTTGATGTCTGTAAGACTGCGTACCGGCGATTTTTGACCGGTCGGTAAAAGGTTCAGTACAAGCGTGGGAAAAAGGGGGAAATATACCTGAAAAAATGAAAAAAGAATTTGAAATTTTTCAGGAAGTTGCCGGTGTATTGTATTATTTGACATTTTTCCCGTTTTTCAAAGTATATTTGCGAAAAGATGTAGTAGTTTATTTTCTTTTTATGGAAGAACAAAATTTGAGGAAGATATTTATCAGCATGATGAGGACTCCGGGCAGGAAAAGAACCCGGGAGATACATATCGGAAAGGTTCCCCTCGGAGGAAAATATCCGGTGCGGATACAGTCTATGGCCGGCAGTCCCACTTCGGATACAGCGGCTTGTGTGGAAGAAAGCATTCGCATTATCCGGGCCGGCGCCGATTATATTCGTTTTACGGCACAAAATACCAAGGAAGCAGGGAACCTGGCGGATATCAGAGACCATCTTCGTCGCAGAGGATATTATACCCCTATCATTGCCGATGTACATTTCAATCCGAAGATTGCCGAGACGGCAGCGCGTATCGTGGAAAAAGTACGTATAAACCCGGGAAACTTCGCGCGTATTGTTCCGCCAGGCAAAGGGATGGATACAGAAAAGGAGGAGGCCTGTTATATTGAACAGATACGTGAGCAGTTGGTGCCGTTGCTGAATATTTGTAAAAAACATCACACGGCATTGCGGCTGGGGGTGAATCACGGATCCCTCTCAAAAAGGATACTGGAGAAATACGGAGACACTCCGCAGGGTATGGTAATTTCAGCGATGGAGTACCTGCGTATTTGTAAAGAGGAGAACTTTCATGAGGTTGTGCTTTCGATGAAATCCAGTAACACACGGGTGATGGTGCATGCTTATCGCTTACTGGTCGCCACCATGGCTGTCGAAGGAGAGCTGTATCCCCTGCATCTGGGGATCACAGAAGCGGGAGAAGGAGAAGACGGCCGTATCAGGTCGGCTGCAGGCATCGGGGCTTTGCTGGCAGACGGGTTGGGGGATACCATCCGGGTGTCCCTGACGGAACCTTCTGAAAAGGAGGTCCCCGTAGCCCGGCAATTGGTACATTATTTTTCACGGGAAAAAGAACAGGCTCCGGAGGTGAAAATTCCCGCATCTTTTGATCCGTTTGAATACATGCCGGCACAGGAGACGATGACAGTAGCCGGGTTCCCGAAAATGCCTGTGGTGGTGAGCACGGGAATGTATGATTCACAGCAGGCGCCCCGGCCCGATTTTGTTGTACGGGAAAATGCGGAGCCAAGGATGCTTTTTTCTTCCGGAAAACGCCTGCCTTTTATAAAGGTACTTTTGGACGATGAGGGGATTCAGGATATTAAGCGATGGCAGGAGAATAACCCGGCCACGGTCGTAGTGGTTGAAGCCGGAGAGAAGGATTCGGTCAGAAAAATACGCACTTTTTTCTTCCGTCTGCAAGAGGAGGGGATCCGCTTTCCGGTGATCCTGAAAAAAACATATCATAGCGAGACCACGGAACAGTTCTGGATTGAGGCAGCAGCCGATATGGGGCCT
>Ga0190359_1002760_pt1 | contig 10404 bp, 10 predicted proteins | sample 48721823_MG_FD_161269 | JGI IMG/M metagenome (GOLD analysis project Ga0190359, IMG submission 161269) | Hydrothermal vent microbial mat bacterial communities from Southern Trench, Guaymas Basin, Mexico - 4872-18-2-3_MG | ecosystem: Environmental > Aquatic > Marine > Hydrothermal vents >...
CCGCATCTATTATAATCTTTTTCATCTCTTACTCGATTTTTCGAAGGGGAACATGATGCCACCGATTAAACTCGTAATAGCTGTAATCGCGAGGTATGTGAGTGAAAAAAGTAATGAAATCTCTTTTGCAATTCCTATCCTTGAGAAAAAATAAACGTACGATCCTTCCCTTACACCAAGAGCATTTATGGATATTGGAACCATGCTCAGGACACTGATAATCGGTATATATACAAAAAAGAATATGTAATTCATTTGAATGGAATACATCTTTGCTATTACGATATTTATCGCAATTATGGTTGTCTGCATCAGCATTGAAATAACAAATGCCAAGAACATTTTCTTTTTATTGTTTGCAAATTCGAAAAACAGATTATAAAATGTTATTATTTCTTTCCCGATATTCTTATATTTAATTTTCAAAACAAGCGGCTTGAATTTGATAAGAAATTTTTTATTAAAAGACATTATAAATATAATAATCATGATGATAAGGAGAAGCGATGCATACAAAACAAGTTTCATCCCCATCTTCATATATCCGATAATCACCGCTCCTATAAACGAATAGAAAAACAAAGCAGTAATTCCTATAAATCTTTCCACCAATACGGAAGAAGCAACTTCTTTGAGCCCATGTTCTTTCATATATACAGTCCTTACCGTATCAAGACCTATTGAGGAAGGTAAAAAATTATTAAAAAAGAATCCTATCAGGTAAATCCTGTAAAGCTTCCATATCCCCGCATCAACACTGTGCGTTCTTAACAGTATCTTCCATCTCAATGCATTGAAATAGATCAAAAGTAAAGCCAGTAAAAAAGAAATAACAAGCCAAAAATAGTTAATCGTCTTTATATGTTGAATTATGGGGTCGAAATCTATTCGCTTCAAAATCAGATACATTAGTAAAAAAGCAATGAGAAAACGTAATATATTGAGAGACACACTCCTGATTTTACCTGCCATACTCCAATCTCTCTATGAGAAAATCCGGTAACTTCATTTCTCTCATCATATCTTGCGTTTCATGTATATCGTATTTTAAACGCTTGATTGTAACGGTGTTATTATCTCTATCTAATACTACATATGATAATCTGTTATCTCCGTCTCTCGGTTGTCCTACGCTTCCGGCATTTATTAAATATCTGGAATTCGTTCTTATTTCAGCCTTTTCTTTATACAATTTAATCTCATTATTTGTAATCTCGGCTATAAATGGTACATGTGAATGTCCGATGAAGGTTATTTTGTGTTTTTGTTCTTTTAATGTATAGTAAATTTTGTCCGTACTTATAATGTACTCCCAGCTATCGGGGGAATGAGGGTTTGAATGTACAAAAAACAGATCCTCATATTCCGCAGTTAAAGGTAAATTACAGACGTATTCCGTCATTGACTCAGGTAAAAGTTTCCTGCAAATATTAATTACATCTCTTGCATATTCGTTGAAATAGTAAAGATCCTTATCATTGCAAAGGGCACTGTCATGATTCCCCTTTATTGAGATATCAGCATTTTTTTTCACCCAATCTATACACTCTGCGGGATTCGGTCCATATCCGATTATGTCTCCGAGGGATACAATCATATCATATCTCTCAAAACTCCTCACTGCAGTTTTTAAAGCCGGAAAATTAGCATGTATATCGGAAAGAATTATAACTTTCATTGTTCTGTGTTATATTCGCCTTTTGCTATTTTGTCAAGTATTCCGTTAACGAATTTCCCTGCATCATCCGTAGAGTATTTTTTTGCTATTTCAATATACTCGTTCATTGTAACTTTGGGAGGAATATCGGGGAAATAAAGCAGTTCTGCAATTCCCAATCTAATAATGTTCTTATCAATATATGTCATCCGCTCTAACCGCCAGTTAATTGCTACACCCTTAATTATTCCATCTATATAATCTAAGTTTTCAACGGTTTTTTTAACGATCTTCTGCATGAAGGCATATACTTCCGAGCTATAATCCCTGCTCTTTATATCAGCTAATATACTATCGATGGAATCCTTCATCAAATCAAGTCGATATAAAGCTTCTAATGCCAATTCTCTTGCTTTTCTTCTGGAACCCATGTCTTTAGCTATTGATTTTCTTAATCAGATTAGCCATTTCTATTGCAGTCATGGCGGCATCAAATCCACGATTGCCCATTTTTGTCCCCGCTCTGTCTATCGCTTGTTCAACGGTATCCGCTGTGATAATACCGTAAGTAACAGGAATAGATGACTCACTTGCAACACGAGCAATACCTTTTGATACCTCAGCGGAAACGTAATCGAAATGAGGTGTTTCCCCTCTGATTACTGCACCGAGACAAATAACAGCATCATATTTGCCACTCTTTGCGGCTATACCGGCAATTTGCGGTATTTCAAATGATCCGGGAACACGTACTATTGAAATATTTTTTTTGTCACCTTCATGCCTGATTATACAGTCAATAGCACCGTCAATCAATCTTTCGGTAATAAAATTATTAAACCTCGAACTAATAAGAGCAAATTTCAAACCTTTTGCATTGAGTTTTCCTTCTATATCCATATCTCCTCCTAAACTTTTTTCAAATAATGACCTAATTTTTCTTTTTTCGTCTTTAAATAATGATAATTTATTTCATTCGGACATATCTCTATGGGAACCCTTTCCGTAATTTTCAAACCGTATCCTTTAAGACCTATGATCTTTTTAGGATTATTTGTCAATAATCTAATAGAAGAAAGACCGAGATCCACCAATATCTGCGCTCCAATCCCATAATCCCTCATATCAGGAGGGAACCCCAATTTTTCATTTGCCTCTACGGTATCGAGTCCTTTGTCCTGTAAATGATAAGCTTTGATTTTATTTATAAGTCCGATTCCTCTCCCTTCCTGGCGCATATAAACTAATACACCAGTCCCTTCTTTCTCAATGAGCTCCATTGATGCATGTAACTGATCTCCGCAATCGCATTTCAAACTCCCCAAAATATCGCCGGTTAAACATTCGGAATGAACTCTTACCAGAACATTTTCTTTTCCTTTTACATCGCCTTTCACAAGTGCGATATGTTCTTTATCATCTACCGAATTTGAATAAACGATAATATGGAAATTGCCATATTTTGTAGGCAATTCCGCTTCTGCTTCTCTCTTAACAAGCTTTGTCCTCTTTAATCTATATTCTATAAGCGATTGGATATTAATTATTTTTATATCAAATTTTTTTGCAATCTTCATCAATTTGGGTAATCTCGCCATATTACCGTCATCATCCATAATCTCACAGATTACACCCGCAGGTTTCATTCCGGCAAGTGTAGTAAGATCTACAATCGCTTCGGTATGTCCGGCGCGCTTAAGTACTCCACCTTTTTCGGCCATCAGAGGGAATATATGCCCGGGTTGTGCCAGGTCTGCGGGTTTTGTGTTTTCGTCAATTGCAACCTTTATGGTATGAGCTCTATCAAAAGCGGAAATACCTGTAGTAGTCCCCTCCTTTGCATCTATACTCACTGTGAAAGCCGTACCCAATTTCGATGTATTGTTTTCTACCATCAGTTTCAATCCTAATTCCCTCAATCTATTCTCCGTCATTGACAAACAAATCAAACCTCTTCCCTCTTTGGTTAAAAAATTTATCTTCTCCGGTGTCACGAGTTCCGCTGCCATAGCGAAATCCCCTTCGTTCTCACGATCTTCATCATCAACAATGATGATAAACTCACCGTTTCTTATAGCTTCTATCCCTTCTTCTATGGTATTGAATTTATACATTGTTACCTCTTTATGAAATTTTCCACATATTTACCAATAATATCCAACTCAACATTCACGATTTCTCCTGTTCTCAAAAGTGCAAGATTTGTTCTGTCCTGTGTTTCCGGAATCAACGAAACAGAAAAGGATGATAAGTCAATATCTTTAACGGTAAGACTAACACCATTTACCGCCACGGAGCCTTTTGGGACAATATATTTTCTTTGCTTAGATGGTAATTTAAATTTGAGAATTCTAGCATATCCCTCTTTCGAAACGGAAACAACATTTGTAGTAAAATCCACATGCCCGTATACGAGATGCCCATCCAAACGATCTCCGATTTTAAGTGATTTTTCCAAATTCACCTTTCTTCCTTTCAATTTGCTCCCTTGCTTTAGCAATGTCTTATCCACAGTTTCTTTCATGGCAAATACCTTAAAACCATCGGAATAAATATCCGTTACGGTAAGACACACCCCGTCTACGGAAATACTATCACCGTTTTTAACCTCTTCTAAAAATCTATCCTCAATTAGTACATCAACATACATCCCCTTACCCTCGATTTTTAGTGAACTTATTGTTCCCAAACTCTCTATTAATCCTGTGAACATACCGTTCCCTGGATGAAAAAGTTATCATCAAACGTTTCCCATCTCTCAATATCCACTTTTAGAGGATTATTCACATATTTAGGTGTAATTTTACCAAATGCCGGAATTCCTTTCCCAAATATTTTCGGGGCATAAAATAGTGCCATACGATCCACATAATTTTTCTCGATGAATTGTGAAAATACAGAAGCTCCTCCCTCCACGAGTACACTCTGAATTTTCATTTCATAGAGAGTGCTAATAAGAAATTCGATGGAAACGTTCTCGCTTCTTTCGTTAACAAATACTTTTGAATTTAACTTCTCAAAATTTTTTATCTTTTCTTTATCTGCATTTTTCCCACAGAAAATAATCGTATTTCCTTCCGTTTTAAAAACATTTGAGGTCTCCGGAATATCGAGTTTTTTGGAAATAATTATCTTGTAAAACGGACGCTTTTTATCATAACCTCTGACATTTAAATGAGGATTGTCATGACGTACGGTCTGTGCACCTACAAGAACCGCATCATTTATGAATCGTAGATACATGGCATGTTCACGGGATTTCTTATTTGTAATCCAATTACTATCACCTCGAAGATCCGCCATTTTTCCATCAAGTGTCAAAGCAGCTTTCAAAGTAAAAAAAGAACGTTTCTTTACCATAAAGTGATTATAGAAGGCGTTCAATTTCTTCGCCTCTTCCTCTAAAACACCGACTTCTACCTTAATTCCGGCATTTTCCATTTTCTTTATACCTCTTCCGTTCACCTCCGGATTAGGGTCTTTTTGTGCAATTACCACTCTTTTGAATTTCTCTTCTATAATTCGATCAGCACACGGTGGCGTGTTGCCATGGACTGTACATGGTTCGAGATTCACATACAATGTGGCTCCTTCAACAGATTCATTTGCGTCATTAATGGCGTTTATCTCCGCATGATTTTTACCGTACTCTTCATGGTATCCCTTTCCTATTATTTTACCATCTTTTACGATAATCGCCCCTACAAGCGGATTGGGGGATACATTCCCCTGCCCTTTCTTCGCAATATCCAGTGCCATTTGCATATAGTGTTTATCCATAAAAAACTCCTTTAAAAAAACCCCTCTCCAGGGGGTTATATACTCTTCTCCCATCCAGACTTTAACTGTCGGTTCCGGAATTTCACCGGATCGTGGTTTACACCTTGCGGACTTTACCGCCGGTTTGGAATTCCACCAAACCCCGAAGAGTCAAGTAATTATAATGAAAACAGTCTAAAAGTCAATAAGAAATAGCTCTCTTTTCCAATATGTTCTTTATTTGATTTTTCTCAAATACTCATTTATTGATTTTGCCGCTCTTTTCCCTGCTCCCATAGCAGAAATAACTGTAGCGGCTCCTGTTACAATATCTCCACCTGCCCAAACCTTTTCCTTTTTGGTTTTTCCTGTCTCCGGATCTGCAACAATATATCCTCTCTGGTTCAACTCAAGGTCAGGAGTAGTGTCAAAGAGTAAAGGATTAGGACCTGCACCAATGGCTACAATAATCATATCGAATTCCATTGTGAAATTTGATCCTTCTATGGGAATAGGTCTCCTTCTTCCGGAATTATCCGGTTCACCCAATTTCATTTTTATGCATTCGGCACCTGTTACCATCCCGTTTTTATCTCCGGTGTATTTCAAAGGAGCAGTCAGGAATTTAAAATTAACCCCTTCCTGCATTGCATGATGAACTTCTTCAACTCTTGCAGGTAATTCCTTTTCGCTTCTTCTGTAAAGTATCGTAACAGTTTCAGCTCCCATTCTTAGTGATGTTCTGGCGCAGTCCATTGCGACATTACCACCACCTATTACGGCAACTTTCTTCCCTCTCGGTGCAGGTGTATCATAATCTGGGAATTTATATGCTTTCATTAAATTTATTCTTGTTAAATATTCGTTGGCACTGTAAATATTTCCAAAATTTTCTCCTTCTATCCCCATAAACTTGGGCAAACCCGCTCCAACACCCACAAATATCGCATCATATCCCCTCTCATTTAGCAATTCATCTATAGTATATAATTTCCCCACAACAGCATCGAATTCGATTTTAACGCCGAGATTTTTAAGGTAATTTACTTCACTCTTAACAATATTCTTAGGTAATCTGAATTCGGGTATACCATATGTTAAAACTCCTCCTGCCTCATGAAGGGATTCAAAAATTGTCACGGCATGCCCCATTTTCACAAGATCAGCCGCAGCGGTCAAACCAGCGGGTCCGGAACCTATTACAGCAACTTTCTTACCGGAAGGAGGCATTTTATCCGGTATCTCAACAGCATTTATGTTTCTCTCGTAATCGGCTACAAATCTTTCCAACCGCCCTATTGCAACCGGTTTGTCCAATGCACCAACAACACACATTGCTTCGCATTGATCCTCTTGAGGACAGACTCTACCTGTTATTGCAGGTAGAGAATTGCTCTCTTTAATTTTCCTCGAAGCAGCCACATATTTACCTTCTCTGATTAACCTAATAAATGAAGGAATGTCTATCCCTACGGGACATCCTTCAACGCATTTCGGTACTTTGCACTGTAAACATCTATCAGCCTCTATACCAGCCAATTCAGCAGTATAACCGTAAGGCACTTCAAGAAAATTGAATTTTCTGAGTTTGGGGTCCTGCTCAGGCATATCCTGTCTTGGAATTTTTATTTTAATCAACTGTTCATCTCGCTTGCTCAAACCGTGCCATTTACAACCGTAGCGAGTGCAAATATAAAAAGGAATCAATTTAGAGAATGCGGATACAATAAACTCGGCTACCTTAGGTGCCCCGCATTCCTCACAGGGGTGATCATCTACAAGCAAACTCTTACCACAATGAGGACACATCATATCATCAACGATATCACCTTCTTTCAATGACAGATTCGTTTCGGTTTCAAATATGTTAAGATAAGGACTTAGTCTTATCTCACCTTCTTGTCCTTTAAATTTAGCCTTTACAAGAATATATTTTTGCTCCTTTTTTTCTACATTCAACGATTTATGACAGTGAGGGCAATAAATATGGAGATATGACCCGTATTTTATGTATTTAGGTTCAACTTTGTTAAATAAATCCATAGTAACTCCTATTTAATTGAACGGAACAGTGAAATTCTTTCATCTTCGATATATGTTCTTTGTCTTTTCATGAGCAGATCGAAATCGACAAGATGGCCATCGAATTGAGGTCCATGTACACATGCGAATTTTGTCTCTCCACCGATTTGAACTCTGCACGCACCGCACATTCCCGTACCATCCACCATAATCGGGTTTAAACTAACGATTGTCTTTTTATTGTGTCGTTTCGTTAAGTCACAGCAGGCTTTCATCATAACTACCGGTCCTATGGCAACAACAAATTCTATATCATCTCCTCTTTCCGATAGAATCATATCCATTACTTGTGTCACAAATCCATGAAACCCGTATGTTCCATCATCTGTTGTTATGTGAATTTCATCTGAAATTTTCTTCATTTCCTCTTCCATAATTAAATAGGATTTTGTTCTGGCTCCTATTACACTTATAATTTTATTCCCAGCTTCGTAATATCCTTTTGCTATATGGTGCAAAACAGCAACACCGGTTCCGCCTCCAACAACTAAAATTTTCTTTTTATACTTCTTCATGTCTACAGGTTTACCGAGAGGACCCACAACATCCATTATAAAATCTCCGACATTTCTCGAAGCAAGCAATGCTGTTGTTTTACCAACAATTTGAAATACCAATGTCACCGTACCTGCCAGTGGATCATTATTTGCAATAGTGAGCGGTATTCTTTCCCCTGTCTCATTTACTCTAATAACAACAAATTGTCCCGGAGAACACTTCTTTGCTATCTCCGGGGCTTCAATTCTTATGTTAATAATCGTGCCCCTTGCAAAATCTTTTTTATCAAGTATTACAAACATATTCACCTACCATTCGTCGCTGTCTTCAAGAATGATTGACTTCTCATCGTCTTCGCTAATACCATGCCATTTGCATCCCGCTTTAGAACAAAATTTAAAATCAACAAGCTTCGTGCTCGATGTAACAAGTATATTTGCAACTTTAGACCCGCATACGGGACAATTTTCTTCCGTCATTAGTGATTCCCCGCAATAAGGACACAAAATGTCCTTTACAGGTTCACCTTCAGGAAGTCTGATTGTCGATTCATGAGAAAATACATTCAAATATGGACTCAACCTTAAAATTCCCTTTTCCCCGTCTTTGTTTATTATGGCAAGCTCTATCATATTATCCTTTATAAGAGTATGTTTACAATGAGGGCAATAGGTATATAAATAAGTCCCTTTGCTTATTATTTCTTTTTCCGCATTATCTTTTTTAACCTGCTTTTTTAGTATTTCTTCTATTCTCTTGAAATTGATTTCGTTTGTGTTTTTATTATTGTAAGAATAATTATCGTAAAGAAGTTTTAATGCTAATTCCGGATTTTTGAATTCTATTACGTGATTAGTACATCCCTTCCTCGAGCAAAATCTGACACGCCCTCCCTCTTCCAGGTTTATTGGAATCATAGGAGCATTGCAAACATCGCATTTCGATTCCGATTTAAGTTCTTTCCCACACACAGGGCAAAAAAAACGGACAATAGCATTATCCGGGATGTCGACATTAGTTTCATAATCATAGCTTCCATAGATTGAACTTAACCAAATATCACCTCTTTTACCTTGAACTTCTATTGCAAGATGCAACGAAGGTTCGTTATCGATTAATTTCTTTTCATCCATAAGCGATACACTGCATACTGGGCATTTTAACTTCAACGGTATCATATACACTCCTTTTTAATATAAATAATTTTAAGACAATAAATGTGTAATGTCAAGAGTTTGTCTAAAAGGTTGGGTAGATAGGTCCGCCTGTACTAATGTTTCGGCGAGCAGGTATGGACAATTTCACCACATAGTGGAGATAAAGAAGAAAAAGTGAATAATAAGCAATACCTAATAAATGTCTTTTAGTGAATAATATATTTAATATTTATAGGCATTTTACGTATTACAGACTAAGAATAGGTAAAAAATCAAGCATAACTCATAACTCCTATTATCGGATTATGACATTACTTTATAATATAGATTAATTAATTTTTTCTCCTGCACTGCCCATTGGAATTTTTCTTCTATTCTCTTGCGACCGATTTTCCCCATTACATCTCGTTTCTTTTTATTTTTCAACAATTCGATAATAGCATCACCGAATGCAATTTTGTCATTATTTCTTATGTAAATAGAGGATTCTCCAGCAGTAACCATTCCTTCACCGATGTTATATTGGACAATTGGTTTACCTACAGCCATGTATTCCATAATTTTGATGGCAGTTAATATCTTAGTTTCTTCATTATATGTTAGAGGATCTACACAAACTTCAGTTTCATACAACAATCTATAGAGTTTATTTCTATTATATTCAGCTCCATGAAAAATAAAATAATCTTCTAATCCCTTCTCTTTTACCAATTCTTCAATACTTTCCCTGGCGGTCCCATCCCCTATAATCAACATCTTAAAATCATGATAGTTTCTTTTATTAACAATATAATCAACTGTTAAAACTAATTCGTCCAGGTTATCTTGGTTATCTATTATACCAACATAACCAACTAAATGCTCTTTTGATTTTCTTTTCACATTACTGATCGCTTCCTTTACAATATACAACCTTGGACCGTTTCTAACGATTGTTATTTTATTACTATTAATATTGTATCTCTTACTAATTATAGATTTAAACGATTCATTAACGGTAATGGCATAATCGGAAATAGTGTAGCTAATTCTTTCAAGTAACATTAATACTTTATAAATTAAATCTTTTCTGCTGAATTTTTCTATATAGAGTTCCGGAGATAAATCGTGATTATCAAAAATTATTCTGACATTAAAAAGTTTATAAGGTAAATAAATAATTGATAAATAATCAGGTGGATTAGCAAGATGCACAACATGAAAAGGATTTCTAATATAAAGAATAAAGGAATATACAGAAATAAACAAATA